>Ga0316231_1004257_pt1 | contig 11989 bp, 10 predicted proteins | sample TBH18027metaG_FD_206002 | JGI IMG/M metagenome (GOLD analysis project Ga0316231, IMG submission 206002) | Freshwater microbial communities from Trout Bog Lake, Wisconsin, USA - TBH18027 | ecosystem: Environmental > Aquatic > Freshwater > Lake > Hypolimnion/Profundal zone | place: USA: Wisconsin...
GCCGCCGCCGCCGGGATCAGCAAGGGGGCTTGGGTCAATGTCCGGGCTTTGGCGGCTGCAATCAAGGAAGCGACAGATTCTGCCACCCGAGCTGCCAAGATGCCTGCTGACTGTATCTATCTAGGCATCGGTGGTCCGGCTGTTACGTCTGTTAATAGCATAGGTAGTATCACGATCTTCGCAATATCCGCCATTACTTCCGCGGATGTTGAACGCGTTTACCGGGCGGCTGTCACAACTATCGACTCCGCCGATCAACGGATACTGAACGCTCTGCCGATCAATTTCTCGCTTGACGGCGAAAAAATAGCAGGAGAACCGGTCGGACAAAGCGGAACCCTGCTGGCGGTCGAGACCCATATTGTTACTGTTTCTGAATCCGTTATCGGCGATTTAGTCACAGCTCTTGCCGCCCAAGGGATACATCCCGCCGAGATATTTGCCAATTCAATAGCTTGTGCAAAAGGGCTGGCGGACACCGCCGACGAAACTGATTTCCTGGTAATGGATATAGGAGCCGGAGTAACTGACCTGGTGCTCTATAGCGAGGGTAAAATAGTTGTGTCAGCCTCTTTGCCGCTGGGCGGTGACTACATCACCAATGATATCGCTCAGGGAGTTGTCGTTACCCGGCCTCATGCCGAGGAAATCAAGCATTATTACGCCAGACTGAACAAGCGTTTGCTTGGTCAAGATGTGATGCTGGACTGTAACGACTATGGCACTACTGACAAGCAGCTTTCCTACGACTATCTCCACAATATCGTCGAAAGCCGGGTCGAGGAAATCGTGTCCATCCTTTACGGGTATATGGAACCGTCCTTGGCCAGCTACTCCATCAAGAAGATTCTGCTGACCGGTGGCGGCTCGCTGTTGCCGAGTGTCTCCGAAAGCTTGAACAGGACCTTTGAGGTTCCTGTTCAGCTGGTGAATCCGGATCATTTGCCGGCGGAATACGCTCATCCGGCAAATAGCGCCTGTTTTGGCATCCTGAGTTATGCTGCGAGAGCCTTCCCTGCGAAACCGGTGCCTGAAAGCGGCTGGCGTTCGTTGTTAGGGAAATTAAAAGAATTTATATAGCCTATGGTAAATAAGGAGGAGTTTGTGTCCATGCTTGAATTTGATATGGATTTAGACCAATTTGCGGCAATAAAAGTTATCGGTGTCGGTGGCGGCGGGAACAATGCCGTCAATAGAATGATTGCCGCCGGCCTGCAAGGGGTGGAGTTCATTGCAATCAATACCGACGCTCAGGCCTTGCTTCTCAGCAACGCTCCTTACCGGATTCAGATAGGCGAAAAATTGACGAAAGGTCTCGGCGCAGGTGCTAATCCTGAGATTGGCGAGAAGGCGGCACAGGAAAGCCGGGATGAAATTATAAAAGCCCTTAAAGGTGCAGATATGGTGTTTATCACCGCCGGCATGGGCGGCGGTACAGGGACAGGCGCCGCTCCGGTGGTGGCCGAGTGTGCCAAGGAAGTTGGGGCGCTGACAGTTGGGGTAGTCACCAAGCCCTTCGGCTTTGAAGGCCGCCGCCGCCACAGTCAGGCTGATATCGGGACCGCCCGGCTCAAAGAAAAAGTCGACACCCTTATTACCATACCCAATGACCGGCTTATGCAGGTGGTGGACAAAAGGACGCCGATCGTGGAAGCCTTCCGTATTGCCGACGATGTATTGCGTCAGGGAGTACAGGGCATATCCGATCTGATTGCCGTGCCTGGTCTGATCAACCTGGACTTTGCCGATGTCAAGACCATCATGATGGAGACCGGCGCAGCGCTGATGGGCATCGGCATCGCCAGCGGCGAGAACCGTGCGGCCCTTGCGGCAGAGGCAGCCATCAAGAGCCCGCTCTTGGAAACATCGATTGAGGGAGCCAAAGGGGTGCTTTTGAATATTACCGGTGGCGTGAGCCTCGGCCTGTTCGAAGTCAACGAAGCGGCTGAAATTATCGCCCGGGCCGCCGATCCGGAAGCCAACATTATTTTTGGAGCCGTTATTGACGAGAAATGCGATGACGAAGTCCGGGTGACGGTAATTGCCACCGGATTTGATCCCAAGACATTTTCCGTGCGGGGGGAAAACCCGATTATTGAACCCTTTAAACGGGGCGATTTGGACATACCGGCCTGGATGCGCCGTTCGTAACCCATAGGCTAGCCTGAAAGACAGAACAACAACAACATTTTGTAAACTCATCGCTTTGGCGGTGAGTTTGTTTTTTTGCTCGGGAAACCGACCATGGTTTTACAATTTTTTGTAAATCAGATTGCTATAATGGGAATATCCGTTATGCCGCTGCCATAGATTGTTATGAAATACAGATCATGGAACTTGAGTGAATTGACACCAGGGCGGGTAGATATGTACATTTACGCTGATGTTTTTCTAGCCTTAAATATCATTTTGAATAGTGCCATTCTGGTTCTAACCGCCTGGACTGCAGGAATGGTTCTTAACAATTGGCGGGTTTTGGCTGCTGCCGTTTTGGGAAGTGTGTACGCCTTCGGGGAGGTAACCACTCTGGCGGGTGTCTTGTATACGCCGCTGGCCAAGTTCCTTGCTTCCTTGATCATCGTTTGGACCGCCTTTCCCATCAAATCTTTCCGCTCGCTGACCATCGCCGTCGCCTGCTTTTATTTTGTTTCGCTCCTACTGGGCGGTGCTGTAATAGGCTGGTTGTTTTTTCTGCAGCCGGCAGATTATTGGCGAACCGGTGAGATCGCTTGGGCAAGTGTGTCCTGGAAGCACTTGGCGGCAGGGGGGACGATTGCTTTCCTGCTGGCGGTGTTCGCTTTCAGGAGACTGACTATCAGCATGCTTCGACGTCAAATGTTTTTTCGGATGGCAATCAGTTATAACGGGCATCGGGTCGAGCTGGTGTCGAAGCTGGACACCGGAAACGATCTTTATACCGCACTAGAGCGAAGGCCGGTTATTCTGGTCTGCAGGCAAGCCCTGACACCGCTGTTGAGCGAGGAGGTAAACAACTATTTGAAAACTACTGATCCGGCCAGTTGGCTGGCCAACCTGGATAAGTGCCGGGACGCACCCTGGTTATCCCGTATCCAGGTTATTCCCTATCGTGGTGTCGGTTCCAGCAATATACTGCTTGGTTTCCGGCCGGATGACCTGAAGGTTTTGACAAAGACCGGCTGGATTGGAGCCGGTGTGGCTGTAGTCGGAATTTATAGCGCAAGCATAGCGTCCGACGATTCCTATCAAGCATTGTTGCACCCGGCGGTAGTGCAATGCATCAACGCTAATGAGGAGGCGGGTATATGCGCATAACCTGGCCGATTGTCAAACTTGCCGTTAAACTGCGTCTGATCGCCTTACTCCAGGCGCTGAGATTGCTTGGCCCTGATGAGATCTTTTATGTCGGCAGCACGGAGATTCTACCGCCGCCGCTATCCACTGACGAAGAGGTTTTCTTGCTTAATCGTCTCCAGAAAGGCGACAAAACCGTAAAAAGCGTGTTTATCGAGCGCAATTTGCGATTGGTAGTCTATATTGCCCGCAAGTTTGAAAATACCGGAGTGGGTATCGAAGACCTTGTAAGCATTGGTACCATCGGCTTGATCAAGGCTGTCAACACCTTTGATCCGGTGAAACGGATCAAACTGGCAACCTATGCGTCCCGTTGCATCGAAAATGAAATTTTGATGTATCTGCGGCGGAACAGCAAAACCCGGGCGGAAGTTTCCTTTGACGAACCGCTGAATATTGACTGGGATGGCAATGAATTATTGTTGTCCGACGTACTGGGGACGGATAACGATATTATCTATAAATCGGTGGAAGAAGAGGTCGACAAGACCCTCCTATATACAGCGATCAACAAATTGTCCGGCCGCGAGCAACGTATTATGCAGCTCAGGTTCGGCCTGAGTGAAGAAGGCGTGGAGCGCACGCAAAAAGAAGTAGCCGATATGCTGGGCATATCACAGTCCTATATCTCCAGACTGGAGAAACGGATTATCAAGCGGTTGCGCAAAGAGATCAGCCGCATGGAATAAAGCTTTTTTGGAATTTGCGGTTTTAAGAGCGATTTTATATTTGAAAAAGTTTATCCACCGCCAATACCAAACATCTGCCGAACATTCGGCAGGTGTTTGGTATTTTTATGTCTATCAGGATTAATTTTTATAGCTGATAGACATAAGCGCAACCCGACTTACGCGTCGCTGAAAGCTCGTCGCAAGTCGGGTTTCTAATTTGCCCTGAAGTTGTTTAATTCCAGTATTATGCCTCCCCCAAGGGGTATTGAAGGTGAATAAAACCATCTCGGGGTGGCAATAATGCTGATAGGAAACTAAAAGCTGGGAGCCTATGGGAGGGAAGATAAGTGCTAGTAAACAAGGTAGAAATTTGCGGAGTCAATACAGCCAAACTTCCGGTTCTTTCCGCCAGCAAAATGCGTGATCTGTTCGAGCAGCTGCAGACAGGCAATGACGCGATTCGTGAGCAGCTGATATACGGTAATTTGCGGTTGGTGCTGAGTGTGATTCAGCGTTTCAACAACCGTGGCGAATATGTCGATGACCTGTTTCAGGTTGGTTGTATCGGCCTGATGAAAGCCATCGACAATTTTGATCTTGCCCAGAATGTCAAGTTTTCTACCTACGCCGTCCCGATGATCATCGGCGAAATCCGTCGCTATCTGCGGGACAATAACCCAATAAGGGTCAGCCGGTCAATGCGGGATGTAGCGTATAAGGCGCTGCAGATCAGGGATTCTTTGGTAAGCCGGTATTCCCGGGAACCATCCATCAATGAGATTGCCGAAGAACTTAAAATTCCCAGAGAGGAAATCGTTTTTGCTCTGGATGCCATCCAGGAGCCGATATCATTGTTTGAACCCATTTACCATGACGGCGGCGACCCGATTTTCGTCATGGATCAAATCAGTGATGACCGCAACCAGGATTTGAACTGGCTGGAGGGCGTGGCCATCAAGGAGGCGCTCCGCAAACTTAGTGACAGGGAAAAACACATTCTTACCCTGCGATTTTTTGAGGGAAAAACGCAAATGGAAGTGGCCGAGGAAATCGGCATATCACAGGCCCAGGTTTCTCGCCTGGAAAAGGCGGCACTGGGTCATATGCGTAAATATGTATAACATAAGTGGGAGAGTGTCGGATGACAAGAAAAACAAAGAAGTTGCTGGTAGCAGTTATCCTGGCTTTGTTCATTGTGGCTGGCTGGGGCCTATTGCTTGCTCCAAGGCCGGATAAACCGACCGGGACGGACAGCGCGGAGCTGATTCGGCTGCATATCCTGGCCAACAGCGACAGCCCTGAAGATCAACAAATAAAACTCCAGGTGCGTGACGCCGTTAACAACTATTTATCGCCGCTATTGAGCGTAGCGCCGACAGCTGGGGCGGCCAGGCAGATCGTGGCTGATCGGCGGCAAGACATCCTTGAAGTAGCTCAGGCTGTTGTGCAGCGAAGCGGTGGCAACTATCCCGTGGCGCTGGAGACCGGCTGGTTCGATTTCCCCCTGCGTTCCTACGGCACGCTAATTTTGCCGGCCGGGAAGTACGAAGCAGTGCGGATACTGCTAGGGGAGGCTCAGGGCAAGAACTGGTGGTGTGTGCTATTCCCACCGCTGTGTTTCGTTGATGCCACCGGCGCGGTTGCTGTACCGGCGTCTGCAGCCGGCGGCGACAAATCCGCCCAGGCAGCGGACCCTAAGCTGGAACTGCGCTGGAAGGTGCTGGAGCTGTGGAATGGCAAACCCGAATAGCGGCTGTTGAATATGCAAGCTGCTTCGTTGAAAGCGATCGCATCGCCGCTGAAGCGTCGTGCGCCTGCTTTTCCGGGAGCGCTTAACAAGAATGTTTGATGATGGTATCTTTTGGGCTGGAGTACGAAAAATCCGGATGGAAGTTAGGGAAGCTTTGTAGTGGCCTCATTTGATAGCACCATATCTTTACAAAAGAAAATACCCCGTACGGGGTATTTTTGGTGTTATTGTTGAGCGTGATTGCGCAGGATCAGTACTTCGACCCGGCGGTTTTTGGCGCGGTTGGCTTCGGTGTCGTTGGCGGCGATCGGCCGGTATTCGCCGCGACCTACTGCGCTGAACCGCTGGGGCTGGAGCTGCTTGTCCTGGGCGAGAATGAATTTCATAAAATTCAGGGCCCGTTTGGCGCTGAGGTCCCAGTTGGTGGGAAACTCATAAGTATTGATCGGCACAGAGTCGGTGTGGCCGGATATAACGATATTCTGGGACAGAGCCCGCAGGATTTTCGCTATTTCCGCCGCCAGCATCCGCGATTCAGGGAGAAGCTCCGCGCTGCCGGAAGGATAAAGTGCACTGTCCCTGATGCGGATCATCAGGCCTTCCTCGACAATCAGGGCTTCCAGGCTCTCGGTCAGGTTTTTTTCTTTTATATAGCCGTCAAGGGCTTTTTTAATCTCAACAAGCTGGGCGGTTTCCTGTTGGCTTGCAGCGATTTTATCGGCGCTGGAGAGAACCGACGAAGTCTGCATTTGCTGGATCTGGGCAACCTGAGACGTGCTTCGGCTACTATCAAAAATAGAATTGCTGCCTTGGTTAAAAGCAACACTGAAGGATTCGGCGACTTGCTCAAGCTTTTTCTGGTCGACCTGAGCGGTAGCGAAAAGAACGATAAAAAGCGCCAGCAATAACGTCAGCAGGTCTGCGTAGGGGATTAGCCATGTTTCGTCAGCGTGTTCCTCATGATGTTCCGACTGATGGTTCCTCTTGGACACCTGGTGCCACCTCTTTTACGGCTATATCCCGTTCGCTGGCGGGGATGAAAACACGCAGTTTGGCTTCAACTGTTGCGGGGTTTTCGCCGGACTGGATCGACAGGATGCCTTCCAGCATCATTTTCTTGATTTCAACTTCTTCCTTGGACATCATCTTGAGCTTGTTGGCGAACGGATGCCACAATACATAACCGGTAAAGATACCAAGCAAAGTGGCGACAAACGCGGCGGCGATGGAGTGCCCCAATTTCTCGATGTCATTCAAATTACCAAGAGCGGCAATCAGGCCGATGACCGCGCCCAGCACGCCAAGGGTAGGAGCGTACATGCCGGCCTGGCTGAATAACAAGGCTCCGTTACGGTGGCGCTCTTCCATCAGATGCACGTCAAGGGCTAATACATCGGCGACCAATTCGGGATCAAGGCCGTCAATAGTCATGGTTAAACCGCTTTTTAAAAAGGGATCTTTTATTTCCTCCAGCAGCGGTTCCAGCGCCAGCAAGCCCTCACGTCGTGCCCGCTGGGACATGTCCACAAGCAGGAGCAGCAGTTCGCTTTTAGCCATCAGTGCTTGCTTTTGAAACAGTTTTTTGAGAAGAATAGGGAATTTTTTTACCTGGACCATGGAAAATGCGTTCAGCAGACTGGCGGCGGTGCCTGCGAAGATGATCAAGAACGCCGCAGGGTTTATAAGCGCCGCCAGACTGGCGCCTTTGAGGAACATGCCGACTACGATTGCTACAACTCCCAGCACTAAACCGGCGACTGTTGATATTTCCAAAACATATCCCCCCAACTCTTGGCAGCAAAATGATAGATATAAAGCCGAGGCAAACAAAAACTGCCTGCTGCTAATCGATTCTTGAATCAACTAGAGCCTGGCAGTCATAGACCGAAGTCCTTAGACCCAGAACTGTGCGTCCTTATCTTTCGAATAAGTTTGCCGTAATCATAATAGAGATTACGGCAAAACTCGACAAAATCCTTCTCAAAAATGGTATTAAATGAAAAAATATGATGGAAAAGTAGTTTTTTGACAGCGGCAGGAGCTAGAGGCCTTGATATTCCCGACTGAGCCGTTCGGCGATGGGGGCATCGGAGGGCACGAAGTCAAAGTGGGGGAGCTCTTTGGCTGTGACCCATTTGTAATCAGCGTGTTCGGTGGGAGTGAGGTCACCGGCGACCCAGGTGCAAAAATAAGCCATCACCAAAATCTGCCCTTCAGGGTAAGTAAAAAGACTTTCGGCGAATAGGTCGCCTACTTGAATCTTGATACAAAATTCTTCCAGCATTTCGCGGGACAAGCCCTCTTCAGGAGTTTCTCCTGGTTCAATTTTGCCACCCGGGAATTCCCACTTGTTGGCGCGCTTATCATGCGGACCTTTTTGCGCAACCAGTATTTTTCCGTTATGGGTTAATATAGCTGCGGTAACTTTCAGCATAAAGGCCTCCTGTTGTAAAAATTTAATGAGAATTTCGACAAGAGAGGGCCGGTTTCCCTGCCGTCTGATGAGATCAAATCAAATTTAACGGTGCGGCTGACTATTTTTTGCCAGAAAGGTGTTGCGTATTGAGTAGTTCTATGAACGGTTCGATCAGGTTGGGATCGAACTGAGTGCCCGAACAGCGGCGAAGTTCAGCAATAGCCGCTGTCTGGCTCAGGGCTTTGCGGTAAGGACGGTCGTTGGTCATAGCGTCAAAGGCGTCTGCTATCCCGAGCATCCGGCATTCCAGGGGAATATCTTTTCCTGACAGTCCGCCTGGGTAGCCTTTGCCGTTCCACCATTCCTGATGTTTGAGTATCCAATCAGCGATGGGAGCCAGGTCCGGCGCTGATTTGGCGATACGGTAGCCGATTTCACAGTGCTGGCGCATGATGGTCATTTCTTCCTCTGTCAGGCGCTCTGGTTTGAAAAGAATGCTGTCCGGAATTCCTACCTTGCCAATATCATGAAAGTGGGCCAGCAGCCTCAGGTCAGAAATCTCGCGCTCAGGCAGGCCCAGTGCATGGGCAAAGGATTCAATCAAATTTTGCAACCGGTCACCGTGTCCTTCGGTGATAAAGTCCCTGGCTTCCAAAGCTTTAATGAGGGCCTGTACGATCGCGCTGCGGGTACTTTTTTGGCGGTGAAGTTTTTCGCGGTACATATTATTGTCCGCTTCTTTGAACAAAGCATTCATGTCGGGCGGGGTTTCTTTGCTTACAGCAAAACCTATCGACAGGCTGATGGGAACAGTCGGGTTTTCCGTATTATAGCGATTAATACTCTCGCGAATGCGGCGGCAGTCGACCTCAAAGGCCTGGGCCGTTCTGTCTGGCAAGAGTACGGCAAACTCGTCGCCGCCGATTCGGGCTACAAGGTCACCCGATCTGAATGAGTCCTTTAGTATTTTCGCGACTGCCTTCAATATGGCGTCTCCGGTATTGTGGCCCAAAGTGTCATTGACAATTTTCAGCCCGTCGACGTCACAGATGATCAGACCTGCTGAACGGGTGCGTAATCCTTCATTGACTACGGTGACCTGATTGGCGAATGTGAACTGCCAGAACTGCTTCAAATGGGGGACCGCGTTATTAAGGAATTGGAATTTTATGAAGTTACCCGGCGCACTTACGACGCGGATACTCATAATTTTTACTTGCGCCTTGAAAGGCTATCATAAAAAAAGGCCGGGGGTAACCCCGGCTCAGCCGTTACCACCAGTTGGTGGGAACGGGAATAAGGAAAGGGGTTAAATTATGGAATATGAAGTTTTTAAAGCTCATCATCTCGCGTTGTTGGTCTCTACACAAGCGAAAACTGGATTAAATTTTATCGAGATCTTTAAAACTTGTGCCACGAACATAGAATACCAGCAAAGTTTACAGGCGATAGGAGAAAAAATGAGGGATGAGCATGGTATTCCCGAAATAGAGACTATCAACATGTTCAAACGACATGCAACTGAAATTAACGAGCATGTTTTTGGGGAACTAAAAAAGCTTTTGAAAAGTAAAAAAACCCGCTTGTTGACTCAGAAACGGCATCTAAAAGGTGATGAAAAAGCACCTTTACTGAACTAAAGGGGGCATAACCTTGGCAAACAGTAACCAAACACAATTAATTATACAAGCCGTAGACCAGGCATCGGCAATATTTCAGGCAATCGGTCTGTCGTCTGACGGCATGAGCAAAGACATGCAAAAAGCCCTTGCGGACTCCACCAAGAGCCTGCAGATGGGTCAAACTGCACTGGTCGGATTCAAGGACTCTATGACCAGCACGATTGGCAGCATGAAAGGGCTTGTGGCGGACTTCGGCATGGTCGGCATCGGCGCCGGAATTATCAAGCAAACAAAAGATTGGTCAGAGTCTGTTTATGATTTAAAGAGGGCTCTGGGTAGTTCGGCCGAGGACGCAAGCAAAATGCTGGTCGTAGGTCAAGCCACGGGAATCAGCGCTGATGAGGCTGGTGCCAGGTTCGCCAAGTTTGGCCGGGCTATCAGTACGGCTAAAGACGAAATGGTCAAAGCTGATGCGGCCGGCAAACAGTCAAACGATATGTTTACCCGGCTGGGGATTTCGTACGATCAGTTAAACGGCAAGAACGTTGCACAGGTATTTTCTGTAGTCGCCGACAAAATGCGGAACATGGCTGACGGTGCGGAAAAGGATGCCGTGGCTATGGCACTATTTGGCCGGGCTGGATTTCAGGTTACTGAAATGATGAACCTGACGAAGGCGCAGATTGATGAGATCACGCAGAGGGCGCAGCAGCAGGGGTTAATTTTAAACGATGAAACTACTGAGGCGTGGCATCATCTCGGATTAGAAATGGGACAGGTCATGAATACCATGAAAGGTTTCGCCGTCCAGATCGGATCTGATATGCTACCGGCGCTCCAACGGAAAGCCGACGCGATAAAAGATGTGGCTGATAAGTACAATCAACTATCGCCGACCGTGAGAGCGGTTATCGGTGAGACTGCAGAGGCTGCCGCCGAGTTTGCTGCGCTTCAGTTAACATTGAAAGGGCTTTCGTTGTTTATCGGCATGGCTTCTCCCGCATGGGCGGCGATGTTGTGTAATCCATGGACGGCTGCTGCATTGGCGATTGGGCTTGCAATAGATAAGGTTTGGGAATATTCCAGCGCTATGAATAAGCAGCAAATTGACAGGGCTAATTCTCGCAGCGATAATCCGACCTTCGATGAGAATGGGAATGTTATTCCGATGTATGCTGGTGCGCGTGGACATCGTGACGATTACGCGCCGGAGCAATATAAGTCGGAAGATAAGTCTCCTGGCTTGGCCCCTCCATATACCGGGGGCGGGACTGCTGCGGCGAATAAATATGAGAATGCGCTGGCGTCGGCGAATGCTCTTATGGCGCAACTACAAGAAAAAATTGCTTCACAGTCAGGCGGCAGTGCGTTTGAAGTTTCCATGGCTCAACTTGCCAAGCAAGATGCTGACTGGAAAAAGCAGACTACTCATTTAGGACAGGATGGCATTGATACCACTGACCTTGAAAAGATGGTCAAGCAGTACGACACCGAATTTACTGCCAAAATCACAAAAAACTATACTGACGCTTGGATTGACGCAAAAGACCAAGCGGCATTGATAAATGATCAGATTCTGGGTGACAAAAACAAAGAAGCTGACGACGAATACCAAATCACTCTTAGAAAGATTGAGAAAGAGCGCCTGGCGGAAATTAAAGCAATAGGAAAAACCAGCAAGGACCCCAAGGCAATAGCTCAGGCGGATGCGGATGCTGCCAGCAAGACTACCTTAGCCGGTAAAAAACGCGATGACACAAAAGATAATAACGGCGCACAGGCATTCCAGCAACAAATTGCCTATGCGAACGAATTGGTTACATTGACCGGGGCTACTACTGACCAAGTTGATGCAATCAAAGAAGCTGCCAATGCCAAGGAAAAAGCGCGATTAACAAATCTTATAGCGGCAGAAAAACAAGGATCAGATGATTGGTATAAGTACAACAGCATGCTAGCCGCTGTAGAAGTCCAGCAAAACGACCTTGCCGCCACCCATTTGGAAACATCTTTTGGAGTCGCCTATACCGCAATTAGCCATCAAACGCACAATTACGCCAACGATGTTATTCAAACATTCAACGAAATAAACGGACAGATTACCGATAACTTGACAAAAATGCTCCAAGGAACCGAAACTTTCAGTCAAGGGATGCGAAACGTCTTCCAGAGCATGACTAATGATATCATCGCTATG
>Ga0316231_1004259_pt1 | contig 11982 bp, 9 predicted proteins | sample TBH18027metaG_FD_206002 | JGI IMG/M metagenome (GOLD analysis project Ga0316231, IMG submission 206002) | Freshwater microbial communities from Trout Bog Lake, Wisconsin, USA - TBH18027 | ecosystem: Environmental > Aquatic > Freshwater > Lake > Hypolimnion/Profundal zone | place: USA: Wisconsin...
GCCGTCGTCCATCGTGCGCGCCGTGGCGGAGGCCGCCGAGCGGGCGCGGCGCGAGCTGGCCGAGACCGAGCTGCGCCAGAGCGAGAAGCAATACCGCCTGCTGTTCCAGGGCAACCCGCATCCGATGTGGGTGTTCGACCTGGAAAAGCTGACCATCCACGAAGTCAACGAGGCGGCCATGCAGCATTACGGCTTCAGCCGCGAGGAATTTCTGGCGATGACGTTGAACGACCTGCGGCTGCCGGACCGGAACCAGCCGGTCCGCAATTCCGTCTGGGACGCGGAGAGCCAGGGCGTCGTCTGGCGGCACCGCCACAAGAGCGGCCGGGCGATGGACATGGAAATCATCTGGACGCCGCTGGCGTTTCGCGGGCGCCTGAGCGCGCTGGCGATGGCCACGGACGTGACAGACCGGCGGCGGAACGCGCAGCACAACGCGGTGTTCGGGAAATTGAGCCACCAGCTGAGCGCCATCACCGTCGCCGCCTCGGCGGCCATGTGCATCTGCGAGGCGGCGGACGAGCTGTTCCGCTGGGACGACTTTGCGCTCGATTTGTTTGACGCGGAAAAGGACGAGGTCGTCTCGCTGCTGACCATCACCACCATCGAGGGCCAGCGCGTGGAGATCCCCGCCTCGCCGCAGCCCAAGACGGCGAACGCGCTGGTGCAGCGCGTCATCGCGCGCGGGGCGGAGCTGATTTCCGCCGACGAGACGGGCGACAAGGACGGCACCACGATGATCGCCCCGATCCGCAAGGGCGAGAAGGTCATCGGCGTGCTGTTCATCCAGAGCCGGGCGTCCGGCGGCTACGCGCCAGGCGACCTGCACACGCTGCAGACGCTGGCGGACCAGTGCAGCGGCGCGCTGGAGCGGGTGCGCGCGGAGGAGGAGCTGCGCCACAGCCAGCGCCGCTTCCGGGAGCTGTTCGAGCATTCGCCCGACGCCATCTTTGTCGAGGACATGACGGGCAACGTGCTGGACGCGAACCGCGCCGCGTGCGCGCTGCACGGCGTGGAGCGCGGGTGGCTGCTCGGCAAGAACTCCATCGAGGAGCTGGTGCCGGCCGACCGCCGCGAAAAGGCGCGGACGGAATTCCACCAGCTCGTCAACGGCCAGGTTTCCTGGATCGAGAGCGAGAGCCGCCGCGCCGACGGCCGCGCGGTGCCGGTGGAGATCCGCGTGGTGCGCGTGGAGTTCGAGGGCCAGCCGGCGCTGCTGTTCCACGTCCGCGACATCACGGAGCGGCTGGCCGTGGAGACGGCGCGGCGCAGCTCGGAGACGCTGTTCCGCTCCGTCTGGGAAAATTCCGTGGACGGGATGCGGCTCACGGACGAGAACGGCGTGATTGTCGCCGTCAACGAGGCGTTCAGCCACCTCGTCGGGCTGCCGACCAAGCAGCTCGAGGGCAGGCCGTTCACCGTCATCTACGACACCCATGTGGACTGGGAAAAAATGCTCCAGGGCCACCGGCAGAGCTTCAAGGCCGGCAACCTGCAGGGCAAGCGCACCAAGGACTACCTGCTGCACGACGGCCGCTCGGTGTTCTTTGAAATCACCGATTCGTATGTGGAGCTGGGCGGCAAGCCGCGCCTGCTGCTGAGCCTGTTCCGCAACGTCACCGAGCAGAAGAGCCTGGAGGAGCAGTTCCGCCAGTCGCAGAAGATGGAGGCCATCGGCCAGCTCGCGGGCGGCATCGCGCACGATTTCAACAACATCCTCACGGTCATCCTCGGCCACGCCACGCTGCTCACCATGCAGCAGCTGGATCCGAAGGCGCTCGTTTCCGCGCAGCAGATCAAGCAGGCGTCCGAACGCGCCGCCGGCCTCACGCGGCAGCTGCTCGCGTTCGGCCGCAAGCAGGTCGCCAGCCCGCGGGCGATTGACCTCAACCAGCTCGTCAGCGGGATGTCCGAGATGCTGGGCCGGCTGCTCGGCGAGGACGTTTCGCTGCAGATCAATTTCAGCGGCGAGCCCGCCGTGGTCGAGGCCGACCCGGGCATGATGGAACAGATTTTGTTGAACCTCTCCGTCAATTCCCGCGACGCCATGCCGCGCGGCGGCCAGCTCACCCTCCGCGTGAGCCAGCGTTACCTGGACGAGGCCTACGCCAGCCAGGTGGTGGACGCGCGGCCCGGCCGGTTCGTCTGCCTGAGCCACACCGACACCGGCAGCGGCATTCCGCCGGAAAACATGGCGCGCATTTTTGAGCCGTTCTTCACCACCAAGGAGCTGGGCAAGGGCACCGGCCTCGGCCTGGCCACCGTCTTCGGCATCGTCAAGCAGCACCACGGCTGGGTCGAGGTGGAAAGCGTGCTGGACCAGGGCACGACCTTCCATGTTTTCCTGCCCGCGAGCAGCGAGCCGGTGGCACCGCCGGAAAATGCCGAGACGCAGTTCCGCCAGCGCGGCGGCAGCGAGACCATCCTCGTCGTCGAGGACGAGCGCGACCTGCGCGACTTCGTCGCCCGCGAGCTGCGCCGCCACGGCTACCGGATTTTCGAGGCGGTGGACGGCCCCAGCGCGCTGGAAATCTGGGCGGAATATAAAAACCAGATCAACCTCGTCTTCACCGATGTCATCATGACCGGCGGGCTGAACGGCCGCGACGTGGCCGAGCACATCTGGCGCGACAACCCCAAGATGAAGGTGATTTTCTCCAGCGGCTACGGCGCGGACATGCTGGGCAAGGATTTCAAGCTCGACCCCGGCATCGTCTATCTCCAGAAACCCTACCTGCCGCAGACCCTCACCAAGACCGTCCGCGCCTGCCTCGACGGCAAGCCGAATTAGTTTTCAGTTTTTAATTTTTAGTTTTAAGTTTCCCCGCTCCCAACTTAAAATTGAAAACTTAAAATTAAAAACCATTTGAAATGATCATTGCGCCGTCACTGCTTGCCGCCGATTTCACCCGTCTTGGAAAAGAGGCCGAGCGCGCCGAGCGCGCCGGCGCCGACTGGCTGCACCTTGACATCATGGACGGGCAGTTCGTGCCGAACATTTCCTTCGGCCCCGCCGTCGTCGCCGCCGTGCGACCGCACGCCAAGAAGCTTTTCTTCGACGTCCATCTGATGTGCGGCAAGCCGGAGATTCTGCTGGAGCCGTTCGCGCAGGCCGGCGCGGACGAGATCATCGTCCACGTCGAGCTTGGTGAAAAAGTGCCGCAGCTCCTTTGGAAAATCCGCGCGCTTGGCAAGAAGGTCGGCCTCGCCATCAACCCGCCCACCGCCATCACCGAAGTGCAGCCGTATCTCGACAAGATTGATCTGCTCCTCGTGATGACCGTGAATCCCGGCTTCGGCGGGCAAAGCTTTATCCACGAGTGCCTGCCGAAAATCCAGCAGGCCGCCGTCTGGCGTCACGATAAAAAATTAAATTATCGCCTCGAAGTGGACGGCGGCATCAACAACCAGACCGTCGCCGAATGCGCGCGCGCCGGCGCCGACACGTTTGTGGCCGGCACCGCCCTGTTTAGCAAACGCAACATGGGAGCCGCCGTGAAAAAAATGCGGAAGATTGCCCATGACAACGACCCGGCGCTCGCCGACCTGAAGGTCTGACGCGCGGCTATTGCTCCGAAGTTTTCGCCGCCTCGATGAGTTCCCAGAACTTGGGATTCTCCTGCAACGCCTGATCCTCGGCCACCTTGATGCCGGAGCGGAAAAAGAAATCCTTGAGCGTGTGCCGGCTCAAGATGCGGTGGACGAGCACGCCGAGCGTGTGCCGCTCAAAATACACGCGGTAATCGCCGATGCGGAAACGGTGCAGCGTATGCCCGTCGCTTTCCAGCTTGCCGAAATCTTCCAGTTCGCTGCCGATGACGTGCTGCGGCAGGCCGCGAAAGTCGCCGAGAATCTGCAACTGCAATTCCTTCGGCATCCGCGCCAGCTCGGACGCGGCGGTCGGCGTGAAGATGATTTGAAACGCGCTCATTAAATTTTGTAGGCCGATTATATGGCCGGGGAACAACAGAGTTCAACCCTTCATTCCGCGTCAGCCGAACAAGCCCTTTTTTAGAAAGTAGCCATACGCGATGACCAGCGCAAAACCCGCGATGCGCGGCAATCGCCCGAACAGCGCCACGAAGACCATGTGCAGCACCGTCGCGCCGAGGAGAATAAACATTCCCGTCTGGAAAAACGCCGGCATCGCCATCGGGTGATACAGCGCGAACACGCCGAGGCACAGCGGAATCGAGATGTGCGCGTCGCCCACCTGCGAGGTATAGACGACCTCCGGCCGTTTGCGCCAGCCATAATAGAAGGCCAGCACCGCATTCGGCAGCACCATCAGCCAGCCGCTCAGCCAGCCGAGATATTTCGCGCTGATGAAGCCCGTATGACTGTGCTGCACCCAATTCACCAGCCAGTCCGTGCTGAGATAAATGCCGTAAGCGCCCACCGCCAGCAGGGCGAGGTTCACCGGCAGCATGACGTTGAAACTCGATTTGCCCGACCGCACGTTCGCCTTGAGCACTTCAAAGACATGAAAGCATTGCCAGAACAGAAACAGCCCGATCAGCACCAGCCCGTCGTTGAAATCCAGATGCCCCTTCCGCCCGAGCGCCCAGACCGCGCCGGTGAAAAACAGCACCGCCGTCAGTGTGAGCAGCAGCGAGAGCCGGTTCAATTCCTGTTCCTTGCCGCCCTTGCCGCCGGTTTTGGCCTCCACCTTCGCCGCCAGTTTCACCTCCGATTTTTTCTTGCCGCCCGCCGCCGCTTTCTTTTGCGGCAGGATGTGCATGCCCCAGAAAATCGCCGGCAGGCCGAGCACCAGCGTCATGTTCGTGATGTTGTTGACGAGCGAATTCGTCATCACGTCCGCGCCGGAACCGCCATTTTGGCCGAGGATGAACGCGAAGATGAGATTGCCCATGCCGGAGCAATACGGCATCACCAGCGTGCCGAGCACCGTGCCCTCGAACCCGCCCGCGCTCATCGCCTCCAGCCGCCAGATCATCAGGAACGACGCCACGAGGAACAGCGCCAGGAACAGCCATGGCGTCCCCGCGCCCTGGCTTTCCATCCAATGAATCAACGGCTTCAACACGCGGCGCAGTTTAAGGAAATTTTTTTTCTGCGCGACACAAACCTGTGCTTTTGTAGCGGCGGTCTGTGACCGCCGGTTTTTGCGCATGGCTGCTCGGCGCTCACAGAGCGCCGCTACAAAGTTCAAAATAAAAACGGCGCGAAGAAATTTTCTTCGCGCCGTTCGTTTGTCCCCACAAATTTTTCAGCCGGCAATCACGCCGATTTCCACCGGCTCCACGTTCACGCCCTGTTTCTCCAGCCATTTGATGGCCGCCTTCACCTCGTCGCGGTGGCCGTCCAGCTCGAGGCAGACGATGCCGATCTCGTCCGTCACGCTGGCCTGGCGGATATTGGTGACGACCTTGAATTTCTTGGCGACCTCCCAGATGAACGGCTTCTTGATGAGCTTGGGCGGATACATCAGCCACAAGCGTTGTTGCGTGGGCGAATTTGATTTTGTTGCCGGTAATTTTTTCTTGGGCGTGGGCATAGGCGTAGCTTGTTTAATGGTTAAATAGTTGAATTGTTAAAACGATTCAACCATTTAACACTTCAACGAATCAACCCCCTGCGATAGCAGGAATGATGCTGATTTCATCGCCGTCCTTGAGCGGCGTCTCGCGGTTCTGGAGGAAGCGGATGTCCTCCTCGTTGACATAGACGTTGACGAAGCGGCGCACCTCGCCTTTTTCATCCACGAGGCGTTCCTGGATGCCGGGGAAGCGCGTCTGCAATTCGACGAGCGCCTCGCCGATGGTGGCGGCGTTGATTTCGACCAGCTCCTCGTTGTTGGTCAACTTGCGGAGCGGCGTGGGGATGCGGACTTTTTTTGGCATAAATTAAAATTTAATTTTTTGGCGCAATAATTTTTAATGCTATGAATGCGGAGTCAATCCTTGCTTGGCCGCTCCATGATAAATTCGGCTTGCGGTCTCGCACGCTCAACATAATAAAAATTACGCTGATTGCGAATGGATGTCCATTCGTCGGTCAATCCTGCTTCTTGGGCAATCGCGTGAAGATTTAACCGCTGTAATAAATCAACGGTGATCGGGCGTTTTGAATCCTCGAACAAAAGCGATGAGATGAAACGCAAGCAAGGTTCGGAATTCAAAATGTCAGCAACGACTTTGGCCTCTTCTTCATTTTGAAATGACAGGAAGTAACAAGTGTCGTCGAATAGCACAGGCTTGTTTTGAAATGGCTCGACCAAAACGAAGCGCGGAGTTTTATGCAGTCCAGATATGGCCACTTTCCACGGCGCAAAGGAATAATCGCCGATACCAAAAAGTGCGAACGGAATCCGGGCGGCGTAAATGGAACTTTTTCGCGCCTCGAAAAGTTTCCGATGAGAGTGCAAATAATCCCAAGTCAGCGGTGCGATTGCAGAAATCCCGGCGGTGTCTTCGCCAACTCGTGTCTGCGTTACCAAAACAAAACGCTCCGGTTCAGTTCGCCCGTTTGCCAGGTCGGAACATTTAAGAAGTGGAAATAAAAAATCCGGTTCGACTTCCACTCTTTCATCAAGCTTGTTGTGCAGCGTGTTATTTTCATCGCGCTTCAGTTCCATTACGGAGGCGCAATCATGTTTCACGCCCGAACGCCATTGATACGGGCAAAGCCCTTCAAGATGCTTGAGTTTTTTATAAACGTGGACATTGGAAACGAGATCCTTTCCGGCGAGACCTAAAAATTTTGATGGTGTTCGCGCATTCAAATCATCAAACACCGCCGCTTCGGTTAAGCCTGATGAGCCGGTTTGAACCAAAAATAAACAGGCATCAACCGCTGCGCCAAAGTGCTTCTTGGCATCAATGCGATGAAGTGATGCTTTGGTGATTCGCCCGTCATTCTGCCATGCGAAGCGCAGCAATTTTCGGGCAATTGCAGTTTTGCACAGCATTGCAATCGTCGCCGTTCTGCCGCGAAGTGATTTAACCAATTGAATCAGCATCCATTCCGAAATGTCAAAATTGGATTTGCCGGTGAGGGCTGCAATGCCGCGAAAGTTTTGGAAGTTTTCTTTCGCAGGCAGGTTCGAGCCGTTCATGCCAGACACGGTTGCATTGGTGACCCACGGCAGATTTCCCAAAACTAGCAGCGAACCGCGAATACCTGCCAGTTCCGTTTCCCAATCGTGGGAGAAAAAATCTTGCCGGCCAATAGTCGCGCGTTTTGTGACACCGGCTTGAACCAAAGCTGATTTGGTTTGCTCAACATAGTCTGGGTTGATGTCCCAGCCGAGGAGTTGTGCTTTTGGAAACGTCTCGCCGGCGGCAATCAGGAATGAGCCAATGCCACAAGTTGGTTCTACGATTGCATTGGCTTCGACACCTTGCCGAATCAGCAACGCACAAACTTCCCGCGCCAGCGTCAGCGGCGTTTGGAAATCTCCGAATTCAATTTTGGCGTTGGCTTTCATACGAGTCGAAGAACGCCACCAACTTTGCCAGCCTGCTCAATGACTCGACTGTATTGCAATCGCCACTGAAGCGCATTCGAGACGGTCAAGTAACCGACTTCGGGCGGATTGCGCAATACTTCGTCAGCAAGCGTTTCAGCTTCGACTTCATCCACCGGCAGCATCCGTTCTTGGAAGAAGGCGAGAATGTCGTCACGATTGGCTTTGTTTTCAATGAGTTTGCGAAGTCCTGATGTCGTTTGAAAATCCGCCGTTTGCTCTTTCTGGACGAAAATGGTGTGTTGAATATCGAGCCTGCAGTTTTTTTTGGCTGCGTCGTCGCGTTTGTCATATACAAACACAATCAGCGAGTATCCGAGGCCATAGATTTTCTGACGGGCGCTCTTGAACGGACAAGACGACTGCGGCTGGCGGATGCTAGTGACTTTGATGTCAACGCCGAGTTCTGGAAAATCAATTCCTCTGGCGGAGTTGCCACGTCCGTAAGCATAACGGCTCTGGAGCAACGATTGAAATTTATGTTCCAAGTAAGTGCCAACAGCCTTGCCGTCAGTCACGCCAAACAAACTCGGCTCTGCGTGCTTCGATTCAGCTTTCGCAAAGCTGGACGCTTCTTTTTGCAGCAGTTGAATTGTAAGTTGCTTCGGCATGATGTTCATTCCGCAATAAATTTAGCCGCATCATTCCCGATGCACAGCTAATTTCACGCATTCACTTTTTCCTCATGCGCCAGCAGCGCCTCGAACTCGCGCAGGCTCGGCTTGATTTCGCGCGGCTTGCCGCAATGACCCTGCACGGCGTCGAGCGTCTTCAATCCGTTGCCGGTGACGCAAATGACGGCGGAAGAATCGCGCGGGATTTTCCCGGATGCAATGAGTTTCTTCGCCACGCCCACGGTCACGCCGCCGGCGGTCTCGGCAAAAATGCCTTCCGTCTCGGCGAGCAGTTTGATCGCGTCGCGGATTTCGTCGTCGGTTACGTCGTCGGCTGCGGCGCTGGTCTCGCGCATCACTTTGAGCGCGTAAAAACCGTCGGCGGGCGTGCCGATGGCGAGCGATTTCGCAATCGTGTCGGGCTTCACCGGCTTGAAGAAATCGAGTCCGGCCTTTTGCGCGACGGAAATCGGCGAACAGCCCGTGGCCTGCGCGCCGTGGATGTGCGTCTCGGAATTCGCGACGAGTCCGAGCTTCACAAATTCCTGGTAGCCCTTGTGGATTTTCGTCAGCAACGAGCCGGATGCCATCGGCACGACGGTGTGCTGCGGCAGCCGCCAACCGAGTTGCTCGGCGATCTCATACGCCATGCTCTTCGAGCCTTCGGCGTAATAGGGGCGCATATTGACGTTCACAAACGCCCAGCCGAACTTGCCCGCGATCTCGGCGCACAGACGGTTTACCTCGTCGTAGTGGCCTTTGATGCCGATGACGTTTGAGCCGTAGATGAGCGAGTTGACAATCTTGCCATGCTCCAAATCCGACGGGATGAAAACGTAGGATTTTAATCCCGCGCTGGCGGCGTTGGCGGCGACGGAGTTCGCGAGGTTGCCAGTCGAGGCGCAGGCGACGGTTTCAAAACCGAGTTCTTTCGCGCGGCTCAACGCGACGCTGACGACGCGGTCTTTGAACGAGAGCGTCGGATAATTCACGGCGTCGTTTTTGACGTAGAGTTCGCGGATGCCGAGCGCCTTCGCGAGGCGGTCGGCCTTGACGAGCGGCGTGAAGCCAACGAGCGGGCCAACGGTTGGTTCACCCGCGATGGGCAAAAGCTCGCGGTAACGCCACATTGTCTTCGGCCGCGATTCGATGGCCGTGCGCGTCAAAGATTTTTTGATGCGGTCGTAGTCGTAGGCGACTTCGAGCGGGCCGAAGTCGAATTCGCAGACGTGCGTGGCTTCGAGCGGATATTCGCGTCCGCACTCGCGGCACTTGAGCGCCTTCATGAACCCTTGATGCTTTTCACTCATAAAATTTCAAATTCATTTCTTTTGCCACAGAGACACCGGGTCACAGAGAAAACAAATTCAATCAGACTCTGCGCCTCTGTGGCTTCTTTATCTTGTAAAACAAAAAAGCCCCGACTCACAAGGAGAAGGGGCGACAAAACGGTTGTGCTCTTCTCATTTTTCCCAAGCTGATGGTGCTTGAGCTGGAATTGGCACCTGTCACTGGAACTTAAATCCAATCGGTTGCCGTGGTGTCAGCGGGCCAGTCCCTCAACCACTCTTTATGAGTCCGTCAAATCAACGGATGCAGATAGATTGATATGAGCGCGGGCAACTGTCAAACCGTTTTTTGCCGGGGTGGAACCGGGATTCGCACCCGGCAGCGGCCGGCCGGATTTGCATTTCGCCTTTTCCGCCGCGCCGTTTGCGCTTATGGTGGGCGCGTGGAAACGGCGATGGTCATGGCGGTGCTGGTGTTCGCGGGCGCGAGTTTCTTCTTCGCGCTGGCGGAGACGGCGCTGTTTTCCCTGAGCAAATGGCAGGTCGCGCAACTGGCCGAAAAAAATTCCCGCGCGGGCAAAATTGTTTCCCAACTGCTCGAACGCCCGCAGGACTTGCAGGCCGTGCTCGCGCTCGGCAATACTTTCGCCAACGCCGCCATTCTCGCCGCTGCGCTCCGCATGGTCTTCAACGAGCGTTGGGGCTTCGGCCTGACGATGCTGGCGATGGCCGCCGTGGTGCTGCTCGTCGGCGAGGTGCTGCCCAAGACGCTCGCGGTGCGGCAGCCGGAACGCTGGGCGCTGCGCGTGGCGTGGCCGCTGCTCATTTTTCGCCGCGTGACAAAACCGTTTTATCGCGCCGCGCAATGGACGAACGCGGCCATTCTCAAACAGGCCGCCGCCAACGCGGCGCCGCCCGCCGCCGTGACCGAGGCGGAATATCAGGAACTCCTCGAACTCGCGTGGCAGCAGGGCACGCTCGAAGAATCGGAACGCGAAATCATCCTGCAGATCATCAGCCTCGACCGGCGCACGGCGCGCGACGTGATGCGTCCGCGCGCGGGCATGGTGGCGGTTTCCGACGACGCGACGGTGGACGAAATGCTCGCGGCGGCGCGCAAATACAAGCATCGCCGCCTGCCGATCTACGACGAAACGCCGGACACTATCGTCGGCATTTTGAACACGCGCGCTTTGCTGCTTGACCCGAAAATTGACCTGGCCGAGGCGATTGAATTTCCGTCGTTCGTGCCGGAATCGATGAATCTTCTATTACTTTTTCGCGCGTTACAAAAACAGCAGCGCGGTCTCGCCATCGTGCTGGATGAATTCGGCAGCACGGTGGGACTGGTGACGATGGAGGACATCCTCGGCGGCATCGTCGGCAAAATCCGCGCGGCGACGCAGCCGCAGGGTTTCGTGCTGGAAAAATTGTCGCCCGGCCACTGGCGCGTGAATGGCACGATGCGGCTGGAAGATTTCCGCCGCGAATTTCCCTTGCTGCCCGACGTGATCGAGGTCGAGACGATGGGCGGCCTGCTGACGCACCTGCTCGGCGTGGTGCCGGCGGCGGGCGAATCCGCGGTGTTCGCCGGCTTGAAATTCACCGCGCAGGTCGCCGACGAGCGGCGCGTGCGCGAACTGCTGGTGCAAAAAATCAAATGACCATATACCTCGCCACATTCTTTGGCTTGGGGCTGTGCCTGCTGCTGTCATTTTTGCTGTCGGGCATGGAGGCGGGCGTGTTCGCGCTGAACCGGCTGCGCGTGCGCCGGCTCGCGCGCATGGGCAACGCGCAGGCGCAGATCCTCCACGGCTTCCTCGAAAAACCGGAGAAATTTCTGTGGACGATCCTCATCGGCAACACGCTGGTGAACTTTTTTATCCTCGGCTGGGTGATCGCGAAGCTGCACGACTGGTTCGCCGGCCAGACGGCCGTGATCGTCGCGTTGTTCGCGGTCATCGTGTTTGTATTCTACTCGTTTTCGGATCTGCTGCCCAAGATGCTGTTTCGCGCGTATCCGAACCGGCTGTGTCTTTCGGCGGCCAACGCCGTCCGGCTGGTGCATCTGGCGCTGGCGCCGCTGGTATATTTGGTCGAGGGCATTTCGCGGACTGTCCTGCGCTGGCGCGGGTCGCGGGCGATCACCGCGCGGCTGTTCGGCAACCGCGAGGAGATGCGCGCGGTGATGGCCGAGGCCGCGCAGGCGCTCACCGGCGAGGAGCACGCGATGGTCAACCGCGTTTTGGATTTGCAGCATTTCACCGTCGCACAGATCACGATTCCGCTGGCCAAAACGTTTTCGCTCGAAACATCCTCGCCGTTGCGCGACGCCTTGAAAATCGCGCAGGAAAAAAACCTTTCACGCCTGCCGGTCTGGGAAACGCGCGACGGCAAAAAACGCATCGCGGGAATGCTCGACGTGGGCGACCTGCTGTTTGTTGAAAAGCTGGCCGCGGCGAAAACCGCCGGCGAATTCATGTCGCCCGCGCTGTTTCTGGACGACAGCACGCGGCTGGAAATCGCCCTGCGCCGGATGCAGCGCGCCGGCCAGCGGCTCGCCATCGTGCTGGCGCGCGACGGCGGCGAG
>Ga0316231_1004261_pt1 | contig 11967 bp, 25 predicted proteins | sample TBH18027metaG_FD_206002 | JGI IMG/M metagenome (GOLD analysis project Ga0316231, IMG submission 206002) | Freshwater microbial communities from Trout Bog Lake, Wisconsin, USA - TBH18027 | ecosystem: Environmental > Aquatic > Freshwater > Lake > Hypolimnion/Profundal zone | place: USA: Wisconsin...
ATGTAATCCTTTTGCATGGTATTTATTCACTTAACATAACCTTTTAATTTTACATCAATCATTAAGCCCTCAATTTTAACTGCTGCGCCTTTTGCTATTTTGTTGTTTATCCTGACGCGCAAATCACCGCTATCATGTGGGATAGGGTCATCAACCACACCATCTTTTATAATTGCCCTCTCGCCTTCTCTTTCAATCAATTTTACTGGCAAATTAGACAATTCAATTTTTTCTTTTGAATTTAAGAATGGGTAAACATACGCCATTAACTCCCGTGAGAATTGCATTTTTCCTCCAAGTATTTAATCAGTTGGTCTAGCCATAAGGTTTGATAATGTTGGATTTCGTGAAAACTAAATTCAACGCCTTCATTATTATCTTCTAGCCATGACGCGAAAGATTTTTCCTCTAACATATCAAAAATCCACCAGTAAAGAATTTTTTTTTCTTTCCAAGGATATTTAACCCAAATCACGGCAGAGAAAAGATTAAAAAACTTGTTACCGGGCAAAAATTTGCCGCGCCCATCCCACAAATGATCTTTAGCGTCTTGCAATATCTCAACGTAGGTCTGATAGTCTTTCATATTTTCCCTTTTAATTCGCTATCACTCATTTGACTCCATCAGTAATATTTTTATAATGCTTCCGCAAAGTGTCCAAAATCTTCTTTTCTTCTATTTCTAATTCAGCTTCTGGTTGACTAGGCTCTTGCCCCAATTTCGCCTTAAAATTTCCAACAATGCGATTACCCATTTGGATACGCAATTTTTGAACATCATACGCGCCACGAACTAAAGTCTTTATGTTTGACATAATTTTCTCCTAAAATGGAATATCAGAATCATCACCAGAAGCCTGCGCTTTATGGTCTGCGGGTTTTTCCACCTTGTTTAAGAACTGGATTTTATCCGCAATGATTTTAGTGGAGTATTGGTCAAACCCTTCTTTGTTTTTCCACTTGTCTGTTTGTAAACGACCAGAAACAAATATCAAAGAACCTTTTGAAAGATAATCGCGTGTCAGGTCAGCAAGTTTTCCAAAGGCGGTAATGTTCACCCATTCCGTGCCTTCTGCTTCTTTTGATTTCCAGTCGCAAGCGATTGAAAAATTAGTAACAGAAGCACCAGTTGATAGCAGACGAGATTCTGGTTCTTTCCCAAGACGACCTATAAAATTACATTGGTTTAACGAGTTCATAGCATAGTCCTCATAATAGATAATGCGTCTTCCACATCGGAATCAAATTTAATAACCGCTTCCCTTATTTCGTTGATGCGCTTTTCGTCCCATTCCAATCGGATAATAATACCCTGCAAATTAGCAGGAAACTCTGGGTTAAAAGATACAAAGTCATTCCACTTGCGACCAAGACAATCCATTTGCCAAAACATTTGCAATTGATATTTGGCAGGTATCTCACGGTTTTTAAGTGTAGCAAAATGAGTTTTTTTAATGGGACATTTAATCTCAATCAAACCATCACCCACTAATCCGTCAGGGCTTGCGCCTGATCGTTCTATTGTTGGATGCTTAATCAAACCCACTTCTTCCACCAAGTTACCAGTGGCGGCTTCGTACCATTGTCTTGCAAGCGGTTCGCGTTCCACACCATCTTCAATGGCTTGGTTAGTAAAACTTTCATCATTGGGCGTTCCCGTCAGCCTTTGCAAAGCTAAGTCTACGAGGTAATTTTCACGTGACGCAGAAGGTCCTGATTTGGTCGTAGCCATAAGGTCGGCTATTTTTGATGCAGTTATCAGACCGCAACGCGCCTGAAACCACTCTGGAGTTTTTTGTTCCATTAGATTTCTTCCTCTGTCGCTGAATCGTCAGCCGCTTTAGCGGTTGCTTTCAAAATATCAGCAACATCCATCCACAACTTAACTTTCATTGGGGACTTTGGTATATCTTTTTGTGCTTTTTGCAGCGCAGCAAGCCCCAACTTCGCAGCGTTCTCTAAATTCGGAAGATGCTCCTTTATAAAAGACTCAAATTCCTTGTCTGTTTTTTCTTCTTCCACTTTAACTTCAGGCGTTTTCGTATCGTCTCGAGGCAAGTCCTCGCCAGAGTAGATATACAAAGCAATACCTGTAAGCGCAATAGCCTTTACCAAACACCTTTGCATGGCGGTGTTCATGGCAAACGAATCAGGGTCAGGTACGGCTCGGTTCTTATAGTCCATTACGGGCAATTGAGCGGTCATGGGTTTACCAAAAGCCGTTACGGTACAAAACACCATTACAGTGCCACCACCGTAAATTTTGGGTTCTGGGTAAACCCAGTTTGCGTCAGGGTCTTCGCGCAACAGTTGGTCAACAGCCCACGCCCATGACAAATAAGATAGACCGCCTTTTTTCTCAATGTGTTCGTTTACATTGATGGCTGCTAATCGTTCAAAATGGCTCGGTTCTTTCATAATTTTCTCCAGAATCAAATAGTTATAAAGGTATTGCAAAAACACCTGCTTCGGACTACTCTTGAGCCTTGAGTGTCTACTTCGTTCTGCAATCTGTCAAGGGGCTTGACGAAATATTTTTCGGGGCGTATGTTTGCTTTTAAGGAGGTACTATGAACAACGTCCACAACCAGATAAGCCGCGAATCTTCCTTACCCCGTTTAAGAAGAATTCTAAAACTTCGTAGTAAAGGTGCGACATGGCAAGCAATCGGTGATTTGCTCGGTGTGTCCCGCCAACGCGCTTTTTACTTAGGTCAAAAAGCAATTTTAATAATGAGGAAAAAATGATAATCGAACTAGAGAAAATTCGTGTTGATGGTGGAACTCAGTCAAGAGTATCAATAAATCAAGAACTTGTAACGGAATATGCCAACGAAATTATGGAAGGTGAGATATTTCCAGCGATTACGGTTTTTAACGATGGAGCGTCAATTTGGTTAGCAGAAGGATTCCATCGGTACTTTGCCCACCAGAAGGCAATGGTGGACTCCATAGAAGCCGATGTAAAGATAGGTACTGTGAGAGATGCCATATTGTTTGCCGTAGGCTCTAACGCCACTCACGGGCTTCGCAGAACCAATGCGGACAAGACCAAAGCCATTACAATACTATTGAAAGACCCTGAATGGTCGGATTGGTCGGACAGGGAAATAGCTCGGCAGACCCAAGCCTCCAACCATTTAGTCGCCAAGATTCGTAAAGATTTAAGTGGGAATTCTCCCACCTCAAAAAGAAAACCTATATTAACCAAAGACATACCAGAGCCAACAAGTGAAATTGTGACACAGGTTTTGGCTGTGAATGATTTGGACAAAGAAACAATTGAAACCTTGCTCGAAGAAAATGACCGCCTAAAGTCACAGATCGCCATAGGTTTAATGCCCACAAACGATGAAGAAAAGCATTTGGCAGCGGCTTATGTTGACCAGTTGAGAGCCGAAATCAAATCTCTTAAAGCAGAGAACCGCGCTTTGAAAGAATCTCGTAACAGCTTCCAGACGGCTAACGCTGAATTGAAGAATCAAATCAAATACTTACAATCTCAATTAAGAAAGCTAGAGAAAGCGGTATGATAGAACTAAGACCAAGGCAGGTAGAATGTCTGGCAGAGTTACGTCAAAATTTTGCCAAAGGTATTCGTACCCAGATGCTATACGCTCCCACAGGCGCAGGAAAAACTGAGGTTGCCATAGCCATGATGGAAGCGTCCCACGCCAAAGGGAAACGATCTGCCATGCTCTTAGACCGTATAGTCTTATGTAACCAGACCTCCGAGCGGCTAGACAGGTATTCTATCCCGCATGGCGTATTGCAGTCGGGTCATTGGCGGCACAGACCTGACGAGAGGATACAGGTCTGTTCAGCGCAAACCATTGAAAAGAGAGATTCTTTTCCACAGTTAGACCTTTTAATTGTTGACGAGGCTCATTGTACGAGAAAGCAAACCGCTGCATTTATAGCTAACCGTCCTGATGTAAAAGTTGTGGGTCTTAGTGCTTCCCCGTTCACCAAAGGACTGGGTAATATCTACGAATCAATTGTTTCAACAATGACCACCGAGAATTTGGTGGATGAAAAATGGCTGTCCCCGCTCAAAGTATTTGTAGCGCAAGAAATAGACATGACGGGGGCTAAAAAGATTGCCGGAGAATGGAGCGAAAAAGATGTTACAGAAAGAGGAGTCAGAATATCGGGTGACATTGTGGCTGAATGGGTCAAGAAAACTCACGATATATATGGAGAGCCAAGAAAAACTATTGTGTTTTGTGCAGGAGTTGCCCACGGAGAAGATTTGTCAAATCGTTTCCGTGAAGCCGGATATAACTTTGTCAGCATTAGTTACAGAGACGATGACGAATACAAAGCTGAAGTCATGCACGAATTCTCAAAACCTGACACAGATATTAACGGACTTATAGCCACTGATATTTTGACTAAAGGTTTTGACCAACCTGATGTAATGATTGGGATTTCAGCAAGACCATTCTCAAAATCGCTGTCTTCCCATGTTCAACAAATGGGGCGCATTATGCGCGTCCATGAAGGTAAAAAATATGGTACTTGGATATGCCATTCTGGTAATTATCTTCGTTTTCGTGACGCTTGGGATTCCATCTATACCGATGGCGTTCACCAACTAGACCAACATTCCGACAAAGCGCAGCGAGAGCTGACCGAACATGAGAAGAAAGACGCTCAATGCCCAAAATGTCATCACCTATGGCCTAAAGGGTCGGATACCTGCCCTAATTGCGGTCATGTCATGGTACGAAGAAATTCGGTAGTAGAGGTGAGTGCGGAGATATTAGAACTGGATATGATGAAGTCCGCACCAAAAGACACCAAGCAGTTATGGTATTCCCAACTGCTTTATTATGGCCGTTCCAAAGGCTATAAAGAAGGATGGTGCGCCAACAAATATAGGGAAAAGTTCGGGGTATGGCCTAGAGGATTGTCAGAAACAGCCATTCCACCTAGCCATGAGGTTTTGGGATTTATCACACATTCAGCAATAAAATGGGCAAGGAGGAGGGCAGCGTGATTGAGTTTATGAACTTTGCACAGCAACATGGGTTGATTATGTCTTATCTGACGATAGGTAAGTTAATCAGAACCCCTACCGAAGACCATCCCCAAAAACGAAACGGGGCTTATCTGTTTACAGGGTCGTTTGGGTGGGTAAAGAATTGGGCTACCATGACGGAACCTTCTTTATGGTTTGGTGATGGCAAGGAGGATAAGCGTGAAATACAGAAAGCAATTAGAAAGTCGCAGGATGACCGGAAAAAACGGCAGTTACTGGCGGTTCGCAAAGCGCATGAGATGTTGGCGGGTTCTCGTCTTGAACAACACGCCTACCTTGACGGAAAAGGGTTCAAGGAACTTGCTTACAATGTCTTACGAAAAGAAGCCGAACAGCCTTTACTTCTCGTCCCCATGTACGTTGGAAATGGTTTAGTTGGATGCCAGACCATCACCATAGACGGTGACAAAAGGTTTATTTATGGGCAACGCTGTTCGGAGGCGGTATTTTCTTTAGGCTCTGGGCGTGACACATGGCTTGTGGAGGGATTTGCCACAGGACTAAGCCTCCAAGTATGTCTAAAGGCTTTGCGCGTCCCTTATCGCATCCTAGTGTGTTTTAGCGCAGGGAACATGAAGAACATGGGTGGGAGAATTCCCACTTGCACCGTTATGGCAGACAATGACTCGTCCAATACAGGTAAAAAAGTAGCCGTAGAATCAGGTCATAAATGGCTTATGCCACCTGAAAAAGGTATGGATTTCAATGATTTATGGAAAGAAATGGGTACTTTTAAGGCTTCCCAATGGATTTATAAGGAACTTGCCAAAAACGCCCATGCTTGATATTATTCTTTCACCGGTTGGACTACCGAAGATGAGCCTAATGCTCAGGTCCAAAACCCCATCGTTATCCCCTTTCGATGGGGTTTTTCTTTTAGGGGTTGCATTATGAAACGTGTTTTGATATAGTTTTTTTAAGCCATAGGGATGGAATCCTATGGGGCATAAATAAGCGGGGGTTGAGGAAAGCTCAATCCGGTTTTAATAGTCTTATTTCTGTTAAAACTGTCCAGCCGCTCATTATGCTAATCATTCCTAGCCCCGAGCGGTGTAAGCCTCTTGGGGCTTTTTTATTATGCAATCGTATAGTGGGGTCCATAACCCAGACCTAGCGGATCAGTTGTCAGGATTGCCGCGATAAACGTGATTAACCGGCTCCCGAAAGGAGAACCACCCGGGGCAAGGCGATAGACGGTGAGAACACCCGATGAGCCTTACCATTCTAGATAAACCACACCTGATGGGAAATCCCCCAAATCCCCGGGGGTGAGGTTTTACGCCCTTCGGTTGCAGAAGTGGACTATTAACTTTACCTCAGTCAATTGGGTTTTTATCCATGGTAATAATTTGGAGATCGAGCAATGAATTTATATAGCCTCTGGTTTGGCACTGGCAAAACACTAGTGTACGGTTTACGGGAAGATTTTTACAAAGGGGTAGATAAATACTCAATAGATGCTCCGTTTTATATGCCATCTGGCGAAATGAAAAAAGGCTTACATGAAAAACTTATTTACTGTTCCGTGGTACGGAGAGAGGCGTAAATATATTAAGTCAACCCCCTTGACAAACTAATGGAAAAGAATAGACTGAACTCATGGAAAACAACGAGGAGTGCGAAAAATGTCAACAAAGAAGTTGGGAGCCACGGTCATCAATATACGACCTAAAGTGTCTGGAGTGCTGCATGAACTTATTGCTAACGGCACAAAAAGACCCAAGAATACAAGAGAGCCTGCTGAGAGCGATTTTATTATCCAAGATTTCCCCACCATGCCTAAGCAACAAGCTGAAAGAGATAGCTACAGGTGCTATCAATGGGGACAAATAATTTATGTGCCTCATTACACTAAATCGTGTTTTGTAGGACCCGGTTCTATTGAGTATGCGGAAACAGACCTTGTTGCCAGAGGATGTACCAGAATCAAACGACATCTGTGGGTAAGGTCTTTGATACCGCATAAACTTTAAGGAGGAATGTAATGGATTCTGTAACACATGATCTAAACCGCTATCTAAAACAGATGGACGAAGAAGATCGTTTTGATGCCGCAATAGAGAACATGGTTACAGACCTTATAAAAGAAGGTTACACGCATGATGAAGCCGAACATCACGCTCGCGGAGTATTGCAAAACGAGTGCCAAAATTGTTTTGGTCGCGGGTGCAGAAAATGCGAACCACCTGATAGAGATGATGATTTATGGGAGGGTGTATGAATAATTGCTGCAACGGTAATTGCAATCAAGGGCGCGATTGTCCGCATCTAGGCGACCAGTTTGTTATGGTGCTGGCAGTTGTGTGTTTTGTAATCTTTGTGATTGGAATAGCGTTGGGGGGAATAAAATGAACAATCCATATGAAAAGAAAAAACGCATATTCACGCCCGAAGTTATTGCAGAGTTAGCTGCGGCTAACAAAGTAGCGCGTGAAAAGAAATACCCGTTTCTCAAAGATTATGTTCCGGCTCCAGTGTTTGTGGATAACCTGCGAAGGATGAAATGAAAGTACAAAACTTTAACCAAAGACGAGGAATATGATGAAGTTAGCCGTAGGGGATAGTCAGCGGGAGAAAACCCTTCGCTTATTACAGTTTTATGGGAGGGTGGATAATGTTATGGCAAAGAGCAAGGGAATTTCACGCCTACCTGTTCAAATTGAAAGACTAAGAAGGCAGGGGTATCGGATAGAGTTTGTATCCGACCCCTCTAGGTATTACAGGTTAATGCCCGTAGATTACTTTTAAAGACTGAATTGTCAGCATATTCTGAATCAATCAAAAAACAGTGGTTTCAGAATACATAATGGGAACGATCATACCCAAAATATCATGCGGACATTAAGCCGATTATTCTCCGCTAAAAGCTGCTCTGTTCGGTCAGTTCCGCTCCCATACCCCTAATGTCATCTGGCGATCCACCTACGGGTATCCCATACTGGTTGAGGGTGGCCCCAAGCGCCTCTGCCTCTTGATCTGTAACCCCATCACCCTTAATGTCATTACAGGCTACCAGCGCGTCTGCTTTGGCTTTGGAAGAACCTTTGCGATAAAGAGCTATGCAGGTTTCATGCACTTTGATTGAACAGAACGCCCAGCGCATATTTATGATCTGCGAAACGTCTTTGTTGCCCCCAATCCACACTTTAGTGCAGACCTCTTGCAGCCCTTCGTCAGGGATGGCTTTGCCGATGGTGTCAGCATATACGGCTGTGCCGTATGCCAAAATGAACATAAATAAGGTTAGTTTTTTCACGAATACGCCTTGGCTAAGAACTTAAGGCTGACCATCATAATGTCAAAAAGTCCGTTCTGGACTTCGTGCAAAACAATGATCTGCCTGCGGGTGGTGTTGCCTTGATAACCTAGATATTCTTCTTTATGGGTGTAGCAGATACCGCAAAAGATGGCGGTTTGTTGGGTTTTTTTATGAATAGCAACATCACAAACTTGGACATGACCCATCACGGCAGATGCTTGACGTTCTCTGAGTAAGGCTGCGGCAGAACTTACGGGTCTACCCATCACGCCCGAAGTAAAAAAATGGCAATAACTAACCCCATCTAGGGTGATGGGTTTTAAAAAATCGTGAACGTCCCATCCGTAGTCCTGAATTCCCATGTCGCCATAGTCCAACTTTCCAAGCAGCTCAGGGTTTTCATCCACAAAACGCACGATTCGGTGTTCATGGTTGCCCATCGTAAAGTCTTTTTTGGGCAAATACTTCTCTTTAGCAGTGCGGTTAAAATCGTCTAAGGGCTTCAACAGGCGTTCCATACCCCTACGCCCTGCCTTAATGTCGTCAACGTATCTACGACCCTCAAAAGCCAATTTGCCCCTATCGTAAGAGGATAGAGAGGGCATATCCCAATGATCGCCAATGTGAATAATGTTGTCTGGTTTTTTGTCTACAATGAAATTGCCGATATGTTCGAGATGGTCTAAATTGACGTTAGGCTTGCATTGAGTATCGGGAATGATTAGGTGCATCTTACCAAGCCTTTGTTTGGTATAAATGCGCTCTTTAATCTTCTTAAACGTCGGTTCAAGACCTAAAATTGTGGCGCGTGTTACACGACCTTCTAAAGTCTTGCGTGGGATTTTAATGCCCCCGTTTTTAATGGCTTTATGAGGTGATCCGTATTCCTCAACGAGGTTAAGAGCTTCTATTAGTTCTTCACGCGGAGTTGACATTTTTGCGCCTTTTTAATGTCATCACATCAATCGGGCAACCAGTTCCACTATCAAAATTGGACGCAATCTCAACCGCTTCTTGGGGTGATGCGCCTTTAGCCATAGCTCCCATCGCATACGCGCTACCAGAACCGATGGCAAAATATTTATTTTTAATGGAATACCAAGATGATGTGCGGGTATCAAAAAGGAGTAAACCAGCGTGGGAAAGTTGGATAGCTTCAATTTCAGCCTTTTTTCCTACTTTATCCCCGCCTTCTAATACAAAATTGTAGAGTTTTAGAATTAACCCTAAGTCTCCGGCAGCACCAATGATTGACCCTGACGGTAATTCTCTTAGTTTGTTAAGTTCAAAATGGGCATTGTCTGCATCACACCGAGAGTCGGCTGCAATCTGCTTATGGGCAAAAGACGCTGCTATCGTGGTCATTTAAAATCAGCCATTAGTAAACCAATGTTTGCAAAAGCGTATCCTGTGAAAATAATAGCCATGCTTGGTTTGCCCTCAAAAAATGAACTTAAAGCAATCCCTCCATAAATGAGGGTAACAATAACTAATAGCGTGTTACTCATCTTAGCTTTCTTTGGTGAATATCACGCTGAATAAAAGCTATAGCGGTTTCAAGATGTTTAATAGCTTTTGCATCAGTGTTGTTAGCTGCTTCCCATAAATTTCCTATAGCCGCGCTAATGTAAAGCGGATACCATTCTTGAGTTGGGGCGTAGTAAGTTGGGGCAATTACTTGAGCGCCATCGCCTTTCCTCCATGCGGGTTTTTCTTTTATGTGGCATTTTTTATCGCTCATTCCCCGCACCCTGCAAGCAAGATTGATAATACAATCCAGCTTTTCATTATCTTTAAATCAAACCGCTGAAGGCGTTGGCATCGTGCTTGTAGCGTTTTTGATTGCTACAATGCCATTGATTAACGGGGTAACAATAGGCGCAATTTGATTAACCGCAATCCCGATGTTTCCAGCAACATTACTAGCTTGCTCTAAAGCACCCACTACCATTTGCAACTTAGCAGCACCTTGCCCAGATTGAGGGAACATGGCTTCTGCTGAGGCTACCAGTTTTTCCAACATGGGCAATACGTTAATAATGAATGTCATAATTGCTAAAAATTCAGTCATTTTAATCTCCTAATATTTGCACTTAAAACCGGCAACCCACGGTGGGATACCGCCATTTTCTTTTGATAAAGCATCTTCAACTGCCTTTGTATCGTTACTATCAACACCGTCAGGAATCGCTAGACTTGCCCACGGTTTACATTGTGTGGTGCAAGCCGTCAAAACCAAAAATAATATACCCCATTTCACTTAAACCCTTGAACCATTTGGGGTAATTCTTCCACTTGGGGTTTGATGGCTTGTGTTACTGAATCAGATACCTTAGCCGCCGCTAGGTCTGGGATAATTCCCACCTTGTCAGAGGTCATAGCATTTACCAAGTGGCTCTTAACAGTCAGCAAACCGATGACCCCGCCTGCAATTTGAGCGGCAGTCGCAGAGTCAATCTTAAACTCCGGATATTTCATGGCTATGACGCTGCCAATACTTGTAATGAGAAGAATCAGGACATTGGTTAATTGGTCAATATTCTTCCAAATTGCAGGATTAGCGAGACTTTTCCCTTCTTTTAACAAATCCCAAAATAGACCTATGTGACTAAACATTGTTTGCCTCCAATTATCCAGATAACGTGCCGCCAGCGTTGTTGAGTAATTTGATTAGCATTATTTCGACTCCAGTAATAAGGCATGAGGGGATAGTAAGCCCAAACCGATTCCGTTTTTCATCTTGTCGTTGATCAACTCAATGAATGGCACGATGTCAGACTTAAAATCTGGATGGCATCGCATCGTGTGAAGCTGGTCATGCGGGATTGTACCTTGCGTGATCAGAAAGTTTTCTGCACGTTCTTTCAATTCCCCGAGCCATTCCCCTTGCTGTGCAGCTTCGTTAGCCTCCAACACGGGCAAGTGCGCGAATTTGCGAAGTGGCTCAAGTTCCGTCATCAGCGCATTGATGGTGGCAAGTTCGTTTTTTGCAGCAGTTTGATTCAGTTCCCAAGCATCGTCACCGGATGTTTGCTCGATAATATCAGCCTCTGCTATCATTTTTTCCGAAGGTGAAGAATCAACACTGTCGATAGTTGCTTGTGCGTCCATGATAGCGGCGATTCTCCGTAAATTCTGCGCTACGCCATGCTTGATCTTTACCTCGACATCAATTTTCTGACCATAGAGCAACATCCACGCTCCGTCAGCCGTGTGACAACTCCCTGCGAGAAAATGCCGAAGCTGAAAGTCACTGTTATTCCTGTGTGGTTTGCTTATCATATATTTACGCCTGTTGTTCCATTACCTGCTGCGGAACCAGAGTAAGAAGCCACTGATGATGCTGTTGCCGCGCTCACGACATCACCCGCGTAAGTGTATTTGTCTCGGGTGGCGACTGCTGCGGTAGCATTTACGCCTAACGCGAAAATTCCTTCAGTGCTGTTACCCACTGCGGAACCTAAGGAAGAAGCCGCCGTTGCTGCCGTACCTGCACTCACTACGTCACCCGCGTAAGTGTATTTGTCTCGGGTGGTGACTGGTGCGTATATGGTGCTTTTGCCTAACGCGAAAATTCCTTCAGTGCTGTTACCTGCTGCAGAACCCTCGTAAGAAGCCGCCGTTGCTGCCGTACCTGCACTCACTACGTCACCCGCGTAAGTGTA
>Ga0316231_1004268_pt1 | contig 11945 bp, 10 predicted proteins | sample TBH18027metaG_FD_206002 | JGI IMG/M metagenome (GOLD analysis project Ga0316231, IMG submission 206002) | Freshwater microbial communities from Trout Bog Lake, Wisconsin, USA - TBH18027 | ecosystem: Environmental > Aquatic > Freshwater > Lake > Hypolimnion/Profundal zone | place: USA: Wisconsin...
CTGAACATTTTTAACACTGCTGGATTAGTACGCTATGCGATCAAGCAAATGCCCGGTCCGCAGGAAGCTACCTTCGCCGCGGATTAGTATTACGGAGCACCCGCCTTTTTCGTCCCCCTTATACAATTTCGCAAGGAGCTGTCCGGAACTGTCCAATCGCGTAGGGATAGCTTCGCGACTCGATACTGCGGCACATTAAAGCGACGGATGTCATCGAAAGTAATCTACGGGCGGACATTAGAACGGCCCAGATTTCCCAAGCACTTTCGTACTGGAGAAATCCAGGCTGGAGAGTTAGCTCTTAGCGCACTCTGTTCCGTGCATCTAGGGTGTCTTGGTTGCCAGCGCGTCGCAAAGCTGGAGCGCCGTTGGCCCATTTTTTGTGCTCAGGAGTTTGCTGTCGCTTGCGATGCCAGCGCAGATAGTGCTGAGAGGCGTCTGAGTTGCTGGGTGGACGACGATCGGGTCAGGGTCATTCGAGAAAATTGTGCCGTCACCGAGCGCGGGCGGGATGGCACCGAAGAGGCTAACTTTGTTCACACCCGATGTCACGGTGCCCTTGCTGTCATGGCACTCGTTGCAACCCAGGTTGTTAAGAGGGGTCTTCGTATCGACAACCCCTTTGGTTGTACTGGTTGTAAATTCCACGAGGACTTGGGTAGCGTCGATATCACCCATCTTCATGACGTTGGCTATGAAGTCGTCAGTGGGATCGCGTTTGAGATCCTCGCCGACTTCGATGTGATTGATAAGGTTGGTCGGCTGCGTGCACAAGGTGAACGACGGCCGGAACCGTAGAGCCGGAGTATTACTGCTAGCGGGGCCCGGGCAACTGAAAAGCACCCGCGGAAGCCTGGTACCGTCGCTCAGCGTGCATCCTGGTTGCGCGCTTTCCGGACTCACCGTTAAGGTGGCGTAGCAGTCCGAAGGAACACACGCCACCGCGGAGACAATTGTCTTCGTTGCCCTCGAGTTTAGACAGGAGACAAATGAGTCGATATTTGTTGGATCTGTGGCGTAAGCCGGAGCAGCGGCAAAAACCCCAGCCAACACGGTAACGACGAGGAACTTAATCTGGTTTCGAGACCTCATGGGCGGTTTCATCCTACCTTTCTGCATCGTTTCTGAATTTGCAAGCCGCACGACAGCCATGCCCGATCACTTTGAGGTAGCACAGATTGATTTTCAATCAGTCAATCTCGGAATTGTGCGAGCAAAAAGTCCTACAGTGAGAACTGCCGTCTCGTTTTGATGAGCGATGAAACCATTTTTGAAAGGACTCACATCTAACGTGGCGGAGAGCAGCGAAAATGAGGAGAGCGATACTTCCGATCTGTTATGGCATTGTCTTTTTGTATGTTCCGTCATGTGAAGGATGCGAAGGCAAGCGCCGGTTCGAATGCCCGCCGAGAGCTCTACTACGTTGATCCGATGGATCCGGCATACAAGTCGGACAAGCCGGGATGTGGGCCACGGCCCATCGTCACGTGGTGCGAGTGAAGATTCTGCAAATTGCAATCCCCTGAAATCCTGACTACAATCATCGCCGCAACCTTCATAAAAACTTTTAAGTTGATTCATCGGGGGAGAGACCATGAACAGACGAGATTTCCTAGTTGGTAGTGCGATTGCCGCAGGTGGCATGACTCTGGCTGAGGGGATAGCTGGAGCTGAAGACAAACCAGTTGGGGCTCGCATGCCGGTCATTGACACGCATGCCCACTGGTATCCGCAGGCCTGGGTAGATCTGGTTAGCAAAGAAGGGCCGAAATACGGAGCCAAAGTCGGAAAAAACGCTAAGGGCTATGGAACATTTGCCACGCCCAAGTTCACCGCTGTTTTTTCGCCCGAATTTGTCGGCGTCGACGAGCGCCTCCAAGCTATGGATAAACAAGGCGTCGATATTCACGCGCTGTCGCTAACGAGTCCGATGGTGTATTGGGCACCGCCCGACCTCGGACTGGCACTCTCCCAGGCATACAACGATAGTTGCGTGGAAGCGCACGCCAAGCATCCCAACCGCCTTGTCGGCATGGCAATGCTGCCGATGCAGGACCCGAAACTGGCTTTGCAGGAGTTGGAACGCTGCAGCAAATTGAAGGGAATCCGCGGCTTGTATATGTCCACGAATCCTGCCGGACATGAGGTGGATTACAAGGAGTTCTGGCCGATTTACGCCAAGTGCGAGCAGCTCGGGTGGCCGATATTTTTGCATCCAGTAGACCCCATTGGCCCAGATCGCACCGAGAGATTCTACCTGCGCAACCTGCTTGGTAACCCTTATGAAGGTGGACTCGCTGCTGCCTATTTTATTTTTGGCGGCGTCATGGATGCGTTCCCGAAGTTGGACATCATGCTGCCGCATGCGGGCGGTACGTTCCCGTGGCTTTCAGGTCGGTTCGATCGCGGTGTTCACGAACGGGCAGAGCTGAAGCACATGAAGCAACCGGCAACCTCATACCTGCGCCGCTTCCACTACGACACGATCACACATAACGCTCAGCTACTCAATTTCCTGATTGAGTATGTGGGCGCCGACAGAGTCGTGCTGGGTAGCGACTATTGCTATGACATGGGCTACGACATGCCGGTGCAGGCGTTAGTCAAGGTTCCAGCCGCTCAACGGTCGCTGATACTTGGAAGCAACGCGGCGAAGCTCCTCAAGATCTAGCCTGATTCTAAGTCTTAGGATAGAGTGGAGATCGACTGAGATGAGAAGCACAGCGGGGATTCGAGCTTGCAGCTCGAATCCCCAGCAACTGCCTTAACTTCCTCCACGCCTCTTCTAAATTCGTCCCAGTCTCCGGCGAAGAACCCCACCCAGACCGATGAGTCCTGTGCCGAGAAGAATTAGACTGCCGGGCTCCGGAGTCGTGGCGATGCTCGGACCAAAGTAGTCAAAGTCCGTTGCCTTGTTCAGAGTGGGCGTGATCCCGTCGGGATTGTTGATTCTGAAACTGTCGAGAGGAATATGAGGGTTGGTGGTACTGTTGTTGCCGTTTGAGAGGAGGGTGACCCCGTTCGCCAAGTCTTGAGGGCCATTTTGCGTTGTGTTGAAGATGAAGTCGCCATTGGTCCAGAGCACGACCTCGTAGACTGCCGTGCAATTGTTTTTCCCGCAAGGGGCCATGCTGCTCAACGTCGTGGCTGGGATAGACGCCCAAGCGAATCCGCCGTACACGTTTTTGTCAGCCGAAGTGACGAATACAGTAGCCGGAATCACGAGCGTCCACCCAGTTATAGTGGTGCCGGCCTTATTCCAAGTGGCCTCATACAATCCTAGCCACTCCTCATTGCCGGGGTTACTCTTTGTTGCTGCGAGTGGGCTCCCCTTCGCTGTCGGATCGGAGCCGCCGATATAAGTGCCAAGCGCGACCACAGTTGCGGGTGAGGACACCTCAAACCGGTAGCCAAAAACATCAAAGCCTTTCGATGGATCCGTTACATTGGCTTTGTCTACGTTTAGCCCCGAGGGTGCGTCCCAGAGCGGGTTAGTCTTGAAGGTATCAGCCGACGCGGTCTGGGAGGCAAAACACACGGCGAGTGCCACGGCTACAATCGCCAAGCCTTTGATGAGTACTGAGTTCTTCATGGTCTATCTCTCCAATGACGCAATCGCCGCCTTTCGAGTCCCTTGACGGCAGGCAAGTCACGAGGGCGGGAAACGATAACCTACAGAGCAATCGAATCGCCATACTTTTTCGATTGAAAGATAAGCACTTACACCCCACTTTTGGGGTACTCCGCAAAACTTTGCGTTTCGAATGGGCGTTACGCTGCCTCTGTAGTGCTCTCATGCCAGGATGGTCAGCCGGACTTTTACGTTGATTTCTGGCGTTAACGACATGCACCACAATGCTCGAAAGGATCAACGCGCACCTTCGCAAACTGGTCTCCCGCCGTTCGTTTCTTTCCGTCCCACAGGTGATTCCTTTAGCCAACTCTGCATCTATACATTGGCAGGCGGCAAGCGGGCCATGGGAGCTCTGAATCCGCCGAGGGGTTAGGGCCGACGATGAAGAAAGTTTTTGCGAGCGCCGAAGATGCAATCTTCGATATTCCCGATGGTGCGACGTTGATGGTTGGCGGCTTCGGGCTTTGCGGTATCCCCGAAAATTTGATTGCGGCGCTGGAGAAGAGAGGCGTGTGCAACCTGGATACGATCAGCAACAACATGGGCGTGGACGATTTTGGGCTCGGGCTCCTGCTGCGGAAGGGACAGATTCGCAGCCACAAGGGCAGCTACGTAGGAGAGAACAAGCTTTTTGAAGAGATGGTGCTGAGCGGAAAACTTGAATTGGAGCTGATTCCACAGGGGACGCTGGCAGAACGAATCCGGGCCGGGGGTGCCGGGATTCCGGCGTTTTTCACGCCAACCGGGTTTGGAACGATGGTGGCCGACGGTAAAGAGACGCGCGAATTCGAAGGCCGTACATACGTGATGGAACGCTGGTTGAAAGCCGACTTCTCACTGGTGAAAGCCTGGAAGGGCGACACATGGGGAAACCTTGTTTATCGCAAGACGGCGCAGAATTTCAATCCGATGATTGCCACGGCGGGAAAGGTAACGATAGCCGAAGTTGAAGAGCTGGTCGAGCCAGGCGAACTTCAGCCAGACCAGATTCACACTCCCAGCATTTACGTGCAACGCATCTTTCAGGCGGTGGGCCAAGAGAAGAGAATCGAGCGGCGCAAAGTGAGGAAGATCGCGGCCTGAGAGGAAATGAATGAGCCAAACGACAAATATAAGACCGGATATGAGGTCAGATACAAAAATCGACATACGTGAATATATTGTGCGCCGCATTGCACAAGAACTGAAGGATGGCTTTTACGTGAATCTTGGCATTGGGATGCCGACGCTGGTTGCTAACCACGTTCCGCGGGGGATACAGGTGGTGTTGCAAAGTGAGAACGGGATGCTGGGCATTGGTCCCTATCCGCTCGAAGGCGAAGAGGACCCGGACCTGATCAACGCTGGGAAAGAAACGGTGACCGAAATGCCAGGCACTGCTTTTTTCTCATCGGTGGAATCTTTCGCGATGATTCGCGGCGGGCACGTCGATCTTTCGGTGTTGGGCGCAATGGAAGTGGACGCCTACGGAAACCTGGCGAACTGGATGATTCCGGGCAAGATGGTGAAGGGCATGGGCGGAGCCATGGATTTGGTGGCTGCGGCCAAGCGCGTCATCGTCGCTATGGAACACACAACCAAGGATGGCCGGCCGAAAATTCTGAACCGCTGCACTCTGCCGATTACTGGGTTGAAAGTAGTGGACACCATTGTCACCGAGATGGGCTACATTCGGGTGCAACCTGGAGGTGGTCTGATTCTGGAGGAAATATCTCCAGGCGTGAGCGTGGAACAAATCCAAGCTGCAACCGAACCAAAGCTCACGATTAGCGGAAAGTTGCGCGAGATGCGATGGACTGAGCGAGCGGCTTAGATGTGCAGGGCGCGCTACATCCCGCTCAAGCCGACAAAAGGCTCGAATGGGCCTGCCGAGTTATAAGTGCTATCCGAGCATCTGGCTAAGAAGGAAGTGGACAAAGAGATAGCCACCTCCGATTAGTAAGAGAACGGCGGCTACCAGTAATGCGGCGTAGAAGACTTCCTGGCCGGGGGCGGGCGGAGTTACGCCGAGGTAAAGCGCGAAAAAGTTGTAAACCGCAGTCTGGAAGAAATTGCGTTTGGGGTGGGCCGTTGTCATGTTCACGCTCTTTTGCATGGCACTCACATCATAGCCGCGGCGATGAGAGGAATTACAAACATTTTCTGACGGCTATAACAGGGCTGCGGCGAGTCAGGCGATTAAGAGCCATCCGCAGCTAATGCCCGTTGGCTTAGAAGCGATGAGCTCAGTGACAACGCCATGGAGAGTCCGTGCCTTACAGAATCGTTTGTTCAGGAGAGATGGCCGATTCAACCCGACAATTTCGTTGGGATAGAACCGTACTTGGTCCGATTGAGAGCTGGCCTGACGAACTCATTAGCACTGTAAATTTGTTGCTGGCGTCGAGTTATCCGATGTTCCTGTGGTGGGGACCGGAACTCATCCAGTTCTATAACGATGCATATCGTCCCAGCATCGGGGATGACAAGCACCCGTCCGCCCTGGGCGAGCGCGGTAGGGAGTGCTGGAAAGAAGCGTGGCCGATCATTGGACCTGAGATCGAAAGTGTTCTAGCGAAGGGAGGATCGATCTGGAATGTGAACCGGCTCGTGCCTATCCTCCGCAACGGAAGGATCGAGGAAGTCTACTGGACGTATTCCTATAGCCCGGTGCGCGACCGCGAAGGGCGAGTCGAAGGGGTGCTCGTGGTATGCAATGACACCACGGCGCAGGTCGTGAGCGAACGACGTCTGCGAAGCCTTCTGAAGATGGATATAAAAGGGCCTTTAACGCAGTCGCTGGACAAGTTTGTCGCGGAACTCATGCAGAAACTCGGCCGCAATCCAGAGGACATTCCTTTTGCGCTGCTGTATCGGGTTGAGGATGCTGTGGCCAGGTTAGCCGGAGAGACCGGCCTGGGGAGTGAGTGCCAATCTGGGTTCTATGGAGATCTTGGGCGCCGTGCGGCAGAGTGTCTGCCGATCCTCGAGGTGGCGGCCTCGAAGAATCCGAAGCTTATTGGGAATTTTGACGAACTCGTGGGAGAGCTGATTTGCGAGCCTTGGCCGGAAGCAATTCGACAAGTTTATATCCAGCCGGCTGGTGCTCTGGCCCAATCGCAATATGTGATGGTACTTGGCATCAGTGCTCGCCGTCCATTTGACAGCAATTATCGAACCTTTGCTGAGTTGCTCTGCGACAGGATTTGCGGGTTGCTTGAGAGTGCAGGGCGGCAGGAAGAGCGCCAGCGAGCGGAAGCGCAGCGCGCCAGACTGTTTGAGACCGTAAGTGTGCAGAGTGAACTGCTGTCGAGCATCATCGAGAGCGCCCCGGCGGGCATTGCGCTGCTCGATAGCGAGCTGTGCTTCAAGTGGTGTAACCCGTGCTATGTCACCTTTCTTGATACGCGATGGAGCAAGGAAAACCTGGTTGGAGTCAAACTTGCGGATGTGATCCCACAAGCCCAGCAGATTATAAGAATCTTTGAGCGGGTTCGAGACACTCACCAACCGTTCGTCACGACCGAGTATGAGCATGTTGGTTTTTCGCGAGGCACCACCTACTGGCGCTGGACGGCATTGAGGCTCGCGAGCGGAGATATTCTGAACGTGTCGTTGGAAGTAACCGAGCAGGTGATTGCACGCCGGAAGCTGGAGGCCTTTGGCGAAAGGCTCCGCCTGGCGCACAAAACGGCGCGGCTCGGAACCTATGATTGGGAGCTGGGCACCGGAAGAGTGGATTGGTCTCCGGAGTTTTATGACGCGACCGGATTGGATCCTGAAACGGGCGCGAGTTGGGAATTCTATCTCTCGCGGGTGCATCCTCAGGATCGAGAACGGTTACGGCGTGAACTGGCCGTTGCCGAGCAGGGGGCCATACTGCAGATAAATGATCATTGTTTGATCGACGGTGGGGGGCAGAAGCGCTGGGTTGCTCTGAGTGGGCAAGTTCATCTGAATGCAAGCGGCAGACCGGAGCGAATCATCGGAACCGTCGCTGACATCACGGAGCGGAAAGAGTCTGAAAAGAAGCTGGAGGAGAGCAGGAGGGAGGCTCAACAGCAATGGGCCGAATTGGAGGCAATCTACAGAACCGCACCAATTGGTCTAGCCTTGTTTGATCCGGTGGAGTTCCGTTACCTGCGTCTGAATCACCGTCAGGCAGAGATTGTCGGACTTCCGGCAGAGGAGATTCTGGGCAAGACGCTGACCGAGATTGCGCCGATTCCAGGATTGCAGGAAATGTTCCAGCAGGTGGCACGCGGAACGCCGGTGATCAACGCGCTGCTGGAAGGGGAGTTGCCAATGAGTCCCGGTGAGCATCGCTACTGGACGGTGAATTATTTTCCGGTGTACGACGCCGATGGGTCGATTCAGGCAATCTCGGCGGCATCACTGGAAATAACGGCGCAGAAGCGCGCCGAACTGGCGCTGATCCAAAGTGAAAAAATTGCTGCGGTGGGCAGACTGGCAAGCGCAATTTCGCACGAAATCAACAATCCGCTGGAAGCGGTCACAAATCTGCTTTTCCTGTTGGAGTCGGAGAATCTGTCGCCTGACGGGCGGGAGTACCTTGCCTCTGCTGAACGCGAACTGGCGCGCGTCTCGCATATTGCCACACACACCCTGCGATTCCATCGGCAATCGACGAAGGCCATCGAGGCCGGAGCGGCAGAGATGATCGACCCCATCCTCGCGTTGCACCAAGGCCATGTCAGCCGTTCGGAGATCACAGTAGAAAAGGATTACCGGACCGATACGAAGGTCCTCTGCTTCGACGGAGAGATCCGGCAGGTAATGAATAACCTGATCGGAAATGCCATTGACGCGATGTGGCGCGGAGGCAGGTTGGTGCTGCGTAGCCGACTGGCAACCAATTGGCATAACGGAGAGAAGGGACTTTGCATTACGATTGCAGATACAGGCCACGGCATGAACGAGGTGACGAAGCGTCGGCTTTTCGAGGCGTTCTTCACTACCAAGGGAGCCAATGGAACGGGACTCGGTCTATGGATCTCCTCGGAAATCGTTCGCAAGCACGGTGGCCGGCTACGCTTCCGCAGCAGCCGGAAAGAAGGTCGAAGCGGCACTGTGTTTCAATTGTTCTTGCCGCTTGAGCCTGTGATTCTGGAAAAGCTGGAAGCGGTTAGGACGCAATCAATTTAATGGACGTTCTCAAAAGTTTATTCGAGCGGCACTTTCACTCCGCGGCTTTGCGGGTGCAACCGGTTCAAGGCGCGCTCGGCGGCTCTGGACGCACCATCGTTCGCCTTGCCAATGACGGTCTCAGCGCAATTGGTATTCGCCACGATGTGAAAGAAGAGAATGCCGCATTTCTGGAATTCTCAAAACACTTTCGCCGACATGGCCTCCCGGTACCGGAGATTTACGCGGAGGATCTCAGCCATGGCGCTTATCTGGAAGAGGACCTGGGAGATACCACGCTTTATCAGTTTCTCTCCGAACATCGCACCGGTCCGGAGATCTCACCTGAGGTGGTGGATACCTATCGCAAAGTTGTGGAGGTATTGCCAAGATTCCAGGTGGAAGCCGGACGTGACCTGAACTACAAGGTGTGTTATCCGCGCGCGAGCTTTGACCGGCAATCGATTGCGTGGGACTTGAACTATTTCAAGTATTACTTCCTTCGTCTCGCCGGAATTCCGTTTAACGAGCAGGCGTTGGAAGAAGACTTCACTCGCTTGACGAAGCTGCTGTTGAGTGCCGATCGCAGCTATTTTCTCTATCGCGATTTTCAGTCGCGAAACATCATGCTGTGCGGCGGACGGCCGTACTTCCTCGATTACCAAGGCGGTCGCCGGGGTGCACTGCAATACGACATTGCGTCCCTTCTCTACGACGGCAAGGCAGATCTGCCTCCGGAGTTGCGGCAACAACTCCTCGATCATTACCTGGACTCGCTCGATGGATTCATCAAACTCGATCGAGCAGAATTCCTGCGGCACTACTACGCCTACGTTTACGTTCGCATTTTGCAGGCGTTGGGCGCCTATGGGTTCCGAGGATTTTACGAACGCAAGGCGCACTTCCTCCAGTCCGTCCCATATGCACTGAGAAACCTGCGCTGGTTGCTGCACAACGTCGAGTTGCCAATCGCATTGCCAACGCTGATGGACGCGATCACCAGCATGGTTGGTTCCGAAAAGTTGCAGAGCATTGCGTCCGATGGGGAGGAACTCACGGTTGTTGTTTCGAGCTTTTCTTTTCATCGCGGGCCACTGCAAGACGAGAGCGGCAATGGCGGAGGATTTGTTTTTGATGCGCGGGGCCTGCCGAATCCGGGACGTGACGAGCGTTTCAAGTCCCTTACCGGTGCAGACACCGCAGTCATCGAATATTTGAATCAGCAGGAGAGCGTACACCAGTTTCTGGCCAGCGTGATGTCACTGGTGGAAGCAAGCGTGAGCAATTATCAACGTCGCGGTTTCAAGCACCTGATGGTTTCCTTCGGATGTACTGGAGGCCAGCATCGCTCGGTTTACCTGGCAGAGCAAGTTGCTAAACGCCTGGGCGGAAGGAGCGGTATCAAGGTGGTGTTGCAGCATCGCGAGCAGGAGAAGTGGATTCGATGAAAGCGATGATTCTGGCTGCAGGACACGGCACGCGCCTGCGCCCTTTAACTGACGACCGTCCGAAGGCGTTGGTGGAGTTGCGGGGGCGCACATTGCTGGAAATCGCGCTGCAACGCCTGCGCAGCTTTGGAATCCGTGAAGTCGTCGTCAACGTGCACCACCACGCCAGGATGATTGTGGAATATCTGGTGGCGCACGATCATTTTGGAATGGAGATTGAGATTTCGCAGGAAGACGAATTGCTCGATACCGGCGGAGGCCTGAAGAAGGCCGGAGAGTTTTTTCTCCGTGAGTCCGCGGGCGAGCCGTTTATTGTTCACAACGTCGACGTCCTCAGCTCCATTGATTTGGAGAGGATGGTGGAATTCCACCGCTCCCACCGGGCACTGGCAACGCTGGCCGTGCAACATCGTGAGAGTTCACGGAAACTTCTGTTTGACCAGCATGATCAGCTCTGTGGACGGCTGGCAGAGAGCGAAGCAGGTGAGGAGATTGTGCGTTCTTCACAGCAAATGCACCCTCTGGCATTCTGTGGCATACATGTGATCTCGCCGAAGATTTTTGCTTTGATGCACGAGACCGACGCCTTCCCGATTATTGCCGCGTATCTGCGAATGGCTGCCGAGGGAGAGAGCATCCAGGCATTCTGCGCAGACCAGTATTACTGGCGAGATCTTGGGACGCCAGCGAGCCTGGAGCAGGCGGCAGAAGATATGAAGCAAAAGATTCTCGAACAGTAACTCGGAGAGCGGCGCCGCTAGAAGTAGCGTCCGACGAACGCGGCACAAACCGCGTAGAATGGAAGATATGTCACGACAATCAGAAGAACGCAACCGGCAGAAGTTCGCCGATAAGATGCGCCAGAAGACTATGGCCGCCAAGAATGCAAAGCTGACCGCAAAGAAGGAACCCCAGGCAGTTGTTCCAGCTCCCGACTCGGAAGGCAGCAAAAAAGACTAGCCATCTTTATGCTTTGCAGGCGAGTTTGCAGCTTCGTTTGGCGAGCAATTCTGTATCCGGTGAGCAGCTCTCGTTTTTTAGATTTTGCTTCTCTGCGCGCTGTACAATTTCCCGGTGCGCGCCGCTGCGATCCTACATTCGTACGTAAAACCGCAATTTGTTGAGCCCTTTCTCGACGCAAGGGTCAACCTGTTTCGCGGCAACACGCTTGAGCCCAACGATCTGCCCGACGTGGCAATGGTCTTTGGGGGTGATGGTTCGGTGCATCGGGTGCTCGCCTCGCTGGCCTACACGCAGACGCCGTTGCTTGTGATTCCTACAGGCAGCGGTAATGACTTTGCGCGCTGTATTGGCATTCCGAATCGGAGCGCGGCTCTACGAGCCTGGCGGCGCTACCTCGATCTTGGCGATAATGTCCGCACCATCGATCTTGGGACGGTTCATCCGATCGCGGAGGCCGAGCCCGGCGAAATCAAACCCTCAAATTCCATGACCTTCGCCGAACCCGATGGCCGCATCCCTCACCCAGTAAGTCCCTTGGCTCCGCGCATCATGCGCCAGCAACTGCATCACGCAGAAGAGAGCGCCGAGCAGCAGCGTGCGATCCACTTCAGCGGTATCGCCGGACTCGGTCTCGACGCCGACACCGTTCAGCGCGCCAATCGCATGCCGGGCTGGTGGCGACAACATGGAGGCAGTGTGTGGGCTGCGTTTCGGGCATTGACTTCATACCGCGCACCTGTAGTTCGGCTACACAGCTTTGATGCTCAAGGCCACGA
>Ga0316231_1004270_pt1 | contig 11944 bp, 11 predicted proteins | sample TBH18027metaG_FD_206002 | JGI IMG/M metagenome (GOLD analysis project Ga0316231, IMG submission 206002) | Freshwater microbial communities from Trout Bog Lake, Wisconsin, USA - TBH18027 | ecosystem: Environmental > Aquatic > Freshwater > Lake > Hypolimnion/Profundal zone | place: USA: Wisconsin...
GCTGTTCACGCTCGGCATTTATCCCTACATCGGGCGGTTCGCCTCGCCGCTCAAGCGGATGTCGTTCGGGATGTTTCTCGCCGGCGCGTCCTATCTCGTCGTCGCCGCGCTGCAAACCCGCATCGAACACGGCGCGCACTTGAGCATCCTCTGGCAGACCATTCCCTATCTCATTCTCACCGCCGCCGAAGTCTTGTTCTCCACGACCGGGCTGGAATTCGCCTTCCGCGAGGCCGCGCCGGAAATGAAGAGCACCATCATGAGCTTCTGGCTGCTGACCGTCTCGATGGGCGATTTGTTTGTGGTGACCGTCACCAAGCTTTTCGCCAGCGCCACCGACCAGGCGGCGTCCGTCAGCACCGGGCGGTTCCTGCAATACGCCGGGATGACCTTCGTGGTGGCCGTGCTGTTCAGCCTCGTCGCCGCATTCTACCAATACCGGGACAAGGCGGCGGCGCTGGGGAAGTGAATTGGTTGAAGGGTTGAATCGTTGAATTGTTAAATGGTTGAATCGTGAACCGGGCGCCAATGCCAATGTAACCATTCAACCATGTGACGATTTAACAATGTAACAATTCAACCCTTCCACAATTTAACGCTTCAACGCCCGCGCCCGCCGCGCTATCCTGCGCGCGATGAACATCGCTTTCACCAAATACCACGCGCTCGGCAACGACTATATTGTCATTCATCCGAAAGATCTGCCCGCGCCGCTCACGACCGAACAGGTCAGGACAATCTGCCATCGCAACTTCGGCGTCGGCTCGGACGGCATTTTGCTCGGGCCGCTGCCCGCCACCACCGCGAAGTGCGCGCTGAAGATTTACAATCCCGACGGCAGCCTCGCCGAGAAGAGCGGCAACGGCGTCCGCATCTTCTCGCGCTATCTCTGGGACACGAAGTTTGTCGGCAACGAGGAGTTCGCCCTCCAGACCGACGGCGGCATCGTGCGCTCGACGGTGTTTGACGGCGGCGCGATGGTGCGCGTCGAGATGGGCAAGGTCAGCTTCGACAGCGAGAAGATTCCCGTCGTTGGCGCGAAGCGCGAAGTCATCAATGAAAAGATTTCCGTCGGCGGGCGTGAGTTCACCTATTGCGCCGCGACCATCGGCAATCCGCATTGCGTGGTGGTAGGGCGCGACACTCCGTGCGCGCCGGACAATGCCAGCCAGACGACGGCGCGCGCGGAGCGACGCGCCCTACCTGAAATCAGCGAAGCGATGGCCAAAGAGTTCGGCCCGCTGCTGGAGGTGCATCCCAACTTCCCGCGCAAGACCAACGTGCAGTTCCTCAAAATCCTCGACCGCGCGAACATCCAGATCGAAATCTGGGAGCGCGGCGCGGGCTACACGCTGGCCAGCGGCAGCAGCAGCAGCGCCAGCGCGGCGGTGGCGCACAAGCTCGGCCTCGTGGACCGGCACGTCACCGTGCATTGCCCCGGCGGCGACATCCAGATTGAGATCCGCGACGGGTTTGACATATTGATGACCGGCGGCGTCACGCGCGTGGCCGAGGGCGTCATCAGCCCGGAGATTTTCCGGTGACGTGCCGGCGATATGACCACCAGCCCTCAATTTCCCGTGGATAAATACGACGCGCCGTCGCTGGTGGGCAACACGGGGCGGAAACGGTTTCACGTCATGGCCAAGCCCAGCGGCTCCACCTGCAACCTCGATTGCAGCTACTGCTTCTACTTGAGCAAGGAGACGCTGCCCGGCGGTCCCGGCACGGGGCGGATGTCGGACGAGGTGCTGGAAAAGTTCATCCAGCAATACATCGCCGGCGTGACGGGGACGGAAGTCGTCTTCTCGTGGCAGGGCGGCGAGCCGACACTGATGGGGCTGGAGTTTTTCCGCAAGGTCGTCGCGCTCCAGAAAAAATACGCGAAGCCGTTTCAGAAAATCGAAAACGATTTGCAGACCAACGGCACGCTCATCAACGAGGACTGGTGCGAGTTTTTGAAGGAGCACCGCTTTCTCGTCGGCCTGAGCATTGACGGGCCGCAGGAAATCCACGACAAGTATCGCGTCACCAAGGGCGGCAAGCCGACGTTTGAAAAAGTTTTCCACACCGCCAAGCTGCTCCGCAAATACGGCGTGCCGTTCAACACGCTGACGTGCGTCAACCGTTACAACGCCCGCAAGCCGCTCGATGTCTATCGCTTTCTCCGGCGCGAACTGGGCTCGACCTACATGCAGTTCATTCCGATCGTGGAATACAAGGGCTTCGAAAAGACCGCGCCGCACAAGTGGAACAACGCCGCGCTGCCGAAGGACGGCGACCCCGAGGCACGGCCCGGCCATCCCAATTCCATCGTGACCGACTGGACGGTGGACGCGAATGACTGGGGTTATTTCCTGTGCAAGGTGTTCGACGAGTGGAGCCGCAACGACCTCGGCAAGGTCATGGTCAACCATTTCGAGACGCTCGTGTCGCAGCACATGGGGCTGGGTTCGCAGGTCTGCATTTATGGCGAATTTTGCGGCAAAGGACTCGCCATCGAGCACGATGGCAGCGTCTATTCCTGCGACCATTATGTCTATCCCGAATACCGCGTCGGCAACATCAAGGACCAGGCGCTCGACAGCCAGGTGTTCTCGCGGACACAGGTGAAGTTCGGCTACGCGAAGAATGAGACTTTGCCGCAGTATTGCCGCCAGTGCGAATTCCTCACGGACTGCTGGGGCGAATGCCCGAAGAACCGCATCATCCGCACGCCCGCCGGCGAGCCGGGGCTGAACTATCTCTGCCGCGGCTTCAAACAATACTTCGCGCACGCCATCCCCGAGGTGGACCGCATCGTCGCCAATTTGAAACAGCAGCCCGTCCAGCCGCGCAAGCGGATGCCAGCATGACCGGAACCGGACAACGAACCTTCCGCTGGCAGACCTTGTCCCTCGCGCTGCTGGAGAGTTGTCAAGCCATCGGTAACCGGCGGCGTTGACTTCGTCGGCTGGATAAATGAACGGCAAGGTGGTGCGGGCGGCGCGAGCGAAAGGCTTGCGGTTAAAAACTCCGGACACTAACATCAAAATTATTGGCAGCGCGCGCAACCGAAATAAACTAATAACTAATAACGCACCATGAAAACTCCCGCCCTCAAACTAATCGCCATCAACCTCGCCCTGGTCGCCGTCCTGGCGCTGCTGGCCGGCTGCGTCTCCAAAAGCTATGACAAGGGCGCGGCCACGTCCGCCGCCCTGCGGTCCTCCGCCGACGCGGTGGCCCGGACTTCAAAAAGCCTTTACGGCGTGCTGGGCGCGATGAACAACCTCACCTTCAAGTCGCAGGGCGACCTGCGCAACCAGTATGACACGTTTGTTTCCGCCGCCAAATCGCTGGACCAGTCCCTGGCCGGCCTGGACGCCAGCGTGAAGATGCTGCACTTGAAGGCGGACACCTACTTCGAGGACTGGACCAACCAGACCGCCACGATCCAAAACCCGGAGCTGCGCAGCCGCAGCGCCGGCCGCAAGGCGGAGGTTTCCGGCCGGCTCGATGAGGTCACCGCCAGCTATGTCGCCTTGAAGAGCTCCCTCAAGCCGTTCACGGCGGATTTGACGGACATCCAGACCTATCTCGGCACCGACCTGACGGCGGGCGGACTGGCCACCATCAAGGACGTGGTCGCCAAGACCAAGGTGGACGCCGTGCCGCTGCGCGACGCCATCAAGCGGCTGCAAACCAGTTTCAGCAGCATGAGCGCGGCCATCTCGCCGGTGCTGCCGGAAACGAAATAATTTCCGCGCGGAAGCCGTCCGGTGCCGGCCGCGCGAATTCCAGCGGCCTGGCCGCCGCCCGCGCCCACGGCGCTGAATTGACGCCGCCCGCGCGCTTCTCTAATCTCACCCGCGGATGTCCGGCAAACAACGCGCCGGATATAAGTTTTAAGAAAGCCAAAGCCGAAGCGGGCGCGGCGCAGAAGGGTTTGATTTAGGCCGGCCAGCAGCCAGGACACAAGAAACGAACATGAACCTCGACAAGATCAAAGATTTTTTCAGCAGCCTCGGCGTCCGCGACCTGCCGACCGGCGGCGCGGTGCTGGTTGGAATCGTGCTGCTGTTCCTGGTCTTCAAGACGGGCAAGGCAGTTTCCCGGTTTCTGCTCTTTATCATCGCCATCGGATTGTTTGCCGGCGCCTGGTGGTGGCATCAGCACAAATGACCGCGCCAAATCCAACCTGTTAAACCCATGAAACGTCACCTGTCGCCCTGCCTGGGCCTGCTGGCCGCGCTGCTCGCTCTCGCGGCGGGCTGCGCCGCGCCGAACGTCAATCCGCCGGCGGCCCGCGCACACACGGGCTATGTGGATTTCCACGCCGGCCCGACGAACGACCTTTACTGGCAGGTGGAGAGCTGCGCTGCCGGCGCGCAGGACTTCAAGATCGTCTATTCGAAATTCGCGCCGCCGGCGGGCGGATTCTTGCGGCTGGCGCTGGCGCCGGGCCATCACCAACTGCGCGTCACCATCATGAACCGCGCGGTGCGGGGGCCGGGACTCGTCGCGGTGGAAATCCAAGACGGGCGGATTACGCCCGTGGCGGTCCGGCTGGTTCCTGACGGCGTCACGCAGGTGCAGCACAAGGAAAAGCAAATCGGCGCCATCGCCGGCAGCCGCTACGGCATGAGGACCAGATACAGCAGCACGGAATCAACCCTGTTCCGGCTGGCCGCCGAGGCGGAACCGCCCACGCCCTATCGGATGAAGGAACAAACATCTTATGCAAACTAAACCTGGACGAGTGACGAGTGACGAGTGGCGAGTGGCGGGCAAGAGCCACTGGGCGCTCGGCCTGGTTCTCCTGCTTGTCGTGGCCGGCACGGGCTGCCGGCTGTTGCAGAACGCCGCGAACGTCCCCGCCCAGGCCGTCCGCTCCGTCACGCCGGGCGGCAAGGACAAGCCCGCCGCCGACCCGGTGGAGGTGCAGCAAAAACTTTTGCGCTTCGCCGACGAATACTCGATGCGGATGGTCGCGGGCGTGGACAGCCTGCGGCGCGGCACCAACGCGCTGACGCAGACGAAGGTGCTGGAAACGAAAATCCAGATCGGCTCCGAAACCTGGGCCATCGCCGCCGGCCCGAACGCCGTGGCCGATCTGCTCGACATGACGGTGTTTGTCACCGTCACGCGGATGGCGCTGGAGGAATACTGGCAGCCGAAAATCTTCGGCGAGTCCGCCCTGCCGATGCTGAATTATTCGCGCAACGCGGAGACGGAAATCTGGGTGCTGGCCGGCACGGTGCTGACGCCGGCGCAGTCGGCGGAACTGCGCCGCTCCATCGCGGCGTGGCATGACCAGAACCCGCTGCCGGAAAGCCTGGTGGCGTCGCGCTCGCTGGGCTTCGCCTCGCAGGTGACGGGCGCCGGCAAGGCCGACGAGGCCCAGCCGGGCAGCGTGTTCAGCCTGCTGATGATTGACCCGCTCGCGGGCATGGATCCCGCCGTGCGCGAAATCACGCAGACGCGGCTGCTCGCCGAGCGCGCGCTGTTCGTGACGCAGAAGCTGCCGATGCTGCTGCGCTGGCAGACGGAGCTGCTGGGCCTCAACGCGACCGAGATGCCCGCCGTGCAGCAGGCGGTCTCGAACTCCACGCAGATTGCGGCGTCGGTGGAACGCTTCGCCGCCGTCGCGGAGAAACTGCCGGACCAGTTCAGCAGCGAGCGGGCGGAAATCCTCAAGGCGCTCCAGTCGCAGGAAAAAGATGTGTCGGCATTGCTCACGAACGGCACGCAGATGTCAGATTCGCTGAACACGACGCTGACGACCTTTGACGCGCTGATGAAACGCTTCGGCGTCGGCGAGACGAACAACGCGCCGAAGGCGGCGAACGCCGAGCCGTTCCGCATCCAGGACTACACGGCCATGGCGGCGCAGCTCGACGCGACGGCGCAGCGGCTCACGGAACTGCTCGTCACGCTCGACCGCACGCTCGGCTCGTCGAACCTGCTGCAACTGACGGCGCAGGCCGCGCCGGTGGTGCAGTCGGCCAAGACCGGCGGCAAGGAAATTGTGGACTACGCCTTTTGGAAAGGCGTCCTGCTGGTGGGCGTCGGGCTGCTGGCCGCGCTGATCTACCGTTTTCTGGCCGCGCGCCGGATCAAATGATTTGAACCTGCGCGGGCCGCCGGTTCCCAAGGAACCGTTGACCATAGCCCGGCATTTCAATGCCGGGCTGAATGATTTAATCCCTTCGGGATATGGTTGCCCCGCCATCCCGCGTGGCTCACGGTCGGGGCGGATGGGGGCGTTTTTGGCGGGAAATCGTCAAAAAACCGCGTTTTATCGCCTTTCCGGCCGGTTTTGAGACTTCGCCACGAAGTTTCATTGCCTTCGGACGACGTGGGAATGCCTTCCCGCTTCGTGGGAAAGCCTTCGGACGACGTGGGAAGGTCTTCCCGCTTCATGGGAAGGCCTTCGGACGTCGTGGGAAGGTCTTCCCGCTTCATGGGAAGGCCTTCGGATGAAGGGGGAAGGCCTTCGGACGACGTGGGAAGGTCTTCGGACGACGTGGGAAGGTCTTCCGGCTTCGTGGGAAGGTCTTCCGGCTTCGTGGGAAGGCCTTCGGATGAAAGGGGAAGGCCTTCGGACAACATGGGAAAGCAATGGCATGGCGCGGGAAGGCTTTCGGACGAAGCGGGAAGGCAATCCAACTTCACGTTGCAGCGACGGAACTGGGTTTCAGCGCTTCAAAACGCCGTCCGCTGTCCGGCGCTTTCCCGTCCGCCGCCGGAAAGCTCCCATGCCGCTGGCCAAGGAGGGGACTGCGCCAGCGGGGACAGCGCCGCGCTGCGCCGTCCCCGCTGGCGCTTCCCAGTTTTCGGCCAGCGGAATCTTGGCCTGCCCGCCGGGGACGGGAAAGCGCGGGCGACATCACCCTCGACATGTGCTACGGCGGCTGCGGCGGCATCTGGTTCGACGCCACCGAGCTGGAGCGCGTGAGCGCCCGCTCCGCCGCCACGCTGCATTCCATCTGGCAGGTGCCGACCAGCAACGTGCGGCAAACCATGCCGCGCATGTGTCCGCGCTGCCCGGACACGGTGCTGGACTGCAAATGGTTTTCCGACCTGAAGCAGGTGGAGATTGACCAGTGCCCCAAGTGCGGCGGCATCTGGCTGGACGCGGGCGAGTTCACCCGCATCTACGACGAGATCAAGGGCGCGAAAATCGCCCCGCCCGGCTGGGCTTCCGCGATGGCGGCGGCGGCCAAATGTGTGGAAACAAAAATTGGGCTGACCGACAAGCCGCGCCATGCCTGATTTTCTTTTTGACTGGCCGCTCGCCGCCACCGGGCCGCTGATCATCGGCAGCCTGTGTGTGTTCGGCCTCGGCGGACTGCTGGCGGTGCGGCGTTTCGTTCTGCCGCGCCTGAAGATTCACATTGAAGATTCGCAGTTCAGCGGCTCGCTGGTGCAGTGCGTGATGGTGTTTTACGGGCTGGCGGTCGCGTTGATTGCGGTGGGCGTTTCGCAAACCTACTCGGACACCTCGAAGCTGGTTTCCGGCGAGGCGACGGCGCTGGCCTCGCTTTACCGCGACGTGAGCTGCTATCCCCTGCCCATCCGTTCACAGTTGCAGGCCGAGCTGCGCGGCTATGCGGAGCAGGTCATCAACCAAGCGTGGCCACAGCAGCGGCACGGGCAGGTTCCCGGCGGCGGGGTGGCGCTGATGAATGAATTTCAAGACACCATCATCGGCTTCGAGCCGGCGACGGAGGGACAGAAAATCCTGCACGCGGAGGCGCTGCGCGCCTATAACAACATGATCCAGGCCCGCCGGCTGCGGCTCGACGCGGTGAACACGGGATTGCCGGGCGTGATGTGGGCGGTGGTCATCGCGGGCGCGATTATCGGCCTGACCTCGACCTTCTTCTTCAGGGTGGAGGACGCGCGGCTGCACGGCATTCTCGTCACGCTGCTGGCCGGCTTCATGGGGCTGGTCATCTTCATGATCCTCGCCCTCGACCAGCCGTTTCGCGGCGACCTGGGCATCGGCCCGCAGGCGTATCAGCTTATTTACGACCATCTGATGAAACCGAATCCATGACCGCCCGAATCAGACCGCTCAATCCTCAAAACCAAACTATCATGAATACCATCGCCAAATGGACGGGCTTCCTGTCACTGACCCTGTTGTGCGGACTGGCCGGCACCGGCTGCAGTTCATTGGGCAAGCCGGCGTCGGCCAGCTTCGCCTCGGTCAACATCCGCGGCAAAACCCCCGCCGAAATCCGGGACGCCACCGTCGCCGTCTTCTTTGAAAACGGCTATCAGGTTTTCCCCGCGCAGCAGGGGCTGATCTTTGAGAAGGAAGGCACGAAGGGCAACACCATCGCGCACGCCGGTCTCATTGCCTCGCACTATGGCGCAGTGACCATCATCCGGGTGCGGGTGTCGCTGGTGGCGATTGGCCAAGACGCCTGGCGGCTCCAATGCCAGGCCGCCATGGTGAGCGGCGCCGGCGACGCGTTCTTTGAGGAGGAACACCCGATCCCGGACTACCGCAGCGGCCCGTATCAGGACCTGCTGGACGCCGCGGCCAAAAAATTGCAGCAGCCCTGACCGCCATGATGAAACGGTCAGGCGCATTTAATTTCTGCTTCTGCCCGCGTCCGCGCATTGATAGCCTTGCCTCCGGGCATCAGCCACACACGATTAAAACACATCTCATGAAACATCCGCTCATCCTCCTTGTCGCGCTCGCGGGCGCATTGTTCTCGACCGGCTGCCAGTCCATCGGGCCGCACACGGTTTCGGCCGACCGGTTTGATTACAGCACGGCCATCGCCGATTCGTGGAAGCAGCAGACGCTGCTGAACATCGTCAAGCTCCGCTACTCGGACCTGCCGGTGTTCGTGGACGTGTCGTCGGTCGTCGCCGGCTATTCATTGCAGACCGGCATCGGCGTGGGCGGCACGCTCTCCACGGAGAACGCCATCCAGGGCAATTTCTTCAACGGCACCGGCTCGGCCATCTACACGGACCGCCCGACCATCACCTACACGCCCATGACCGGGCAGAAGTTTTTGAAGGGCCTCATGACGCCCATCGAACCGAAGAACATCTTCTTCATGCTCCAGGCCGGCTATCCGGCGGACTTCGTGCTGGCGCTGACGGTCGAGTCCCTGAACGGCGTGCGCAACCGTTCCGCCGTGGCCGGTGCCGTGCGCGAGGCGGAACCGGAGTTCGTCCGCGCACTGCAACTGATGCGCGAGGTGCAGGCGGCCGGCGTGCTCGGGATGCGCGTGGAGGAAAACAAGGACAGCACCGAGACCACCGTGATGTTTTTCCGGCGCGACAACCTGACGCCGGAAATGACGGACAAGGTCGGCGAAATCCGCCGCCTGCTCAAGCTGCCGGCGGACCAGCAGCAGTTCAAGCTGGCCTATTCGCCCGTCGGCGGCGGGGACGGCGAACTGGCCGTCGGCAGCCGCTCGATGATCCAGATCATGTCGGCGATGGCCTCCTATGCGGACGTGCCGGCGGCGGACCTGGCGGACGGACGCGCGACGCCTTCGTTGCAGGCCGCCAATAATTCGAGCAACAGCATTCCGGTCCAAATCAAATGCAGCGCCGGCAAGCCGGCGGACGCCTTTGCCGCCGTGCATTACCGCAGCCACTGGTTCTGGGTGGACGACCGCGACTGGCGCACGAAGCGCGCGTTCACCGCCATCATGTTTTTCTTCACGCTGGCCGAGACCGGCGGCAACGAAAAGCTGCCCTTGATTACCATTCCCGCCCAGTGATAATTGGCGCATGAGTCCGCGACTTGATTCATGAACTTCCGCCTGTCAGCGTGTCTGGGCGTGCTGCTGCCGGCGTTGGCGCTGGCGGCGCACGCGGATGTCCTCACCGGCAACAACGGCGAGCGCTTCGTCGGCACGGTCATCGAAGAGACGGCGACCAACATCGTCTTCGCTTCCGAGCTGGCCGGGCGGCTCGTCTTTCCGCAGGATAAAATCCGCGACCTGGAACGCACGCCGGCGGCGGCGGCGACCAACACGGTGCTGGCTTCCGTCACTCCCACCAACGCCCCTGCCCTGACCAACGCCGTCGCGTGGAAGCCGCCCGGCGTGGGCACGGACGGCTCCGACTGGGTGCGCCTGAAATCCGGCGAGTGGCTCAAGGGGGACTTGAAGTATATCCAGAACAAGGAGGTGGAGTTCGACAGCGACGAGATGGACCAGCAGACGCTCAAGCTCAAGGACGTGAGCGAGGTCTATACCGCGCACCGGGTGTTCACGCAGTTCGAGAACCGCGAGCCGGCCTACGGCCAGGTTGTCATCAGCAACGACACCGTCAACGTCCACAGCGAGGAGCCGTTCGCGCTCTCGCGCGATCTGCTCATCGGCGTCACGCCGAGCGGCGGGCGCACCGGGCTGCGCGACTGGTCGGGCAGCGCCACGCTCAGCCTGAGCATGCAGTCGGGCAACCAGCACCAGACCACCTTCGCCACCGCCGCCGAGCTTTCCCGCCGCACGCCCGCCACCTCGCTGCTTTTGAACTATCTGGGCAACTACGGCGTGGCCAACGGCGTCCAGACCGCCAACAACAACCGCTTCAACGGCAGCTACGACGTCCGCCTCAACCGCGACTGGTTCGTGCGCCCGCTCCAGCTCGAGATCTACCACGACGAACTGGCCAACATCGCCTACCGGGGCACCGCCAGCGCCAGCGCCGGCTACTACATCTTTGACCGGACCGGGCTGGAATGGGATGTCTCCGCCGGCCCGGGCTACCAATACACCCGGTTCGCCAACGTCGAGACCAACCAGAGCGACCACGCCGCCACGCCCGCCGGCGTGTTCAGCTCCCGGTTCAAGGCCGACATCACCGACCGCCTGACCTTCCTCCAGAGCTGGCAGAGCTACTTCATCAACCGCGCCTCCGGCCAATACACCCACCACGCCGTCTCCACGCTGGAGTTCGAGATCAAGCGGCACATGAACCTCGACGTGTCCCTCGTCTGGGACTATCTGCAATGCCCCCAGCCCAAGGCCGACGGCGAGCTGCCACAAAAAAGCGACCTCTACCTGAACGTCGGCTGGGGCGTGCGGTTCTGAAAAACTGCTTCCGCCCCAAGCCGTCGGCCTGAAACCGCGAGCGATGAAATCCAAAAAATTACTGCGCGGCATGGCGGCCATTATCATCTGGCCCGTTCTCGGACTGGTCACGCTCTGGGCGGTGGCGGCGCTGGGCATTGATGTGCGGATTGCTTGGCTGCGCCTGCCGCTTGCGGCGGCTTATGCGCTGGGCATTCTGGCCGTGTGGATTTTTGTCCGCCGTCCGTGGAAAATCATTTTCACCCTCGGCGGTTTCGCGGCGGTGCTGGCGTGGTGGTTTTCCTTGCAGCCAACCAACGTTGCCGGCTGGCAGCCGGACTTGGTGACACTGCCTTACGCGGACATTGCCGGCAACCAGATCGCGATTCACAACATCCGCAACTGCGACTATCGCACGGAGACGGACTACACCGTGCGGCATTATGACAAGACCTTCGACCTCGGCGCCTTGCGCACGACGGACTTGTATCTGGTCACCTGGGGTTCGCCCAACATCGCGCACACGATGATCAGCTTCGGCTTCACGAACGGCGACCACGTTTGTTTCTCCATCGAGGTGCGCTACAAAAACGGCCAGACGTATTCGGCGGTGAAGGGGTTGTTCCGCCAGTTTACGCTCACCTACGTCATCGCCGACGAGCGCGATGTGGTGCGGCTGCGGACAAATTACCGGACGGACAACGAACAGGCCTGCCTCTATCGCCTGCACCTGACACCGGAGCAAGGCCAGAAACTTTTTCTCGCCTACCTCCGCCGCGCGAACGAGCTGCACGACCACGCGGTCTGGTATAATGCGCTCACGGACAACTGCACCACCGGCATCCGCGCCCAGCGCGCCGCCGCCGACCGCGCGCCGTGGAACTGGCGGATGCTCCTCAACGGCC
>Ga0316231_1004279_pt1 | contig 11926 bp, 6 predicted proteins | sample TBH18027metaG_FD_206002 | JGI IMG/M metagenome (GOLD analysis project Ga0316231, IMG submission 206002) | Freshwater microbial communities from Trout Bog Lake, Wisconsin, USA - TBH18027 | ecosystem: Environmental > Aquatic > Freshwater > Lake > Hypolimnion/Profundal zone | place: USA: Wisconsin...
GTGAGCGGCCCCGCCAAGGGCTGAGGATGAGTTTCGCATATGTAAAACCCATCCAATCTCATCCGGTGGCCTTTTCCTACTGCATAGTTCCGGCTCAGATCAACTCGACACGCATTTTCACGCGGACGGCGTTTACGCGGAGTCGATCGGTTACTTCGGCCACATGTTCCACAACCTGCTGCACCTGGCGAGCGTGTTGCGGCGCCATGGCGCGCGCGACTTCTATACCGACCCGCGCTTTCAGAAAGCCATGAACTGTTTTATCGATTACCTGGCCGCCCCGCGCCGTCCAACCATCGAACGTCTGCTGCGGCCCGAATCAGTCCTCGATCCGGAAGTGCGCATCCGCCATCTGCCGGCGATCGGTGATACGGGGTCCAACTGCGGCGAAATGCGTTTGCCGGCACTGCTGGCGCACGCGGCCGCCGAAGTGCGCTCGCACAACCCGGCCCTGGCCGGCCGTCTGCTCGCTGCGTGGAGCACCTGCGGGAGTCCGGTCGAGGGCGACTGGTTGCCGTGCTATGAATTTCTGTACATCGACCCCGCCGCCGCGCTGCCACCGCTGGAACTGGCATCGCGAAGATTTCTGAACGTCGGCGTCATGCTGCGTGCCGATGTGGGTCAGCCGGGCGAGACCAGCCTGTTTGTGCGCAGTGGCCGGGCCACCCATCACTGGGGCTTCGATCACGGGCACTGGACTCTGACGACGCGTGGTTCGCTCTTGGTGCCCGACTACGGCTATTTCGGCACGGAAACGCCTGGCGGGCCGAGGATCTTCGGCTATCATACGTGGCTCCATAACGTCGTGACGTTCGGCGAGTGGGACCACGGCGGTCTGGGACCGGAACTCCGGCGCCAGGAACGCGTCGTGTCCATGGGCGAGGACTTCGATTACATCGTGATGGACCTTTCGCAAGCTTATGGGATTGACACCTTCTGGCGCAATATTGCACCGGTGCCGACCGTTCTGTACGAGCGCCATTTGCTGTTCGCGCACAACCGCTACGTACTCGTGTGGGACCGGATCGAGCACAGCACCGTGCGCAGTCAGCTCCGGGTCGGCGCTTTGGCAAAGCGCGTGGATGTCGCCGGCTCGGTGTTGCGGTTCGCCGGTCTGGATGACGTGAATCTGGTGGTTCACATGTTGGAGCCGGGCGCGGTGGAGTTCAACGAGGGAATCGTGGGGCCCCTGCGCTACGTGATGTGCGAGCAGGATTGTCAGCGGGACTACCTGTGGGTGTGCCAGCCAATCGGGCCGGGAGAAAGCGAATTCACGATCCGGCGGGAAGGTCGGATGGTGGTAGTCGCAGGAACGGATTTGCATGGCCGGGTCTTCGCGGATCATATCGCGTACGCCACGGACGATGCCGGCGTGGAAGGAACCATTGATGGGGCAACCTGGCGTTTGGCGGGCCGTTTCGCAGTGCATCACCGGGAGGATGGCCGCGCCGCCGTGGCCGTCCGCAACGGTGAACGCTTCGATTGCGTGAGTGAACAAAAGAACCTTCCTTGAAAATAACCTGTCCGGTACTCCTGCTCGTTCTGGCGCTGGCCGCCGCCGCGCTGGCGGCTCCGGCCATTCCGCCATTTGCCGCGTTCACGGAAGTCACCACCCAGGACATCGACCCCGCCGTCTTCCGCCAGTGGGTCGATGGCGTCGAAGGAGTGATCACGCCGGCCATCCAACACTATGGCATGAACATCCGTCACGAGTCGGTTTGGACGCGCGATGCCGAGAAGGGGCTCGGTTACACGCAAGGCCGAGAGATTCAATTCGGCGACTCGAGCAATCCCGGCCCCCGGCATTTGCGGGTCGGCTTTACCCGGCCTGTGCCGGTCGGAACGATTCTCGGCTGGGCCACCAGCCGGATTAGTGTGCTCAAGTCCGATGCGCCTTACCCGGGTAACCTGGCTGACGACTCTCAATGGATCCCGGCTGAACGGATCGAAAGCACTTGGAATGGGGTCTCCGGAGCCGAGCAGAGAGCAAACCTGCAGGTGACCACGGGGGAGACCGGGTTCAAGTCCAAGCTAAATTTCTGGGTTTTGCCGCCGGGGACGGTGACGCGGGCAATCCGGTTTACCCACGTCGCTGACAGAAAGAATGACGGGACCTTGGCGGGCAGTATGGCCCCGCTCTGCGTTCTCAAGGAACGGTGCATCGACGCCGCGGTGCTCTCCCGCGTCCAAGTGAATGCGGGACGGGAGACCGCCCACAACGTGATCTCCACCTTCGAGTGGCAGCCCTGGCGGAGCAATCCGGACGATCCGAACACCAACGTCGTCGCTCCCGAGACTCCCGACTGGCTCGTCCTCGCCTGGCCGCAAGAAAAGTCGATCCGTGGGGTGTTCCTGAATGCCCCCAATTTTCTCACTGCCGAGATCGAAGTCTTCACGGGGGCCGCCAGTCTTTCGACCCGGGAAATCGCGCGGTCGGGTGATTGGAAGTTAATCCGTGGCCTTGATCATTCCGTCGACTGGGTCGATTTCGGAGGCGCGATCAAGACTCGGGCGGTCCGCCTGCGGATCACCCGGCCCATCGCGCCCACCCAGAACACCGTTGCCGAGCATCGCGCGAGCCGGAACGGAAAATTGGTCAGTCTCTTCCAGTTGACCGCGCTGACAGAGATCGGAGACCAGCCGCTGGCTTCCCTGTTTTCCGCCGTGCCGAAGGGCGCGGAATCGCATCCGCCGATCCCTGTTCAATTCACTCTCGCAGAGCCGGGCTACGTCACTCTCGTCATCGAAGATTCGACCGGGAAACGGGTCCGCAACCTGGTGAGCGAGACTCCGTATCCGGCCGGGAAGAACACAGTCTGGTGGGATGGAATGGATGATTTGAAACGCGATGGCGAAGCGGCGGCGCACTCGATCGATCACGTCTTTGGGGATTGGGTTGCACCGGGAACATATACAGTGCGCGGGCTTTTTCGGAAGGAGGTCACGCTCCGCTATCAGATGTCCGTGAACGATCCGGGGACCCCGCCGTGGATCGTCGGGAACAACGGCGGCTGGCTCGCCGAGCATTCCCCGCCGAACTCGGTCGTCTTCCTTCCCGGCGAATATCCCCAGATTGCGATTGGGAGCGGCCTGGGTGAGAATGCGCATGACTTCGTCCTCACTGACCTGGATGGCCGCAAAGTGTGGGGTACGCACTTCATGTCTGGCGTCTGGCGAGGAGTGGGCCAGTTGGCCCGGGATGTCGGTGACAAGCCTGCGCTGGTCCCGCGTTCCAAGACGCCGGCCGTCGCTTACGCCGGCCTGCTCGATTCAGACAAAGATAAGAACATGACCCTGATCCTCACCGCGATCGGTGATAATGTTCTGCGACCGGAAGGGTACACCATGCGGCCGATGGCGACTGTTTTTTCAGTCGCTTCCGCGGGCGTGGTAGCGCCCCCGGCCGCGGGCGCCACGAAAGTCGACCCCAACCGGATTTTGGGCGGGATGGCGGCCCGCAACGGCATTGTGGCAATCACGCTGGCCAGCGCGAACAAGATTGTTTTCGTCGATGTCGCCGCGGCGAAAGTGGTTGGCGAAGCTCCGATCGAAGATCCGCGGGGCTTGGCCTTCGATAGCCAGGGCCGGCTCCTAGTCCTCTCGGGCAGGAAGCTTCTCCGTTACGCCGCGCCGGGACCTAAACTCGGTGCGCTGGTCGTCGCACCGGGAATCAAGCTTGGTGATTCGGAAACTCTCGTTACCGTGGGGCTGGAAGATCCCTGCGGTCTGGCTCTCGACAGCAGTGGCACGATCTACCTGACTGATTGGGGCCAGAGTCATCAAGTGAAGGTCTTCGACCCTCAAGGCAAACTCCTGCGGACGATTGGCCATGCGGGAATTCCTAAAGCCGGGCTGTATGACCGGCTCCACATGAACAACCCCAAGAATGTCACCGTTGATAGCAACGGGCGGGTCTGGGTCGCCGAGGAAAATCTTGTTCCCAAACGGATCAGCGTTTGGAATACGGACGGCACGCTCTGGAAGGCATTTTACGGCCCCGACGAATACGCCGGGGGCGGCTCGATCGATCCCAAGGACAAGACGCTTTTTTATTACCGCGATATGCAATGGAAACTCGATTGGGAGCACGGGACATCAGAACCCATTGCGATCTACTCTCCCCCCGTGGCCGACACCTACAGCCTGCATTCCGGCAACTGGCACTGGTTGGATAAGCCGGTCTATTACAAGGACCGGCTTTATCTCACGGATTCGTTCGGCGGCAATGTCGACGCCGGCGGGTCGGGCGTCACCCTTCTTTTCCAGTTGCGGAACGGGGTCGCGGTTCCGGTCGCGGCCGTCGGCCGGGCCAGCGCCTGGCCCCTGCTGCTGGGAAAGGCTTTTTGCGCGGCGGCTGGATGGGGAATTCCCGAGTATGATTTCGGTCCACTCTGGCCCCCCAATCTTGCCAACGTCCTTGCCCATCCACCGCAGCCGAAAGATTGGTGGGGTGGCTTCTGGAATAAACTCCAGACTGCCGATTTCGTATGGAACGATCTCAACGGCGACGGAAAGGTTGAGCCCCCGGAGGTGACAATTATCGACGGAGATTACGGCCCCAGTTTCACCCTCCAAGATGACCTTTCGGTCATTAGTTCGTATGGCGTCCGGATCGCGCCGCTCCGGTTTACCGATCAGGGAGCCCCGGTCTACGACATCACCAAGGGAGAAAGGCTGATTCCAGCAGGAGGAGCGAATCTCGGTGCCGGCCAGGCACTCATCGACACAAACGGATGGATTTTCATGACCACGGCTCCGAAACCTTTCCCCGGCGGTAGTGTCGGCGGTACGAAAGACGGCAAACCGATGTGGAGCTACCCGGATCTCTGGTCGAGCATTCACGGATCGCACAACGCCCCACAGCCGACCCGGCCCGGACAGATGGTGGGGACCACCCACCTGCTCGGCGGATTCGTGACGCCAAAGAACTCGGATGCGGGACCGATCTGCGGACTCAATGCAAACCTAGGCTGTTTTTACTTATTTACCAGCGACGGACTCTTCGTCGCGACTCTCTTCCGCAACACGTGGGAAAGGAGTCCGTGGGCGATGCGGCAGGCGGTCCGGGAGATGGATGTCACCGACACGACTCACTGGACGGAGGACTTCCTGCCGACGATCAACCAGACGGAGGATGGGACAATCTATGTCGTGGCGACGCCGCAGCACAGCGCGATCATCCGGGTCGACGGCCTCGAGAGCGTGCGGCGGATCGCGCCGCTGTCCCTCTCTGTGACACCCGCGCTCCTGGCGGAAGCCCAGGCTTACAACCTGCAGACCGCGGCCGACTTGATCAAGGATCAGGGACGGAACGAGATCGATGTGGCGATTCTGAAGGCACCTCCGACAGTGGACGGAAAGCTCGACGACTGGGCTGCCAACACCGATTGGGCGACGATCGATTTGCAGACCGTGACAGTGAACAACTTCGGTCACAATACGGTCGAGAATCGGGCGGCGCTTGCGATCTGTGGGGACCGTCTCTACGCCGCGTTCCAAGTCCATAATTCGGGTCTGTTGGTTAACACGGCGGAAGATTTCAAGTTAATTTTTAAGACGGGCGGCGCGCTCGATCTGATGATCGGCACTGATCCCACGGCCGACCCAAAACGCGTCAACCCCGTCAAAGGCGACATCCGGCTGTTAGTCACACAGCACGACAAGAAGATTGTCGCGGCCGTGTTCCGGGCCGTCGTTCCTGGTACCAAGAATCCGGTGTCTTTCAGCTCTCCATCCCGGACGATCACGCTCGACGTGGTCGACGACGTGAGCGGATTAGTCGAACTTGCAGAGGCGAACGGCAACTACGAAATGTCGATTCCCTTGGCGGCGCTCGGTCTCCATCCGTCCGAGGGACAAGTGATCCGCGGCGATCTGGGCATTCTGCGCGGCAACGGCTTTCAAACCATCCGGCGCTCCTACTGGCAAAACAAAGCGACCGGCCTCGTGGCAGACGTCCCCGGCGAGGCCCAGTTGACTCCCCAGCTTTGGGGTTCCTTCAAGTTCACTGCGCCCGTCGAGGATATCGAACAGATTCTCCGCCCTAGCATTGAGGGGCCGTTAACGCATTAATAATCCGGATCCACACAATGATGGACAGAACCGATCGAATCGAGATAGAAGCGTTGCAACTCTGAAAAAGATGTCCAATGGAGATGAAAACTATGCAGGAAGAAATCAATAATAAGAAGCAGTCACTTCGATTGGCGTGGCGGATCGGGTTGCCGCACTACGAAACAGACGAAGCATTCGAGAAATTGTTGAAGTTTGTGAGACAGCAGCGGCGGATCATCGATGAACTGGCGCTGTTTGAGACGATTACGCACCACCAGTACATCCCTTTGGACATTTATACCCGGCGCATGGAACTGGCAGCCGGTCGCATGGACGCACTGCGGAAAGCCGGTGTGGCTTCCGTTGGTGTGAATGTGTTGTGCACGATTGGCCACATCAATGAAGCGTGGTCCTACATGCCGCCCTTGCCGTATCAAGGAATGGTCGGACACGACGGCAGCGTGGCCAAGGGATGCGCTTGTCCGAACACGTCGGAAATGCGGAAGTACGTGCGGGCCAAGTATGCGTTGGTGGCCCGGGCGCGACCCGATTTCATCTGGGTGGACGACGATATCCGCGTGCATCATCATGGCGTTGCCTGGGGTTGCTTTTGCGAGACCTGTCTGCAGGCGTTTTCGCAAAAGGCCGGACAAAATTTCCGCCGTGAGACACTGGTGAAAGTCTTGAATGACCCCGCGCAAGCGGCTCTGCGGCTGGCGTGGATTCAGCAAAATATTGAAACCATCGAAAGCCTGCTGACCGATGTTTCCGCAGCAGTGAATGAGGTTGACCCGGGAATTGGCATGGGTTTGATGACCAACGGGCCGGCCTGGACCACGTACTCCGGTATGGGATTTGCGCAGTGGTTCCCAGCTCTGCGTGCCACGAAAGCCCGGCCCGGCGGCGGATTTTACAGCGATGCCGTTCCCGGCGAAATGCTGCGAAAGAACATGGACTGCGGCTGGCAGCGCGCCGCGCTGCCGGTGGAAGTGCAGGACATTCAGTACGAAGTGGAAAACTTTCCCTATCAGATTTTGAAAAAATCCGCTTCCGCGCTGATCAACGAATGCACCCTGGCGCTCGCGCAGGGGCACAACGGCATCGCCTTTAACCTGAATGGGCTGACAGTGGCATACGAGGACTTTTTGCCCTTGATCCAGGATCTGCCGTTGCTGCGACCGCTCTGGGAGAAGTGGACGGCGCACGCTGCTGGACTGCCGACGGCGGGACTGTGGCCGGCGTGGAGTCCGCAACTAATGGCGAAGCGCGTGGTCCGGCCCGGCGAGGACTGGTTTGGCGGGTCGGGGGCGCACGACATCACGCGACCGTTGATTCTGAGCGAGATCGGGTTGCCTCTCGCGGTGGACCGGCCGGGGTGTGGCACCATTCTTTCGGGACGGGTGGCGGAAGCGTTCTCGACTGCGGAATTGAAGGAAATGCTGGCGCAGGGTGTCGTGATGGATTCAACCGCTCTGGAAGTGTTGACGCAGCGGCGCCTGGCGTATCTGACTGGCGTCCGGATCGGCCGGCGAACTGATAACGGCATGCGGGAGCGTTTCACGGATGACAAAGTGAATGGGCCATTTGCCGGTCACGTGCGGGATGCAAGGATTGAGTTCTGGGGAGACGCCAGGGGAATGGGGGATGTGCTGGCGCCAACGGCCAAGGGCGTTCGCCTGTTGGCGACCTTGGAGGATTATTTCGGACGGCAACAAGGTGCCTGCCTGACGGCTTTTGAGAATTCCCTTGGCGGTCGGGTTGTGGTGATGGGTTATGCTCCCTGGATTTTCCTGCACTCGGTGGCCAAGCGCCATCAGCTTCAGAATCTCGCGGATTGGGTGAGCCGGGGGAGGCTGCCGGTGCGCGTGGATGAGCCGGTGCGACTGACGCCGGTTGTGCGCCTGTCCGCCGACGGTCGGCGCGCGGCAATTTTGTTGTTGAACGCCGGGATGGATGCAATTCCGACGGCGACAGTGCACATGCGCAGTCGAGTGGCGCGCGTCCGTCTGCTGGCTCCGGGGGAGAAGGATCGCACGGTGTCGATCCAGCGGGAGAAAACCGGCGGTGTGCTCACGCTGCGCAATATTCCAGCCTGGGGTTTTCGGATGATTCTGGCGTCAGCATAAATTCGATCCACCCAGTTGCCTTCGATGCGGCTCCGGTATCAAGTTGAACTCGGCTCGCCTGTTTTGAATTAGTCGAATTCGACAACTCAGGATAATCAATGACTATCTGGGAACATTTCTTGTGAACCCAGTTGAGAAGCCTGTGTTTAACTGGGGATGAATGATGACCCCATCGGGGAAGCGTCAGGTGCGGCTCCGTGCCCTGCCTTGGATTTTTCCGGGGCGGGCTGTCCCGAGCCTGCCGTTCGCACCGAAAATAATTCTTAGCCGTGGATTTGCCTGTGGCAAAGTGGCTTGTTTTCAGGGCGGCAACATGCGATAAGCCGGCAGCGTGAAAATCATCCCCATTATTCTCGCCGGTCTGGTTGTGGTATGCGGCTGTTCGATCCGCCGTTTAGCCGTCAATCAGTTTGGTGATGCCCTTGCCAAAGGCGGCGGTGTGTTTGAGTCGGACGACGATCCGGAACTGGTTCGCCAAGCCGTGCCCTTCGGGTTGAAGTTACAGGAGGGGCTGCTGACCGAAAGTCCCTGCCATCGGGGTCTGCTGCTGTCGCTGGCGAGTGGTTTCACGCAATATGCCTACGCCTTTGTGCAAGCCGATGCCGTGGAGATGGAGGACAAGGATGCCACGGCAGCCAAGGCCTTGCGTGATCGGGCCCGCCGCCTGTTTTTACGGGCTCGCGATTACGGTCTGCGTGGGTTGGAATTGAATTATCCGGAATTCAGCAAGAATCCGCTGGCAGCGCTCCCCCAGACAACCCCGCGCGATGTGCCGTTGTTGTATTGGACGGCCGCCGCGTGGGGAGCCGCGATTGCGGACGCGAAGGATCGTCCCGACATTGTAGCCGATGTCGGCAAGATGGCGGCGATGATGGATCGGGCATTGGAATTAAACGAAACTTTTGAGCATGGCGCCATTCATGCGTTTCTAATCAATTACGAGATGGCGCGACCGGGTGTGAAGCCCGCCGAAGCCCAGGCGCGCGCACGCCAGCATTTCGATCGGGCAGTGGCGCTCGGTGCTGGGAAGCAGGCCGGGCCGTTCGTGGCGTATGCGGAAGCGGTGTGCGTTCAGCAGCAGCACCGGGCAGAATTTGCCAAGTTGTTGGAAAAGGCGTTGGCCATTGATGCGTATGCGGCTCCGGAATCGCGGCTGGCGAATTTGGTGGCGCAGCGGCGCGCCCGCTGGTTGTTGGGAAGACTGGACGAATTGTTTGTGGAATGAAACTCATGAAGCGACTGACGATAATTTTATTGGGTATTCTGCTGACGTGGCCGGCACTGGCGCAGACCAAACTTAAATTGGGCACGCTCGTGCCGAAAGGTTCCTCCCCCGACCAGAGTTTGAAACTCATGGCCGAGGCGTGGCATGCCGCGCCGGCCGGCGGCGTGGCAGTGACGATTTACAGCGATGGCGTGCTCGGCGGCGAGGCCGACATGGTGCGGCGGATGCGGATCGGGCAGATCCAAGCCGGGCTGTTGAGCGGGATTGGGCTGGCCCAGATCGACGACTCGGTCACGGCGCTACAGACGATGCCGTTGGTTTACCGGACGCTCGACGAGGTGGATTACATCCGTGAGAAGCTGCATGCCCAGCTCGAGCAAAAGTTTGCCGACAAAGGTTTCATCGTCCTGTTTTGGACGGATGCCGGGTGGGTGAAATGTTTCTCGCGCAAGCCGGTGGTCATGCCCAATGATCTTGCCCAGCAGAAATTCTTTGTCTGGGCCGGCGACAGCAAGTCCCGGGACATCATCAAGGCGGCCGGGTTCCAACCGATTCCACTCGAAACGATGGACATCCTGCCGGGCTTGCAGACCGGGCTGATTGATGCGGTTCCCTGTCCGCCGTTTTTTGCATTGGCCGGCCAATTCTATGGGCCGGCGCCCCACATGTTGGACATGAACTGGTCGCCGTTGGCCGGGGCCCTCGTGATTACGAAAAAGGTGTGGAATGGCCTTGCCCCGGCGACGCAGCAGGCATTGCGGGGGGCGGCGGAGAAGGCCGGGAACGACATCCGTGTGCAGGCGCGCAAGGAAATGACGGAAGCGATTGTGGCGATGCAGCAGCACGGCCTGCAAGTTCACAAACTGACGCCCGAGGCGGAAGCGGCGTGGCGGAAAGTCGCGGCGGACTCGCTGCCGCGGATCCGCGGGTCGCTGGTGCCGGCGGATATGTTTGACGAAGTGCAGCGCCTGCTCGCGGAGTACCGGGCCGGCCAGAAGTGAGCGCGGAATTTCAAGTCGAGACCGTCCCGTTGACCGGCTGGCGTCGGGTGGCGCGTGACGCAGAGAATGCTGGCGTGACGGTCGCGTTGCTGGCGATGATGATGTTGCCGGTGATTCAGATCATCTGCCGCAAGACCGGGCAGGCCGGAATCGCCGGGGCGACGGCACTGGTGCAACAGTTTACGCTGATCGTTGGGATGCTCGGCGGCGCGGTCGCCGCCCGCGACGGGCGGTTGTTGTCACTGTCGGCGCTCACGGCGGTGCTGCACGGCCGGGCAAAAACGATGGCGGCGGTTGTCAGCCAGGCGTTCGCAGCCGCGGTCGCGGCATTTTTGTGCGTGGCCAGCGTGCAGTTCGTCCAATCGGAGATTCCCAACGGTCAGGCCATCGCCTACGGCATCAAGAACTGGTATGTCGAATTACTGCTGCCGCTGGGCTTTGGTGTGATCGCCGTGCGATTGTGGTGGCACGCGACGAAGACGTGGCGGGGCCGGCTGGTGACGCTGGCGTTGGTCGCGGCCTGCGTTGGCGTGGCGCTCTGGGCGCCGGTACCGCCGGTGCTGTTGAAATGGCCGGCGTTGGCCGTCCTGGCGATCGCCACGATACTGGGCGCCCCGGTGTTTACGACCCTCGGCGGTGCCGCATTGATTTTGTTCTGGGCGGAAGGGGTCCCGATCGCAGCCATCCCGGTCACCCATTATAACTTGGTGATCAATCCGTCTTTGCCGACATTGCCATTGTTTACGCTGGCCGGTTATTTTCTGGCAGAGGGTGGGGCGTCGAAGCGGTTGGTTCGCGTGTTCGCCGCGTTATTCAGCCAAGTCCGCGGGGGGCCGGCGATTGTGACGGCGTTGGTTTGTGCGTTTTTTACGGCGTTCACTGGTGGGTCGGGGGTGACGATCCTGGCGGTGGGTGGGGTGTTGATGCCAGTTTTATTGGGGGCTAAATATCCAGAGCGCAAGGCACTCGGATTGCTGACCGGGGCCGGATCGCTGGGGATTTTATTTCCGCCCTGTCTGCCGTTGATTTTATACGCGATCATCGCGTCGCAAGCCAAAGCGCACATCACGATCGAGCAGATGTTTCTCGGCGGTATTTTACCAGGCGTGCTGATGGTGGCGCTGACCATCTGGTGGGGCATTGTGGCGGGACCGAAACTGGCGGCGGAGCGAAAACGGTTTGCCTGGTCGGAAGCCTGGGCTGCGGGGTGGGATGCAAAATGGGAATTGCTGATGCCGGTGGTGGCATTGGTGGCATTGTTTGCCGGGGTCGCGACACCGGTGGAGGCTGCGGCGCTGACCGCCGCCTACGCCTTTGTGATTGAGACATTTGTCTATCGTGACCTGAAGTTATTTGGCTGGCGCGCTGCTCCAGCTCCGAGCGTATCCGCGGCTCAGACGGAGCCTCGCCCTTCAAGGAAAACAGTGACTGAGACCGTGACGGATTGTGGGGTGTTGGTGGGCGGCGTTTTATTGATTCTTGGCGTGGCACTCGGATTCACGGACTAACTGGTGGATGCA
>Ga0316231_1004285_pt1 | contig 11916 bp, 10 predicted proteins | sample TBH18027metaG_FD_206002 | JGI IMG/M metagenome (GOLD analysis project Ga0316231, IMG submission 206002) | Freshwater microbial communities from Trout Bog Lake, Wisconsin, USA - TBH18027 | ecosystem: Environmental > Aquatic > Freshwater > Lake > Hypolimnion/Profundal zone | place: USA: Wisconsin...
CTTTTATATTTACAAATATTTGAAAATATGATATTTAAGTATATTATTGGGATAATATTTTAGTTAGGATAAGTAACTTTATCCCAAATTTTGGATAAACTTACCCAAAGTACAGGCCATGTTTCCAGGCTTGGACGACATGAAAAGATCAAAGATCATCAGTTTGGTTCACAGGATTACAGCCAGGAAGAATTGGTGGCTGAAATGGGCGCTGCCTATCTTTGCGGAATATGTGATATTGAGCAGGAAACCATAAAAAATAACGCGGCTTATATCAAAAGCTGGATCAGAACATTCAAGGATGATCCCAAAGTTCTTGTACTGGCAGCAGCCCAGGCACAAAATGCTGTAAATTATATGATTAATCCAAAACTTGAACCAGCTCCTGTTGCTGAAATGGTATTTTGAAAGAAGGCCCTTCGGGGTCTTTTTTTATTCATTTAACGATTTATTTTAAAATTATGAGAGCGAAAACAGGTTGCTTATTAAAATTTGCTTGTCCTAAATTAATTGCTTTCAGCACTCTTTACCTGGCACTTTTTTTTTATGGAGCGACCAAGTTATGTAAACAAAAACAAATAAACGGGAGGTTGGTTATTGCTTTAATTAACCCTAATTGATTAAGATTATGTATAATTAAGCGCATTAAGATCATGTTTTGGGGTTTTAGTTAAAACCCGCGGCAGAATTGACAAACAAATTTAAAAAGAATCCCGATATTTACATATTTAATAATAATCAATTTTTTATATAGATTAAAATATGGAAATATTGGAAATACTTATAGAAATAAATTAAGTCTCAAACTAAAAAACATACCACGACATAAAATAAATGGAGTAACATGGATAAAATACAACTACTTGAAATGAAATTAGAAGAAACTAGAAATAGTTTATCAACAGACAGATTAGACATGTCTTTTGGAGAAATAATGAGCATGTATGAAAGAGAAGAGATCATTATAGATCCAGATTTTCAAAGATTATTTCGTTGGGATACATACCAAAAAACACGATTTATCGAATCAATACTCATTGGAATACCAATTCCGCCAATATTTGTAGCAGAAGATAAAAATGGTAGATGGGAATTAGTTGATGGTCTTCAACGAATTTCAACTATTTTTTCATTTTTTGGCACTTTACGTTCAATGCCCGAAAAGAATAATTGGATATTATGCAAAGGAGATATCGCATCAGATTTGGAAAATCTAGCTTGTAAGGATTTACCATTAAAACTCCAGCTCAATATCAAAAGAGCATCTTGTCGAGTTGAAATTATTAAATGGAATAGTGCATTTGACATGCGGTACGAACTTTTTAATCGTTTAAATACTGGCGGTTCAGAATTGACTGACCAAGAAATTAGAAATGCAATCTTCAGAGGAGTTTCGAAAGATTTTAATTCATTTCTTAGACGATGTTCAGAAAGTGTTGATTTTGTCAATCTGATTCAACCAACTGAACGACAAATGGAACAGCTTTATATGGATGAACTAGTACTCCGTTTTTGTGCTTTAACTGATCTAAGAGACGAATTATCAGAAAATATTTCACAGCATATGACTAATTACATGAGAGTTGCTGTTGCAAACTCTGAGAATATACCCATTCTTCAAAATTCTTTTGATGCAGTAATAAAAATACTTGCACCTATTGGACGTGATGTATTTCGTGGTTCGAATAATGTATTTTCAACTAGCTTATTTGATTGTGTCATGATTGGGCTTTCAAAAAATATTGATCGTTATATTGTTGAAAGAACAGATGTTGTTATTAATAAAATAGAATCTCTAAAGTCCTCTGATTCATTTAAAAGAGCCTCTGGTTCTGCCTCGGCGAGTAAATCAAGAATATTAAAAAGAATTGAAGTCGCTAATCAAATCTTTAGCAACTAAAACTATGTTGCCTTTTTTAGAGGAAATACTTGCAGATATTGATTGGCGTGTTTCTGAACTAGCCATGATAAAAAGCATTCCGATTAAATATAACTTTAGAACTGACCATAAAGAGGTCCATATAAAATATTCAATTCCAGCTATCTATGCAATATGGGAAGGATTTGTTAAAAATTGTTTTACAATTTACTCAAATCATCTAAATTCTCTTTCAATTAAAAGAACTGAAATATCAACTGCTCTTTTGACTCATCGAATTGACTCAGAGTGTGATTTTAATAATCCTCGTTTAAATTTTGAGTCAAAACAAAAATTAGTGGAGATAATCGACAGTATGATGGTTGAAATTATTAATATAAAACCAAGTATACCAACAGAATCTAATGTAAATTTTAAGGTGCTCAATAAAATTCTTGAACGATTTTGTATATCAAAAATGGATGAATCTTATGACAGAGGGCTAAATAAACTATTGAGATTCAGAAACACTATAGCTCACGGTGATAATTCTATCTCTGTTAATATGACACATATTACTGAATTTATATCCTTGATTGAAAATTTGATGTTGGACATTGTAATTCATATTGAAGTTTGCGAAAAGAATGAAAGTTACAAAAAACTAATCACGTAGGCACAAAAAGCTACACCAGCATGTCGGGTTTCTTTGCTTAGTTGGAAAGAAAATATTTACTTGAAAAGTAGTTCTTCACAGTAAGTTTATCGGTTAAATCGAACCCAGCGTGCTAATCGCAAATTTTTAACGGTTTCTCATGAAAAAACAAGCAACAGCAATAATTACTTTTGAATTAATTTAAAAAACAATCAAACGCTTTAAACAAAATTAAATTATCAATATATAATGAACAAAGAACAAGAACGTGACGAATTGCACCGCACTATCTGGCAAATAGCCAATGATTTACGAGGCAGCGTCGATGGCTGGGATTTTAAATCCTATGTGTTAGGTTTTTTATTCTACCGCTTTATTTCTGAAAATCTGACCTCTTATATCAACAAAGAAGAACAACGCACCGGCAACACCAGTTTCGATTACACTAAAATTACTGACAAAGATGCCGAATTTGGCAGAGCTGATACCGTAAAAGAAAAGGGATTTTATGTTTTACCTTCTGAACTCTTTGTGAATGTATTTAAAAACGCCAAAAACGACGCCAACCTCAATGAAACACTGAGCACTGTTTTTAAAAATATAGAAAATTCTGCCAAAGGCACGGAAAGTGAAGACGATCTTCGTGGTTTATTCGACGACATTGATGTAAACAGCAACAAACTCGGCGCTACTGTACAAAAAAGGAACGAAATATTGGTAAAGATTATTGAGTCAATCGGAGGCTTACAATTAGGCGATTACCAGGATAATACCAACGATACCTTTGGTGATGCCTATGAGTTTCTAATGACCATGTATGCAAGCAATGCGGGAAAATCAGGAGGCGAATTTTTTACCCCGCAGGAAGTTTCCGAATTGCTTACCAACATTGCGGTTGTTGGCAAGAAACAGGTTGACAGAGTATATGACCCTGCTTGCGGCTCTGGTTCCCTATTGCTTAAATTTGCCAAAGTACTTGGGAAAGAAAATGTTAGGCAAGGCTTTTATGGCCAGGAAAGCAATATTACCACCTACAACCTTTGTCGTATCAACATGTTTTTGCACGACATTAATTACGAAAAGTTTGATATTGCACATGGCGACACCCTACTTGAACCTAAACATTGGGATGATGAACCTTTTGATTGCATCGTTTCCAATCCGCCTTATTCAATAAAGTGGGATGGCGACAGCAATCCCTTATTGATTAACGACCCCCGTTTCTCACCTGCCGGTGTCCTGGCACCAAAATCGAAAGCCGATCTTGCTTTTACGATGCACATGTTAAGCTGGCTTTCTACCTCCGGAACAGCCGCAATAGTTGAGTTCCCCGGCGTGCTTTACCGGGGCGGCGCCGAACAGAAAATACGCAAATACCTGATCGACAATAACTATATTGATACTGTTATTCAGCTTCCACCTGATTTATTCTTCGGTACTACCATTGCAACCTGTATTATCGTTCTTAAAAAGAGTAAAAAAGACAATGCCACCCTGTTTATTGATGCTTCTGCCGAGTTTGTTCGTGGGGGAAATAAAAATAAGCTCGCCGAAGCCAACCGCGAAAAAATCCTGAAAGCCTTTAGCGAACGCATAGACATCGATCACTTTGCAAAGCTGGTACCCAACAGCTATATTGCCGATAATGAATACAATATTGCTATAAGCACCTTTGTGGAATTGGAAAACACTACTGAAGAGGTGGATATTCTAAAACTAAATGCACATATTGCCGAGCTAGTGATCAAGCAACACAAACTTCGCATTGCAATTGATGAGATTGTGGCCGATTTGGAAGGAGTCGAATTATGAACAAAATAGATGCACTTATTGCAGAACACTGTCCAGATGGTGTGGAATTTCTGGAATTGGGCGAGTTTGGAGAACTTATAAGAGGCAATGGTTTACCTAAAACTGATTTTGTGGAAAGTGGTGTTGGCTGTATTCATTATGGTCAAATTTATACGCATTTTGGATTATTTGCTTACAAAACAAAAACTTTTGTTTCACCAGAGTTGTCGGAAAAACTAAAAAAAGTTCAAAAAAATGATCTGATAATTGCGACTACAAGCGAAAATCTTGAAGATGTTTGTAAAACTGTTGTTTGGATGGGTGAAGATGAAATTGTTACAGGTGGACATGCTACTATTTTTAAGCATAAACAAAATGCTAAATATTTAGCGTACTATTTTCAAACACAATATTTTTTCGATCAAAAGAAAAAATATGCTAGAGGAACTAAGGTTATCGAAATAAAAGCTACTGATATTGCAAAAATCCAAATTCCTATACCGCCACTCCCCATTCAGCAAGAAATATCAACTATCCTGGATAAGTTCACCCTGCTCCAGGCGGAGCTCCAGGCGCGTCGCGCCCAATATGAATATTACCGGAATGAGTTGTTGAATTTTGAGGGCAAAGAGGTAGAGTGGAAAATGCTGGGAGATGTATCAAAAATCCTTCGAGGTACTGCAATAACAGAAAAGGAAACTATTGGAAGTGAATTTCCTGTTTTTGCAAATGGTCCAAATCCAATCTATTTTCATGGGAAAAGCAACAGAAGTGGAGAAACAATTGTTATTGCTAGATCTGGTGCATATTGTGGATTAGTAAGTTATTGGGATAAACCTTTTTTTCTCACTGATGCGTTCAGTATTCATCCACATAGTTCTTTATTCAAAACCAAATTTGTTTATTTCTTTCTAAAAAAAGAACAGGAAAAAATACATCAGATGAAAAAAGGCAGTGGTGTACCACATGTTCGAGCTAAGGATTTTGAATCTTATTTTGTCCCCATTCCACCACTTGCCGAACAGGAAAGAATTGTAGCGATATTGGATAAATTCGATAAACTGGTAAACGATATTTCGGTGGGTTTGCCTGCCGAAATTAAGTCACGCCAAAAACAATATGAATACTATAGGGGCAAATTATTGAATTTTAAAAATATAAGTAATGGATAAATACACCCTTGTTGCCGAAAATCCGGAAAGCACGGTTGTATCGGAATATAAATCTTCCTTACGCCGCGAAGCAAATTACCAGTCGGAAGCAGATCTTGAAAAGGCGTTTATCGAACAACTGCAAACCCAGGCATACGAATATCTCTCCATTACCTCAGAACCGGAATTAATTGCCAACTTACGCCGGCAATTGGAAATCCTGAACAATTATGAATTTTCCAAAACAGAATGGGAACAATTTTTCAAAAGTAAAATAGTTAATCAAAACAGTGGTATTGAGGAAAAAACAACCATTATCCAGGAAGATCATATCCAACTCTTAACTCGCGACGATGGTACTGTGAAAAATATCTACCTCATTGATAAAGCAAATATCCATAATAACGGGTTGCAGGTAATTAACCAATATGTAGTCGAAAACGGACAGCGTCCAAACCGTTACGATATTACCATATTGGTTAATGGTCTTCCGCTCGTGCATATTGAGATCAAAAAACGAGGAGTCGATATTAAGGAAGCATTTAATCAGATCAACCGCTATAATCGTGAATCGTTCTGGGCTGGTTGCGGTCTGTTTGAATATGTGCAGTTATTTGTGATTTCAAACGGCACCTACACAAAATACTATAGCAATACCACACGGTTTACCCATATTAAAGAGTTGGGCAATACCATTGTACGTAAAGGAAAACGAACCAGCAACAGTTACGAATTTACCTCGTGGTGGGCCGATGGCTACAACCAGCCTATTGTAGATTTGATAGATTTTGGACATACATTCTTTGCCAAACATACCATTCTTAATTTATTGACCAAATATTGCGTTTATACGTCCGACAAATTGCTGTTGGCTATGCGCCCTTACCAGATTGTTGCTACCGAGCGGATTTTGGGCAAAATAAATGTTTCAAATAATTATAAGCAATTCGGAACCATTGTGGGCGGAGGCTATATCTGGCACACCACCGGCAGCGGTAAAACGCTAACTTCATTTAAAACTGCACAATTAGCAAGCAAATTTTCATTTATCTATAAAGTACTTTTTGTGGTTGATCGGAAAGATCTCGATTATCAAACCATGAAGGAGTATGATAAATTCGAAAAAGGGGCGGCAAACAGTAATACAAGTACTTCGATTCTTAAGAAACAACTTGAAAATCCAAACTCAAGGATTATTATAACCACTATTCAGAAACTGGCAGTTCTGATTAAGCAACAAAAAAATCACGAGGTCTTCAATAAACACATCGTAATCATTTTCGACGAATGTCATCGCTCACAATTCGGTGATATGCATACGGCAATTACAAAAGCGTTCAAAAAATACCATCTTTTTGGCTTTACTGGTACACCCATTTTTGCAGCCAATTCAAATAGTAGCAGTCGTGCCGATTTGAAAACTACCGAACAGGCTTTTGGCACCAAGTTGCACACCTATACCATTGTAGATGCCATTACAGATAAGAATGTGCTTCCCTTCCGTATTGATTATATCAGCACCATGCATGAACAGGAAAATATTCAGGATGAAAAAGTATGGAATATTGACCGGGAAAAGGCGTTGGCAGCACCGGAGCGAATCAGTAATGTGGTGAATTATATCCGTGAACATTTCGACCAAAAAACCAAGCGTAATAGTTTTTATCAGTTGAAAGATCGTCGGTTAGCCGGGTTTAATTCCATTTTTGCAGTTTCTTCGATTGATGTGGCAAAAAAATATTACATCGAGTTTCAAAAACAAATAACCGGTCTGCCAAGCGATAAACAGTTGAAAATCGCCACAATCTTTAGTTTTGGAGCGAATGAAAGCGACCCCGAAATAGATGGAATTATCGAAGATGAAAATCCAGAGGATACCAGCAAATTAGATCAAAGTTCACGCGATTTTCTGGATTCGGCCATAGTGGATTACAATAAACTCTTTAAAACCAATTTCGACACTTCGAGCGACAAGTTTCAAAATTATTATAAAGATGTTTCGCAGCGGGTAAAAGATCGCGAAATCGACTTGATTATTGTTGTCAATATGTTCCTGACTGGTTTCGATGCAACTACATTGAATACCCTCTGGGTCGATAAAAATTTGCGTTTACACGGTCTGCTGCAGGCTTATTCTCGTACCAACCGCATTCTCAATTCCATTAAGACCTTTGGCAATATTATTTGCTTCCGTAATTTGGAAAAGGCAACCAATGAGAGTATTGCACTTTTTGGAGATAAGGAAGCGGGGGGTGTCGTTTTGTTGAAAACCTATGATGAATACTACAATGGATATAAAAATGGCGATAAAGATGTTCGTGGTTATGTATCCCTGGTAAATGAATTACAGGAAAAATATTCACCTGGAGAACAGATTATTGGAGAACAGAACCAAAAAGATTTTATCAAACTATATGGTGCCATCCTGAAGGTAAAAAATATTCTTTCTACCTTCGATGAGTTCGCAGGTCAAGAGCTCCTTACCGAACGCGATGTACAGGATTATCACAGCCTGTACATCAACCTTTACAACGATTTCCGGGGCACAAGCAAAGGCGATAATGAAAATGTAAATGATGATATCGTCTTTGAAATGGAACTGATTAAGCAAGTGGAAATCAATATTGATTATATATTGGATTTAATCCGCAAATATCACAAGGGGCACTTAAAAGACAAGGAAATAATTATCAGTATTGGAAAAGCCATTGGTTCAAGTGTTGAACTACGCAACAAAAAAGAGCTTATCGATCAATTTATTGAATCTTTAACACCAACAACAAACGTAGATGATTATTGGTATTCTTTTGTTGATGCGAAAAAAATTGAGGAATTGAACTCAATTATTACTGAAGAAAATTTAGATAAAGATGAAGCTTATAAATTCATAGGCAATGCATTTCGGGATGGTTTTGTACAGAATACGGGTACTGCAATATCCAAGGTATTGCCTCCGGTATCACGCTTTACTCCAACTGGCGATCGTACAAAGAAACGTGATACAGTTCTCGAAAAACTTGGTGCATTTTTCAATAAATTCTGGGATATATCTGGTGGCCGTTTTTTGAAAAATTAGAAATTAATGAAAGAAGAACAAGTTAAATTGGTTGTTTTGCAGGTTTTTGAAAATCCATTTCAGGCTCATTTGTCAAAGAGTATATTAGCTGATTATGGAATTGATTCTTATGTTCAGGATGAGAATTTTGTAACGTTAAATCCTCTATATACCAATTTAGTTGGCGGGATTAGATTAATGATAAAGTCAACCGACTTTGAAGAGGCAAAAGAATTATTATTTAAAACTGATTCACTTCCTTTTACAAAAGAAGATGATACTGTAATTACTTGTCCTAAATGTAGTTCTAAAAATATATTATCAGGATTCAAATCTATAAAGAGCATAAAATCATTCTTTGCAATATTATTAGCCTTATTGACGGGGACCTATCCGATTTTTAGTGATAGTACATATTACTGTAAAGATTGTAAAACGAGATTTAAAATATAGCATTACAATTCTCCTACTTTACAAAGGGAGGGGGTATCTGGCTTGAATTAGAAAGATTTAGGTTAGGAGTTTCAAGAAAAAATATCATTTAATTCAATCAATTCTGATATAATCAATCCTTGAATCAATAATATTTATAGGTTCAGATAAATAGAGGTATAATATGAGTAAAGAGACATCAATTAAGCTTTTTGAGCAAAAGCAGGTGCGATCCGTCTGGGACGATGAGCAAGGAAAATGGTATTTTTCGATTGTTGATGTAGTTGGGGTTTTAACAGATAGCCCTAATCCCAATAATTATTGGAAAGTATTAAAGCACAGACTAATAAAAGAAGGTAGCCACTTGGTTACAAATTGTAACCAACTGAAAATGCAATCCTCGGATGGTAAATTTTATAAAACAGATGTTGCTGATACTGAACAACTTTTTCGATTAATTCAATCAATTCCTTCACCAAAAGCAGAACCCCTTAAAGTATGGATAGCCAATGTTGCCCGTGAACGCATTGATGAAATGGAAGATCCGGAAATTGGTATTGACCGGTTGATGGAAACCTATTTGCGAAAGGGATACTCCAAAGAATGGATCAACCAGCGGCTTAAAAGTATCGAAATCCGGAAAGAACTGACCGACGAATGGGAAAATCGCGGAGTTCAGAAAGGAAAGGAATTTGCCATTCTTACTGATGATATCACCAATGCCTGGAGTGGGCTTACAACTAAGCAATATAAGCAATTCAAAGATCTGAAAAAAGAAAACCTTCGTGACCATATGACCAATCTTGAATTGGTACTTAATATGCTGGCAGAAGCCACGACTACCGAAATCTCGAAGGAGAAGAAACCAAAAACGTTTCCTCAAAACAGAAAGATAGCCAAACAAGGTGGAACAATTGCCGGAAATACCCGAAAGGAAATTGAGGCAAAAACCGGTAAAAAAATTGTATCAAAAATAAATGCTAAAGGATTAGGTAATAATCCCGAAAACAAAGAACTAACCTAATAATCCCCTTCCGAAATTAGATGATATGGGTGATTTTCATTTTTTTTAATTCTTACAGCTTTTTTTCATCTGTTCGATAGCCTCAGCAGAGCCTAAAAATCCGGCCTTACTTAAATCCGAGCACGCATCATTTTTCTGACCCGTTTGAAGTTCTGCAAGTCCCCTGTAATAAAGGGCTTTCATATAATTCGGATTATCTTCTATGGCTTTATTAAAATCAGCGATTGCTCCGGAATAATCCTGGTTCCAGAATTTTGCTGCTCCGGCTTTATAAAAAGCGATCCCCATGTCTGAAATACCTTCGGAACTTGCTTTGGTTTCGGGTCTTTTCCAAACATCTTCAATTGAGGAAATATATTTGCGATAACTCTCAATTAATAATTTAATGTCGCTTTTTGCCCTTTCAGGGCTGTAATTCAATAGATACGTGTTGGACCGATCATATTTCCATTCACCCATGGGTTCAATCTCAATTTTTGCTGTCTTATCTTTCACTGTAATTGAAATTAAGGAATAAACGTCAATAGCGGGTAAAGGGGATCGGTATATGCCTGATTCGCCAATATAAGTTTCAGAGTTCATTAAATATTTCCCCAGGATTTTCCCATCTTCCTTATCCTGAAACTGGATAACACTTTTTGAATTGTTAAAATTCCGAACCATCCATTCATTTGACCGGATGTAAAGTTCATTTTTTGTGCCTTTTGCATCTATAATATCTTCATCTTTTGGAGTTGATACTGATATCCAGACCATTGTTGCACAAGATGAAAGAAGCAGACTAATTGCAATTAAAAAAATTGATTTCATTGGTTTAAAGATTTAGGATTAAGATATTTGCAAATTTATCCAAATTAATATCTTTTAATATGATAAATTTCATTTATTCCCTATTCCCCGCTACTCTATTGTCCAAATAAACCTTTTGTTTCATGCGTTTTCAGAATAATCATAATGACCGGAATGGCCTTAGAGAAAATTTCCAATTCCTATCTTCATAACATTCTGGCGGATATTTTTAAAATTCATCTTTTGATTTTTTGCACCATCTTTTCTTCTGCAATTAATTGATTGCCATGTCGGTAAATCATCTTATCATTTTTACCTTTTCCCGGTTCCTGCATCCTCAGTTTTCATTCCATTATTAGATTCTGATTTTTTACTACTGTCTGATAAACATCCAAAGTATTTCAGGTAATAGCATTTAAGGAAAATTCCCTGCGAAGGTGGGGTACCCCATCACGGTCCAGTCTCTTCAGTAAAGAACTTTCGCGGCATATCCTCACTCCCTGTGCTTATTCCGGTATTCCACGGTTTCTTGACTGCCTCTCCGAGGCACCCCTAAAGACCATGCATATAATTTTTACCCTTAAATTTTATACCATGAAAACTTCTTTTTTAACTCAATCAGACCGGACGAAAAATGAAAAATTCTCTAATTACTGGAACACAAACAACAGTGATTCTGCAATCAACACCTGGAATTCAGAAAATGAAGAATATGATTCAGACCTTGATTTAACAGAAAAGATGGCTCAGGAACTTCTTTCAAAATATGAGAATAATTAAATTCTCTTCTTCTTTAAAAACCTCTTCGGAGGTTTTTTTTATGCCCTTTTATTCCCTGCTGTTCATCGTTTTTTTTGAGAAAGTTTCCTTTTACACTCAAATTAGTGAGCAAATTTATTGATCGCCGGAGCGGAAAAGTAAAGGGCCGTCCGGCGCCTGGTATGACACGTTTTGGCACAGCGCCTCCCGGCACTTCGTGCTAGTTCATTTTTTCAACCCGGTCAATGAGCGAAGCCGAATTGCCGGTTGATAAAATGACATTCGCCCTTGACAGAATCCGCCCGGCTCAATCTGGTAAGCTCATTAATTTAACTGTAACGGCGAGCCAGATGCCCTAATAAACCCGCAAGGCAGCGGTCAAAACGTATGATTCCAGAGATT
>Ga0316231_1004286_pt1 | contig 11916 bp, 14 predicted proteins | sample TBH18027metaG_FD_206002 | JGI IMG/M metagenome (GOLD analysis project Ga0316231, IMG submission 206002) | Freshwater microbial communities from Trout Bog Lake, Wisconsin, USA - TBH18027 | ecosystem: Environmental > Aquatic > Freshwater > Lake > Hypolimnion/Profundal zone | place: USA: Wisconsin...
AGATCATAAGTGGTTTCGTAGATCATACGATGGGTGACAGAATGTGTTTGCGGCAAACCGGCGTCAACGGCGGGAAAATTTCCTTGCCGTTGGTGCCCACCAGCGCGCCCCAAGGGATGACTTTCCCGCGGACTTTCTTTTCAAAACCTTCACCGATGCGGAACGAAAGGAATAGGGTCCAGTGATGACGCTTCATTCGGCCGCAGTAGGCGCACTTCACCGGCGCTGAGTATTCCAGGAAGCGCAGCCGTTGCGTCATCCAGTCGGGGAACATGGGGTTTGGCTTGGCTTCAAACAGTTGCACTTCGCACAGTGGCTTGGCCTTTCGTTTGCGTGGTTTGCTCATGGGAATTGAACCCGAATCACCAACTTTGTAGGTTGTCGTGCTGCCGTTGCACCACTGAGGCATGGATGAGTTCATTTCTTGGACTGGACAAATGCGTGATGAGCGGCGGCAAAGAGGGGTTCCTTCAGGACGGCGAGGCTGATGGCTTTGATCGCAGCCGGGGAAGTGGATGCGCGCAAGATCAGGGATTCCAACGCCTCACCATCGCTGGCGCAGTTGGGGAGGTTGTCGCGTTCGATGCGGATTAACTCCTTGTAGATCGAGGAGACTCGAACATTGAGTTGTTCCTTTTTTGCTTTGTGGACGTTTTTCATATTTGGGTCAGGAAGTCGCGGACTTTTTGAAGGATGTGTGCGTGCGTCGGCTCGTCCAGCAGCGCCACACGATTGCGGCCAAGCTGTCCGATGGCCCGGTCGCCGCTGGGGTCGCTGCCGTTCTGTCCGCCCTTCCGGCAAATGATGGCGTAGTCGGTCGTCAGCATCGTCAACTTGCCGTCCGGGAAGTAGAATTTGACGTTGAGCTGGAGGGGCTTGGCTTCGGCCAGCAAGAGATCTTCCTCCGGTGTTGGCAGTCCCACCACGGCAATGCGCCGCGCCCGGCGCACCGGGTCGCTGAACGATTCAAAGTTTGGCTTGAACGCTGGCCCCACCGTCACGGGTTTGCCGGTGGCCGCGGCGGCAAGCTGCGCCAGGAGATGGTTGTGTTCCACCTGCCGCGCAATTCGTTTGGCTGCCAGCAAGGCTTCGAGGGTGCATTCATCAATGCTCTGCATCATCTCATCACCCGTCAGCTTGCGCGGAACTTCCACGGTGATGACTTGTGGCGGCGGCGGCGCCACTGGTTCCGGGGTTGGTGCGGGCTTGTCGAGGAAGGCTTTCCATTGCTCGGTGATGGCCTGACACACGCGGGTCTGGCTGTTGAGGCTGGGGCAGTCGCGCTGCCGTTCGCCCGGCAGAACCTTGCGCTGCGCTTTCTCCAGCAGCACGGTGGAGCTGTCGTGGTACGGGTCGGCCGCGCGCAACAGCACCCATTCAGCCGCCACTTTGGTGATTTCCTCGTCATCCCAAATAATCATCCCCTTGGTGTGGGCTTTGGTGACGGCCGCACCCACATTCACCATTGGTCCATGGGCCGGCTGGATGTGCGGGGCTTCGTTTTCGGCGGGGCCGGGCGGGTATTGTTCGCGCCACGTGTAGATCATTGAGGGGGCGAGATCGAACTGTTCCGCGATGACGGGAACGGAGGATTCGGCGGCGCGCCGGACGATCATTTGTTTGAAGGCTTCGGGGTGGTGTCGGCGTTTCTTTAGTTTCATGGGGCGTGTTCAATTTGCGTTTGGTTCATTTTTCTTTTTGTGTGCGCTTTTGATGGCTTTCAACCAAGTCGATTTGTTTGCGATGGCGACAGCCCTGGCGCGCAACGCTTTGAAGTTGTTGAACATCTCGACCCCCTCGCCGTTCTCGTAGAACTGCTTTGCGATATGGCTGAGAACGTCGTTCCACACCGGTCGTTCGATGGCGAGGTGTGCTAGCGCGAGGATGATCTTTTGTCGGTCAGCCTCAATGAAAGTGGCATTAATAAGCCGTATCTTACACCGCACACTATGGCGCATCAACAGACTATCAGTGTCAAATGTCTTGGCGTCTTACGCATTATTGCGCACGATTGATTACGCGACGGACTGTGTAAACCGGGTCATGTTTAATCATAGTTTGAAAAGCGGCAGGTCGCTCAACCACTCCTCCATGTCGTTTGGGGGCGGGATGAATGGGATGATGGGTGCCGCGACTACGGCTTGGGTGGCGCTTTTCTCCAGCAGCAGTAGTTGGGTGCGGATGTTGGTGCCGGATGCTTTGAATGCGCCGGCGTCAATGTCCTCGGTGGTCCAACTGCACAGGTCGTCGGCGTGTCCCAAGGCGGCGCTGATGTCGTCGTTTGGATGCGGCAGCATGACCGCAACCAACTCACCGCCGGGCTTGAGCCAGTGGGTGACGGCGTGGACGATGTGCTTGAGATCCTGGCCCTTGTTGAAGGGTGGGTTCATAAGGATGCGCTCGAACTGGCAGCGCAAGCCGATGGGGGCGGTGGCGGGCGTGAGGGTGAGGAAGTCGCCGCAGTGGACGAGGTGGTTATAGCCTGGATCATCCAAGAGGCGTCCGGCGAGGTTCCGTCGGCTCAGGTACGGAATGTTTTCGGGGTTGAGTTCGATCATGGCGACGCGCGATGGCGAGTTGAGGCGCAGAAGTTGCCGGACGAGTGAGCCTTGGCCGGCGGAGGGTTCGAGGACGGAGCGGCCAGTGGCGTGAACCCGGTTCGCCACGCTGGCGGCCAACTCGGGCGGCGTGGGGAAGAACTGGAAGGTCTTCTTGGCATCCAGAGAGACGCCCGTGGCGAGGGTGAGTCCAAGTTTGGCGCGCGGGTCGCCGCTGAAGACGTGGCATTGCGGGCCGCGCTTCCACTCGCCGCCGCAATTCTTGATGACCTTCATCACGGCATCGTAGAGGTTGCGGGGGAGTTGCTGGGGTAGCATCAAGGTAGAACTGGTGATCGTGGAGCGTTCGAGGATGGCTCGAACTTCGGGGGTGAGTTTGACATGGGCCATATAACTGGATGAGAGTTGAGGGTTGAGGGTTGAGGGACTACGGCGTGGATTGAGGCGTTTTTTCCAGCCGCGCCGGTGGCCGAACATGCGCATTTTCATGCAAGTTCGAACAGCGGGAGGCCGGCGAACATGTTGATGTCGTCGCCGTCAATCTCGATGACGGGACGGGGCTTGGACGCGGGGATATGGAAGCGTGTGGGCGGTTCGACCGTTAGGGCGGCAGCTTCCACGCCTTCGACCTGGGGAAGTTCCAGCGCGACGGTGTCAGATGCGGGAACGCCGATCAATTCGAGTCCCTTGTGGCGCCATGCGCGGGCGGCAACACTGAGTTCGGATCGCAGGCCGGGCCATTCCTTTTCCAGGTCCGTCTCGTCCACGGTCATGATGTTGCCGTCCTTGAACTCCTTCTTGGCGATTTCCAGCAACTCCGCAAGGTTGACTTCGCTGGACTGCTCGCCGATGAGGCGGCCGTCGAGGACCAGTTCGGAGGCATCGCCCTTCTCCTGAATCATGGCCTCCAGCTTGCGGTCAATAGAGCGGTCGCAGATGATGGGATAGACGTTGACGTTCCAGAGGGAGTTGATCCGGTGCGCGCGGTTGATGGCCTGCTCGAACTTGTCGTAGGCCCACGAGTAGCACATGAGGATGACATTGTTGCACATCGGGTAGCTGTGGCCTTCGGCCATGGACTCGACGCCGGCCAGCATGACCTGGTAGGGCGCGCGGCCGGGCCCAAGCTTGAACTGCGCGGAGAGCTGGCCGCGGCGCTTCTGGCTGGTGCGACCGTCGGCCACGCAATGCGCGACGCCGGCCTCGGTGAGCCGGGCGCTCAACACGTCCAGCGAATCGTTGAACGCGCTGAACACGATGGTTTGCTCACCCCTGGCCATGCACTGCTGGATGAGCTTGAGCGCGCTGTGGAGCTTGGGAATGTAGGTGTTCTTGGCGCGTGGCTCGCCCTTGGTCTTGTAGTCGCCGTCCGGACGCTCCAGAAGTTCGCTGGCGGGATTGGCGGCGGCGACGCGCAGGGCTTGCAACTGCGCGCCGATGGCGGGGCCGCCGTTCTTGTCGCGGTACTTGGCTTCGAGGTGGAAGGCATACACGGCGGCCTGCTCCTTGCCCATGGGTGCGCGCACGACGTGGCGGGTCTTGGTGACAATGTCCTCGCCAAAGTCGGCCTTGCGGCGGCGCAGGATGATGGGGGCGAACATTTTCCAGAGGCGATGCACGTTGCAGACCTGCGGCGTGAGCTTCTTGAAGCGGCGGGAGGAATCGCTGCTGCGCTCTTTGGTCAGGTTGCGCTCGCTGATGAGGAAGGTGGTGGCGAACTGTTCACGGGCGGCGGCTTCATCCGGGTAGGGGAAGCGCGCATGGGCTTTGGGGCGCGCGCCGGTGGCCCACCACGCGAGGCGAAATACATCCGGCAGCCGGTTCTTGATGGGCGTGGCCGTCAGGACGAGCTTGAACTTGGCGTTGATCTGGCGGACGCCGGTGCCGACAGTGGTATCTTCGCCCTTCATCTTGACGCCTTCGTCAATGGCACAGGCCGCGAACGAATCCTGGCAGAGATCGGCGAGCGACGGGGAATAGACGCACTTGATTTTGAATTCGATGTGCGCGTTGCCGCGGCGGGACGTGCGCGCGAGCTGTTCGGCGGCGCTCACGGCGGCATCCTTGTCGTCGCCGTAGCTTTCGAGCATGACGACGCTGCGCTCGGTGTACGGCGGCTCGGTGAAACAGCGGTACGTCACCCAACCGCCATCGGCGGATTTCTGCGCGAGGTACTGGGCATCCGCGCCTTCAAACTCCACGAATTCATTGACGCCGGCGAGGCCTTCGCGCCGGTTCAGTCCGGACTGGCCGTACCAGCGGCCTTCGCCGATGCTGGCGGCGTACTGGGTGTACATGGCCAGGGTCATCTGGCTGCGCACGATGGCCTTCTTGGCGGGCGGCAGGTCGCTGAAGCCGGGATTGAACACGTCGCAATGGAACGGTTCGAGGATGTCGAAGCTGTGTTGCAGCTCGTCCTTCATGCCTTCGTTGTTGGGGTATTCCTGGCAGGCGGCATTGAGGGCGGTCGTCAACTCGTGCCGGGTCATGGTGGGCATGGCCGACAGGCGCTTGTAGTGGCGCTCGAACATGGTGGCGCGTTCGTCGAAGAATTCGGCGGCGTCGGTGTCGGTGAGGCCGAGGATCTGCATCATGCCGACCACGTTGCCGGAATCGTAGGCCGGAAACTGGGTCACGCCGTTGCCGGTGAGCTGGGTGTAGCTGGTGAGGTAGTAGCCGGGCGGCAGTTCGCGCTTGCCGTTGCGGCTGTTGACGGTGGACAGGCGGATGAAGTCGTCCTGGCAATTCATGGGGATGACTTTGGCCTTCATCAAGGCGGCATCCTCGGCGATGGTCTTGTGGTGCAGGTCGCCGGGAACGACGAGCAGGACGGGGCCGAGCGGGCGCAGGGCGCGCGGTTCGCCGGGGGCGAACTCGGTCTGGAAGCCGACCTTGAGGGCGGGCCAGGTGAACAGGGCGAGGCTCTTGCCGCCGCCGGTGTCGTGCCCGAGCACGAGGCCGTCGTGGAGCGCGCCGCGGGCGTAGTCTTCAAGTTGGAAGTTTTTGAAGCCGAAGTGGTCCTTGCCGGACGGGCCACTGATAACTGACTGGATGATTTGCGGGTAGTTCATAGGCATTTGCGATTTACGGTTTACGATTTACGGTTTACGATTCGGGAAATGAAAAGCCCGCCGGGAGGCGGGCGGACAAATTTACGATGGGCGATGTATCGGGGCCAAGGCTCGGTTTCAGGGCTTGCTACGAACCAGCGACACCTCAACCAAGCGCCAAGTTGTTGATTATGCATCGTTTGCAACTTGGCCTGGAAGCTCGGTTTTAATAATTTTTCTGGAGCCATCGCCGATTACGCTGGTCTGTCCGCTTTCACGGTTGACATCACGAGTCCGGCGTGGCTCACTTCGTTGTCATTAGCGTATGAGCCTAGAATTATTAAACATTTCTGCGGTTGCGTTAGCTGCGACCTCGACTGTCGTGGCTGCGCTCATCAAGACTTTTGCAGAGCGTATTGCAGAGCGCCGTTTTAGAATTGTTGCGGCTCCCTTTGCGAATGAGGCAGCGCCAACAGTGACCGAAGACCCACTACAGCCAGCACTTGACCGCTTGGATGAGGTTTATGCGGCTCTTACCCGTCAGCAGGCAGCAGCACGCACCAACCGCTGGATGAGTCGCTTTTTGACGGTGGGCCAATATATTATTGGCGGTTTGCTTGCATCGTCGTTCGTGCAGCAATCGCTTTCGAGGGAGGTCGTCGGTGCTCTGGGTTTGCTCGTCTTGCTTTCATCGCTTATTTATCAGCATTTTCGCCCAGACATTCAGCTTCGCGGGGCTATGAGCCGTAGTATGCGATTGCGGGCACTCATCCGAGAGGCAAACGACGACATTTACGCCATGCGCAGTAAGTCCCAAGGCGCTCCGACAATAGATCAGTTTCGGCGTAAGATTTCGTCCGTTCTTTCTGGTATTGAGTCGTCCGAGTATCAAGACCTGACCGCTCGCATAGGTGAGGACTTGCAAAACAATAGTTCCAAGTGACCAAGACACCTAAGTGGGCGGAGCCAAGTGCCGTTAGGTTTGGAAACGGGGGAATTTGGGGCGCATGATGGCCACGATGTTGATGTTGGTGAGTTTGACCCGGTCAATGAGCAGGGCGAGTTCGCCCGTTCGATAGACGGCCCAGTCGCCAATGAACGGCGAGCGGGGCGGGAACTGGACGCGGTAGTACGTGGTGGGCGGGTCGCCCTGGGGATGGTCGTGATGCGGGTGACGCCAGACCATGTTGACGCGGCCGACCATGAGGCAATCGCACGCGGTGACGCGCGAGCCGAAGGTGATGTGTTCTTTTGGCATGTCAGTTTTGGTTGGCGCTGTTGACAATCTCTTCGATGAGATGGAGCAGGGCAAGGTTTTGTTGGTAGGCTTCGGGGTGGACGGCGGCCACATCGGGGACTTCGGGAATCTCGAAGTGCTCAATGAGGTGTTGCAGGTTGAACTCGATGGGCGACGGCGCGCCTTCGGCTTGGATGGACAGACGCACGTTCTCCTTGCTCAAATGGTCTTCCATGAACAGGCGCTCGATGCCGTCGGTGTCGCGGATGAACAGCGCCAGCTCACTGCCTTCCCAACTCACGTCGTCCAGCGAACCGGTGACGTTCATCTTCTGGCCGGTGCGCGTGACGCTGATGGTTTCCGTGCGAATTGTGTAACGCTGGCCGACGCAGAACGTCGGCGTGCCGGGCGGCTGGGGCGTGCCACCCACGCTGGTCAATCCGTCCACCAGCCACAGGTCCTTCAAACAGAGGATGTCATCGTTGTCATCCAGATAACCGAGCCGCTGGATTTGCGACAGGGGATAAAGCGGGGAGCGGACGGCGTTGTATTCGGCGAGCGCGCCTTGCACGGCTTCAATGACGGCGGGGGCAACCCTCCAGATGGTGCCAAAAACCGCGCGCTCCAAATCCTTGCGTTCCGCCTTCTGCAAGATGAGCTGCATCGGGTGCTTGCCCTTCAGCGCATGGAGGCGGACGTACTGGGCTTTCTTAAGCGGTTCGGCGGCTTCCTGAAACGGGGTGAGGTTGGTGGCGAGCGTGCCATCAGCATCCAGCCAGATGTTCCACCGCTGATCGGTGGGGCGGTTCTTGCCCTGATCGGTGCGCCATTCCAAGCCGATGGCATCCCACAACTCGGTGGTGTTGGCGGTGTGGCCGCCTTCGTACTGGCGGACGACGCTGCCGGCGCGCAGGCCCAGGCGCGCTTTGCCGACCGTGGCCAGGGCCTGCGCGGCTTCGGCCAGCGAGGTAATGGAATGAATCTCCTTGTTGCAGCCGCTGGTGTGCGAGCGCGCGAAGTACAGGATGTCAGTCTGCATCCCTTCGCGGCCGTCGCAGATGTTGTGATTGACGGTCACGCGACACCAGATGTGGGCGGCGAGCGCGGCGTGGGGTGCGGCGTCGTTCCAGATGAGGCGCTCGACGGTGTTGTGGTTGGCGATGATGTAGCCTTCGCCCCAGGGCGAGCAGTGGTCCAGCGCCAGGCACAGGCCGGCGACGGTGGAATCAATCGTGTCTTCGCTGGTGCGTCCGTCGTGGCGATCAAAGGCGATGCTGACGGCCCGGCAAGCGGAATCGGAGAGGAACGCGAGGCGGTCGCGGTACCAATGGTGGTCGAACGGGAAGTTCAGCACGAAGCAATCAGCTTTCCATTCGGCCCGGTGGAGGTAATCGGCCAGCAAGGTGACGTCGGCTTGAATGAATCGCGCCGGGAAGCTGGCGCCCATGACCTGGTCGGGGTCGTCGGGCAGGGCTTCGATGTCGCAGCCGAGCCGGTGATAGGTGCCAGTGGCGGCGGCGCCCCCGAGCAACTGTCCGTTGCCGCAAGTGAGATCCACCATGACGGGACGGTAGGAGGGCAGGGCCAGCGCGAGGGCTTCGGCCCAAGGAATCGGTGTGAACCAGGCCGCTTGCCCCTTGTGGACGGCGTTGGCGGCGGAGTCGAGCACGGCCTGGAGGTTGGCGGGCGCGATGGCGGTATGACGGCCCTCCTTCGCTGAAGCTACGGAGGACAAGCCAACCGCCGCCGGTAGTGAAGCGGCGGCGGTGGCGGGTTTGCGGGAGTTGATTACGATACGCATAGTTATATTGGTTCAACTTGTTCGACTGGTGTGAAGGTGAGTTCAGATGATTGCCAGGTGGGCAGTTCGGGGTGGGTGTGGGCGATCCGGGCTTGCGACCGATCAAAGTTGCGGCGGGCGGCGGCGTCATCCGCCCCGAACGCGGTGGCCAGCAGTTCGCTGGTCCCGCCGTTGGGGAGGGGGCGTTTGCCGGTGATGTGCCAGACGAGGATCATAGGTGAGCCTTGATTGGCGGACAGGAATGTCCGAGCTCCGCGAGGGCGGCACACGCAGCGAGGAGCAGTTGCGGGCTGTTTTTGTCGAGCGGGCTGGTATGGGATTTGCCCCATTCCGTCAGGTCTGCCAGCGCGCTGGCGGTGGCTTCCAACTTGGCTTCACGCTCAAGCATTTCCGTCTTCAATGCGTGGGCGATGTGCCAACATTCGATGAGTTTTTCGCGGTCTTCCGGGCAACTGGCGACGACATGCCAGAGGTCGGGGATGGGGAGCGCCGCCAGTTCTGTGCTGTATTCGGCGGTGCCGCCTTTGTGGATGGTGATTTTCATAGCAATGTTTTGCCTTTGCTGGGGTGGATGCGAACTTCTTCGCGGATGGCGGCGCGCACCTTGGCTTCAATCCGTTCAATGAAGCTCATGCCCACGCGCGTGAACTTGTTCGCGGGCCGGATCACGGCGGCGATTTCCAGCGCCGTTCGTTTGACTTTGCTCCGGTTCAGGTGGGGCGTGGTGTTGATGTTGTCGAGTGGGTTGTTGTCCGGTGGTAACATAAAATCAAACGGGCGTGATGGTGAGTAACTGTTCACGAACCTTTGCCTCAACATCAGGCGGGACAGTCCAGCCGATGGACTGGTAGCCGCGCGTTGGGACGGGCTTGGTGAGCCGACGCAGGTTGCGTGTGCGGAAGATCCAGCGGCCGCAGCCGCCGTTGTAATTGCCAAACAAGAATTCCTCCTCGGAGAGTTGGATGAAATCGCGCTCGCTGGTCTTGATCGTGCCGAACTTTTCCGCCGGCTGCACGTCCCACAAGTCCACCACGGCGATGATGCAGCCTAGTGTGTTGGTCGCCGGGCAAATGTCACGGTCAAGGTGAGCTTTAATCACGTAAGGAATGAGGTCGCCGAAGCTGTGTTCAGACTTGGCGGCGTGGATGGCGATGTCGCCGCGGTGGGTGGTGCGGCAGCCTCGCGTTTCGTTACGCTTGGCGCCGATGGCCATGAGCGACGCCCATGGTTCGTAGAGGGTGATAGCTTTCAACATAAAAATTATTTGATGGGCAACGGTGTGACTTTGCCAGTTTGCAGGTTGATGAAATAGCCGTGGATGTCCAAGCCGCCTTCGCGGATGAACTGCCACAGGAGTTGCAGGGCGAACGTGGCCACGCTTTGGTTGATGAACAGGTCCTGCTTCTCCAAGGCTTCGGCGAGCGAGCAGCTTGGGGCGGTGTCCTCCTTCACGCGCTTGCGCTTGAGCTGGGGAAAGACGCCGAGAATGTTGGGCAACCGATGGTCTTTCCAGTGCAGCCATTCCTGGTGTTCTGCCAGCTCGTTCTTGCTCATGTTGCGGCTGAAGGAGCGGGCGACGGACTCAGCCCGGCTGCGCTTGCCGGGGCGGGAAGTCTCCCCGAGCACGACCTGGCCGAACTTGGCGCTATTGCCGAGGTCGAGCCAGTAATGAAAATTGCAGCGGTCCAGCTCCTGCCGGGCGACGGCGGAATCCACGCAGCCGATGAGGAAGTCCCAGCATTGGCCGGAATTGCGGGTGAGCTTGGTGGGGTAGGCCTGCCACTGGAGGTTGAAGAAACAGTTGACGCGGTTGACGAGGACCTGGGCCTTGTTGCAACCGAGATCCGCGGCGCTGAACAACTGGCGTCCGAGATTGGCGGGGCTGACCGTGTCGGGGTCGTACACGTGGACGTGGAGTCCCGGGTGGATGGATGTCAGCAGGTTCTCGGCGGCTTGCAGGGTGCGACACCACGCCGCGAACCGATGGAAGGCGTGGGCGATTTCTGTGGGAGAACCTTGATGCCAGAGAAAGGCGCTGTTGGCGGTGAGGTTGGTTTCGCCGGCTTGATATTCCTGGTTCAAGTAGTCATCCCAGAACATGCCCATAGAGTCCTGGCCGTTCGCGTCCACTACCTCACCGTCGGGCCGGTGCCAGCGCAGGAGATAGGGGCAGACGAACCAACTGGCGTAGGCGAGAAGGCCAAGATCATTCTTGGTATCTGGCTGGTGTCGTTCTACCCGCTGGCTCATGACGTCGAGCGTGGCGTCAATGATGCGAATGAGGGGCTGGCGCGTGCGACTCCGCAACCGGAGTAGCTGCGGGCGGGACAGCTTGGGCTGGCCGCTGCAAATGTCTCTGGGAAACTCCTGGTCAAATTCGGCGCGCGTGTAGATGTCGAGTGCCTTGATTTCGGCGCCACGGTCGAACGGCTTGCGCTGCGCTTCGGGCAGCAACTTCTGTTGCGCCTCGTAGTAAGGTTCGTCAATCTCTTGCTCTACCCTTTCGGATTCGTCTTGATCGCCCATCCAATAGTTGTTGCTGCACCATTCAAGGGCGGTGCAGGGGTCGCAGGCGCGCACAGTGGCGTTCAATCCGTTACTCAACCAATAGAGCACGGTTTGGCCGAGGCCTGGGTGACGTTGCTCAAGCCGCTGGATGTTGGGGCCGATCTCCAAGTGCAGGGGGTTCTGGCAATCGCAGGAGACCAGCAGGCCGCCCTTGTCCCTGGCGTCGTCGTCATTGTTGCCAAGGCTGTCGTAGCCGTCCTGATTGAACAGGGAAGTGTCGCTGGCCACCATGACACCCAGCTTGACGAGCGGGTTGGGGCGGTTGCGGCGGGTCACGTCTTCGAGCGCAATCTCGATCAAGTGCTTGGCGGCGGGTTCGGATTCAAATTTGAAGGTGGCGGCGAGTGTCTGGTTGGGTTTGCTCGGGCGCATGTGGCGGTAGAGCTGTTCCATGTGTTCGGGCCGCAGGATGCCGGCGTCCGCAAGGGCGATGGCGCAGGCTTTGAGCTGGTCGCTCCCGGCGGCATTGCCGGCCGCGAACGCGACGGGGACACGGGCGAGAGAGGGCAGCGCGAGCGCGCTGGTCACAGCGGGAACGGTAACAAGGCCGAGGGGAACGGCAGGGGTTGGCTGGCGGCGGCGGTGGCGAACTGGGCGATGGCGCGTGAGCATTTGGTGAAATCGGGTTGACCGACGGGCAAGGGACACTTGGCGGCGTCGGGGATGGTGTTGATGAGGTCGCGTAAAGCCGCCGCCCCGGGG
>Ga0316231_1004290_pt1 | contig 11914 bp, 8 predicted proteins | sample TBH18027metaG_FD_206002 | JGI IMG/M metagenome (GOLD analysis project Ga0316231, IMG submission 206002) | Freshwater microbial communities from Trout Bog Lake, Wisconsin, USA - TBH18027 | ecosystem: Environmental > Aquatic > Freshwater > Lake > Hypolimnion/Profundal zone | place: USA: Wisconsin...
TGTCTTCGAAGCTAGCGGGCACCCACGAGGCAAACTTTGGATTCGCCAACCAATTCCGGCATTTACCCTCAGCACTGGGGCTAGCGGAATTCAGGGCTTACAACCCTGCGGAAGGCCGCTGGCTCAGTAGAGATCCAATTTCCGAGAGTGGCGGACTCAACCTATATGCTTATGTGTTCGATGCTCCATTTAACGCAATTGACTTTCTTGGCCTCCAGCCAAGCGTTGGTGACCAGGAAATCAGATCCGGGACACATTTGGAAACTTGTGGGGCTGTGGGAGCCTTTGGTGTCGGTTTTTTGGCTGCGGCTGGAGTTATTACAGGAGGAACGGCTATCCCATTGGGATTGGCTTTTGGTTTTGTCTCAGCTACGGGCGCAGTCGCCGTGTCAATCGGTACTGAACATAACTTACATCCCTGTGCGTGCAGCCAGTCACCGGTCAACTGGAATGCTTGGGGCGGTCCGTATATTCCGAATTACACTACGCCTAATGATTGGCAAGGGCCGGTGCCGCAGTGCCCGTCGTACCCTAGTCCGCATTTTGGGTATCGCTAATTGTATGGTGTGAATATTGCAATTTTGTTTTATATGAAAAAGCCGTACAATGTGTTTTTGTGTCCAGAATGGGGTTTGCTGCTTGTGCGATATGGTCGAAGGCTTTGTTGCGCCGGGGTCATATTTGCAACATGTCTAAGCATGCATGGTGAGGTTACCTGTTTTTATGACCAGCCTGGTAATCTCATTTCCAAAGCCAATATCGTTGCGGTCGCGCTGCCTCAATTCCAACAGGCGGTCCCGGAATTCATCGGCGTGCTCTCCAACCGACTGGTGACTATTTCGGTTCCGGTGACGGGGGTCGGCCCCATCAGCTACCAGTGGCTGCTCAGCGGCGCGCCTGTCTCTGGCGCCACCAATGACAGCTTCATCATTGCCAACGCGGGAACCGCCAATCTGGGCAACTACCAGCTGGTGGCCGCGAACAGCGCGGGGGCGGCGACCAGCGCGGTGGTCAACGTTTCGTTCTTCGATCCCAGCGGCAGCTTCTTGCCGGTGGCTTGGGAACAGTATTACTTCGGCTCGAATGGCTTGAGCGCTTTTGCCGATCCTGACAATAGCGGTGCGCCGCTGTATCAAGACTACGCGCAAGGTTTTAATCCGACCAACGCAGCTTCGGCGAATGCCTTGTTCACCGGTCTTTTGAATTGGGTCAATCGCAGCGGCGGCAACTGGAGCGGTGCCACCAATTGGGGCACCGGCTTGGTGCCGGGTCCGGTCAGTTCCCCCGCCATCACGCTTGGCGGCAACTACACGGTGACACTCGATGTGCCGGCCGCGGTGGATAGTCTCACCGTGGGAGGCTCCAGCGGGTTGCAAACCCTTTCCATTCCGCCCGGTCAAAACTTGAGTCTGCTGAACGGTGGCACGTTTAACTCGCAAGGATGCCTGAACCAGAACAACAGCACCATTTCCCTTGGCACTGCCGGGCAGTTGACTTTGGCTGGCGGATGCACCAATTCCAACGGCAATTTCGCAGTCGGCTTGGGTGCGCAGGTGAATTTCGTGAACAACAATTGCATTTGGTCCGGCCAAATGTCCGGCAGCGGGGCGGGCACGGTGATGTTCAGCAGTGGTGCCGCCCTTTATGGCGTTCCGAACGTAACGCTGGACTTTCCAATGTTGGGCTTCAACGGCAGCTACCTGATCGGCACGATCACCAATGTTGGAATGGTTGCCCTGCAGGGGAACAACTTCGATGTGTTGGGAAACTCCTCAACGTTGGACAACTTGGGATTGGTGCAGGAGTCCGGCAGCGGCGGACTGGAATTGAACGGCTGCGGCTCCCAAACGGCGATCTATAACCTGCCAGCGGCCATCTATCAATTCACGGCCGACTGCCTGATTTATCAAGTTTGTTCCGGATCCACATTATTTCAGAATCAAGGACTAGTCTGGAAGAGCGGCGGCACCAACAGCACGACTATTTCGATACCATTCGACAACCTGGGCGGCGCCATTAAGGTGGACACCGGGACGCTGGTCTTGGGCACCGGCGGGTATGGCGAGGGGAGCAGTTCCAACGGCACCTTTACCGTAGCGTCCGGCGCGGCTTTGGATTTGACCGGCGGCACCACGCCAACATGGGCCGGGCAAATGAGCGGGAGCGGGGCGGGCGCGGTCTTGTTGAGCAGCGGCACCCTGGAGGCCAGAAACCTAACGCTGGCGTTTAGTGGTAACGTGTTTCATTGGACCGGTGGAGCGATAAACGGCACCATCACCAATGTTGGAACCGTTGAGCTTGCCGGAACCAACCTGAGCGTGCTGGTGGGGAACCCAACGACTTTTATCAACCAAGGCTTTGTGGAAGAGACGGCCAGCGGCGGATTGGAAATCAATACCTGTAGTGGCAATCCAATCAGCCTCTATAATGAAGCTGGAGCCACGTATCAATTCACGACCGACAGCCAGATTATTCAAGTCTGCACCGGCACCGGATTCTTTCAGAATCAAGGCTTAGTCTGGAAAAGCGGCGGAAACAATACCACGACCATCGCAGTGCCGTTCGATAATCTGGGCGGCGCCATCCAAGTCGACAGCGGAACCTTGGTATTGAGTACCGGCGGGTATGGCGAGGGGAGCAGTTCCAACGGCACCTTTACCGTAGCGTCCGGGGCAGCGTTGGATTTGACCGGCGGCAGCACACCCACATGGGCCGGGCAGATGACTGGCAGTGGGGCGGGCGCGGTTTTGTTGAGCAGCGGCACCCTGGAAGCCACCAACCTGACGCTGGCCTTTACCAATGGCCTTTTTCATTGGAACGGCGGCGTTCTCGCCGGCACGATTACCAATGTGGGAATGGTTGAGGTGACGGGAACCAACGGCAGCGCACTGGGGAGCAAGGGAACATTCGTCAACGAAGGCTTGGTGCAGGAGTCGGGCAGCGGCGGGTTGGTATTAAACATCTGTAATGGCAGTCCAACGGCGTTCTATAACCCGGCAGGAGGCACATATCAGTTCCTGAACGACAGCTCAATTTACCAGTACAACTGTGAAGGAACCTTGTTTTTTCAGAATCAAGGATTGGTTTGGAAAAGCGGCGGAACCAACATATCGAGCATCGGGCTTCCGTTCGACAATCTGGGCGGCGCCATCGAAGTGGACAGCGGGACGCTGGTGCTGAACACCAATCTGCCTGGTGGCTACAATAACGGCGGCGGAACCAGTTCGAACGGCACGTTTATCGTGGCGTCCGGGGCGGCACTGGATTTGACCGGCGGCAACAGTGCCACGTGGGCAGGGCAAATTACTGGCAGTGGCGGGGGCACGGTGACACTGAACGGTGGCACACTGAACGCCAGTCCGAGCCTGACCTTGAATTTTCCGACCAATATATTTCAATGCAACGGCGCCGCGCTGGCTGGCACGACCACCAATGCTGGAACGGTTACACTGGTGGGCACCAACGCAAGCAGGTTGCTGGGTCATGCCGCCTTCGTCAATCAAGGTCTGGTGCAGGAGACGGGCAGCGGCGGGTTGTTTTTTAATATTTGCAATGGCTCGCCGATCGCGTTCTATAATCCAGCAGGGGCCACGTATCAGATTACCACCGACAGTGCGATCTTTCAGAATAACTGTGGCGGAACTTTGTTTTTTCAGAATCAAGGACTCCTATGGAAAAGCGGCGGGACAAATACCACGACCATTTCGGTGCCACTCAACAACTTGGGCGGCACGGTCAAAGTGGACAGTGGGACCTTGGATCTGGACACCAGCCTGAATGGCGGAAATGCCTACGGGAATGGTGCCGGCACCAGTTCCAACGCCACCTTCATCGTGGCGGCTGGGGCGGCGCTCGATTTAGCCGATAACAGCCCTACTTGGGCAGGGCTGATGACTGGCAGCGGGGCGGGGACGGTATTGATGAGCAACATCACGCTGAACGCCAGCCCGAGCGCAACCTTGAACTTCCCGGCCAATATGCTTCAATGTAATGGAGGCGAACTGGCCGGTACGGTTACGAATCTTGGAATGATGAAGCTGGTGGGAACAAATTATACCGTGCTGCTGGGTCATGCGAGCTTCGTAAATCAAGGACTGGTGCAAGAAACGGGAAGCGGCGGGTTGTACTTCAATATTTGCAACGGCAGCCCCATCACCTTCTCCAACCTGCCGGGCGCCACCTTTCAATTTACGACCGACAGTTCGCTTTTCCAGAACAATTGTGGGGGCACCTTGTTCTTTCAGAACCGCGGGCTGTTTTGGAAAAGCGGCGGAACCAATACCACCACCATATCGGTCCCGCTCATCAACAGCGGCGGCTCCATCGAGGTGGACAGCGGAACATTGCTCTTGGATACCACTCTGAACGGCGGTAATGCCGCCGGAAATGGCAGCGCGAATTACACCCAGAGCGGTGGCTCGTTCACCGTTCAATTGGGCGGCACCAACGCCGGCCAGTCCGGCCAGTTTGTCATTCACGGCCCCGCCACGTTGTCCGGGCCGCTCAACGTGAAAGTGGCCGCTGGTTTCGCGCCCGCCATCGGTACCCAATTCCAGATTCTGAGCAGTACCAACCGGATCGGAACGTTCAGTCCGTTGAATGTGCCGCAGGGCATTTTGGTCAACTACACCACCAACAGCGTGTTTCTGACCGTGACCGGCGCGGTGCCGGTGCAGATTATCTCGCCACAGCTTTCCGCAGGCAACCTGACCTTCAATTTTGCCACGGCCTACGGCCAGAGCTACACGGTGCAGGAAAATACCAACCTGGCCACCCCGGACTGGACTTACTTTACAAATCTCACCGGTAACGGCTTGATCAACGAGATCATAGTGCCAATCACCAACATCCCCAGCAGCTTCTTCCGCGTCAGCGCACCCTGAACGCTCGCAGAAACGCGCTCACCTTGAACCAAGACAGGGTCAAGATGCGCTGGCGGAAAGTCTTCACCGGCCCTCGCGCGCGATGATTTCGCGCATGGCCTGCACGTCGAATTTGTCCTTGTCGCGCCAGGAACCTTCCTTGAGGAAAATCAAATCCTCCGGCGCCAGATAAGGAATCCGCACGCCGCTGGTTTCCAGATAGCGCAGGCGGGGGCGAAAATCATCCAGGGCCTTGGCTTTCATCCGCGTAAAAATATCCAGATCGAATTCCTCCATCACCCGAATGGCTCCCGGTTCACAGACGAAGTCTTCCGGCTTGAGCTCCCGCGCGTAACCTTGGCCCCAGCCCGCCAGACAATCCAGAAGTTTGCCCAAGTTTTCCCTGGCATCATGCACCAGAATGTCGGCATCCAGCGTCAGGCGCGGATAGCCGTTAAAGATGACGGCCAGCCCGCCAACCACGGCAAAGTCCACGCCCTCAGTGACGAGGGCGGCCAACAACTTTTCGAATCGGGAAATACTCTCCCTCGGCTTGGGCGAATGCTCCATGGGCGTATTGCTTGAGGAAAGCGGTCAAATCTTCCAAATGCGCCAATCGCTGGGACGCCGTAGGCGTCCGTCCCACCACTTTCCGCACCGGCTGCTGCATTGGCTCAACTTCAGCTTTCATCGCGCAAACTTAATCCCAGTAACGGCCCTTGGTCAACCGGAATCCCTCTCCCCCCACCCCGAAAGAGAAAATAAATCTCAACCACAGATGGACACAGATTCGAAAAAGAGGCAACGGGTGACTACTGACGACGGGACTTGTGCTTTCGTGGTCCGTTGTTTTTGCTTATCTGTGTTCATCTGTGTCCATCTGTGGTTAAACAGATTCGGCCTTCGGATTTCGGATTTCTTTCGGATTTCGGATTTTGAACTTCGGATTTCCGCGTCACGCGGTCAGTTTAAATGGATTCTTCTTCTCCGCCGGCAGGGCGCGGCAAAGAAACATCGGGCTGACGAACAAGTAAATCCAGCCGATCACCAGATGCATGCCAAAGGCAAAACTCAATTGTACGATGTCAAATCCTCCGAGGCTATAAAGCACCAGCGACAGCGACAGCAGCAACGCGCCGGGCATCAGCGCCGCGCCAGCGAGCTTCCAACTGGCGCGAAAGTTCAAATCGCGGTTGCTGAACAAACACATCAGCCAGACCGGAATAAAATAGACCGTGGCCAGCAGCGCCCAAACCGCCAGCAGACCAAAAAAAACGCCGATAGCGGCCAGGCCCAGGATATCCGGCGCCCATGCACCCCACGCAGGCCGCGCATCCGTCTGGTTGGCGGCCAGGACCAAACCGGGGGGATAAGCCAGTTCCGTTTCGCCGAACAGGGAGAATACCCGGATGGAATCCCGCCCAAATTCAAACTGGAAATCCGCCGGGGAACGCAGCGCGCCGCCATGCTCCAGATCCACACTGCAAGCCAGAATCCGCCCCTCCGCCAGCAACACGGGCGAGTCCGCGCGCCAGTCGAGCTTGCCGGAATGGATTTGCCCGGTCTCGGGCAATTCGCCGATGGCGGCATCAATGGTCGGAAAAATGCCGTCGGATAACAGCCACACCACGGCGGCGGCGGCGAGCAAGGCCACGACCGCTTGCACCACCAAGAGCCGTTCCAACGAGGCGCGGGCGAACGCCGCCACGCCCCGCGGGGTGATGGGTTCCCAGGCAAAGGCCGGCTCGGTGAACGCACTCATTTTTCAATCCGATAAAGCGTTGCAGCGTTACAATGTCAAAGCGTTAAAGCGTTATCATGTCATCGCGGCCACGCGGACGAATCCAGTCACACTTCACGCATCACGCGCTTGCCGCGCCGCGGCCTCGCGAAGGCGGGCCACGCCGCACGCCTCCCCCGCACCAGCCTCAAACAAAATCAGCCCTGCTTTTCCGGCCCGGGCGGGGTCTGGCCCGGCGGGGGCACTACCACCACCGGCACCGGAAAGCGCATCTTCATGACGTCATCCACGTTAACCTCGACGAAATAGGTGCCGGCGGTTTCAAATTTCACGTTGCCGAAAAACATCACCGTCGTGGCGCTCATCGCCGGGTCGCGCAACTCGAATTTCGATTCGCCCTTGCTCACCACTGTGGTCTGGTCCGGCGCGATCAGGCGCACGCTCTCGGTAAATTGGCCGATGCCGGCGGTCCAGCGATTGAAAACGCAAACCCGCCCGGCGGTGACGGGCAATTGCGGCACGTAGAGGACTTGGATGACGCCGATCAGAAAAAGGTTGCCATTGGCTTCTCGGCGGACTTCTTCGCACAGGAGCGAACATTGCAGATCGGGAAGGATGCGGGTAGCTTGCATGAGTGTTATTCAGTTATGGTTGGTTGAGCGGTGAAACAAAAAAGGTGATGCGTGATGCGTGAAGAAAATGTTGCGAGGCGGCATGCTGGGGTCCGGTTTGCTGCTTCATGATCTGATTCAACGCGCCACCGCAATTTCCGCAGCGCGCACCGTATTTTGCATGAGCATGGCGATGGTCATGGGGCCGACTCCGCCGGGATTGGGGGTGATTTTGCCCGCGATGGGCTGGATGTTCTTGAAATCCACGTCGCCCACCAGCCTCGTGCCAGTCTTGGAACCGGGGTCCGGCACGCGGTTGACACCCACGTCCATGACCACCACTCCGGGCTTGACCATGTCCGCCTTCAAAAACTCCGCGACGCCCATGGCCGCCACGATGATGTCCGCGCGCCGGCAATGCGCGGCCAGGTCGCGGGTGGCCGAGTGACAAATGGTGACGGTGCTGTTCGCCGCCCTGCCCTTTTGGCAAAGCATGGCGGCCATCGGCTTGCCCACGATGTTGCCACGACCAAGAATGACCACCTCCGCGCCCTCGGTTTGGACGCCGGAACGCACCAGCAATTCCACCACGCCCGCAGGGGTGCAGGGACGGAACCCAGTCGGGTCGCCCAGCATGAGTTTGCCCACATTGACCGGATGGAAACCGTCCACGTCCTTCGCCGGCAGCACGCTGGAGTAAACCACCGATTCGCGGATGGATTTGGGGAGCGGGGCCTGCACGAGGATGCCGTGGAGCTGCTGGGCTGAGTTCAAGTCCCCGATCAGCCGGAGCAACTCCGCCTCCGAAATCGTTTCCGGCACAACATGCGTTTCCGAAACGATGCCGAGTTCGGCGCAGGCCTTTTCCTTGCGGCCCACATAGACTTTTGAGGCGGGGTCTTCGCCCACGCGCACAAACGCCAGCCCGGGCGCCACGCCCCGGGCTTTCAAATCGCCGATCCGGCCGACCAGTTCCCTCTGGATTTGCGCGGCAATGGCCCGCCCATCAATGAGATTGTTCACGGCAATAATCCGCCCCCAGTCTCAATTGCGACTCTTGATGGGTTTCAGAACCGGAGTTCGCGGAGCCACTTCGCCCGACAACACCAGAATCTTCTGGATGGTCAGCACCGGCGTGTCCGGCCAGCGCACATCCATGCCCTCTTCCCCGGTAACCGTGATGTGCATCCCGTTGTAGCGGCTCAAATTCAGGTTGGTGCTGCTGCTGTGCAGATAATTGATCGCTTTGTCGTTGACGGGATCAAACAGCTCGAATTCAGTCGGCGCCACCAAGCTGACCGAGTGGCGAACATTGCCTTCATGGGACACAATGCGCGGCGGGGGCGGCGGCAAATTGGTGTCGGTTTCTTCCGGCGCCAGCGCAGGGGTCGGCAGCAGCGCCGCTGGCGTGGCGGGAGTTGTCGCAGCCACTTCCGGCGCGGGCGGCGGCGTGACGGGAATCGTCGGCGGAACCGGAGCCGGCGTGACAGGGGCCGGAGCTTCCGGCGTCGGCGGGGCCGCAGCGGGCGGCGCAATGGCCGGCGCCTCGGCCACGGTGGTCGGGGTGGGCGGCGTGGCCGGGGGGGCAACCGGCGGCGCGGGCGGCGGCACATTTTCCGCAGCGGCCACAATCGGCGGCGGCACATTGGCGGCCGCGCCCGCTTCCTGCTTCAAATAATTGGCGGCCACAAAGGCAAACGCGCTAGCCGGCGTCTGAATCTGCATCCAATCGCCCTTGGTGGTCACGACCTCTACGGCTGCGCCTTTTTCAATCACTCCCAGCACGCTGTAATTCTCGCCGGGGCCGCCGCGCAAATTCAATTTCTTGGCGGTCACGACCTTGTTGGTGGCATCCACATACTTTGCATCCAGCCAGACTTTGGTTCCGGTGGGCAGGGCAATCTTCGCCCATTGCGCGGGCTCGCCCGCCTTGGGCTTGTCCACGGTGATTTCGGACTGGACCGTGACCGTGTCCCCTTTCTTCACATGGCCGACAACTTCGCCTTTCAACCCGGCCTGACCGCGCAAATTGACATTCTCGGCCACCACCGTTGCCGGGCCGGCCACGAGGGTAACGGAGCCGACGGCAGGAAGGTCCGTCGCTTTCTTGGCCGCGGTCTTGGCCGGACTCTTGGCGGCGGTCTTCGGTTTGACACCTTTCTTCTTGGCTTTAACAGCCTTGAGGCTCTTCTTGGCGGGCGCGTTGGTGTTTGTCACCGCGGGGGCCGCCACCGGCGGCTGTAGAGTGGGTGCGACCGAGGCTGGCGGGGGAATCTCCGGCAGCTTACTAGTGTTAACCTGCGCCACGACAGAAGTGGCAAACATGGTGCCTAAAATCAACCAGCAGTTCGTTTTCATAAATCTGAAATCAATGTTTTTATTTCCACCGCGTTCAACGTCCGCCATTTGCCCGGTTTCAATTCACCGAGCCGGATCCGCCCGATTTGCGTCCGCAACAACCGTTTCACCGTGAGGGCCTGCGACTCAAACAGCCGCCGCACCTCGCGATTCTTGCCTTCGCCCAGTTCCAATTCCACTACGCAGCGGTCGCGCGTCCCAGACACCATCCTCGCGGCGAGCGCCTGCAACCGGTCGCCCTCGTGAAACACGCCCTCGCGGAACAACCGCAACATGGCCGGCGTCACCTCGCCCTCAACGGTTGCGAGATATTTTTTACGAACTCCGTAGCGCGGATGCGTCAGCCGCAAGGCGAATTGTCCATCATTCGTCAGAAAAATCAATCCCTCGCTGTTATAGTCCAGCCGCCCCACCGACTGCACCGTATCCCACTCGCGGGGAATCAGCTCATAAATCGTCGGCCGGTTCAATTCATCCTTCCGCGAACACACGCAGCCCGACGGCTTGTTCAGCGCCAGATAAATCAGTTTTTTTGCCCGCACCGGCTTGCCATCGACCGCCACCCGGTCATGGTCGGCATCCACTTTGCTGCCGAGCAAGCGGACCGTCTGGCCGTTGACCGCCACCCGCCCCTCTAAAATATATTGCTCGCCGGCCCGGCGGGAAGCCACGCCGGCATCAGCCAGAAATTTTTGCAGACGAACCACAAAGATTTACGATTTGCCATTGCCGATTGGCGCCGGAAAAACCACCCCAGCCGGCGCCCACCGCCATTGGCAAATCGCCAATCGTAATTGGTTAAACCTCCGGTTTCGTCTTCCGCAGACCGGTGATGCGGTCCCCCGCCTTCCACTGGCCGCGCTTCTTGAGGAGTTCAGTGCGCTCGAAACGCTTGAGCACATTGCGTTTGCCGCCCAAGGTGGACGCCGCGCGGAGACTGCGATGTTGTGACATAAATTCTCTTGTCTTTTTGTTAAAACGAACATTCAGCATAGCAAAACCACCCGCCGCCGCAATGAAAATTGCAGTTGGAATTCACGCCTCACGTCACGTTACTGTTTTGGTCCGCATGGCTTGAATCAGGAAGTCCAGCGACCTCCAATGTTTCATGCAGCATCTTCCAAGTTTGCCCCTTTTCCTCCCCCTGACTTTGCGCTAAATTTGTCCGGTCATGCAACCGGAGAAATTCACCCAAAAATCGCAGGAGGCGCTGCAAGCTGCGCAGACCCTCGCCCGCAAATACTCACATCAGGAATTGGACGGCGAACATCTCGCGCTGGCGCTGATCGGCCAGCAGGACAGCCTCATCCCGGACCTGCTGGCGCGCCTCGGCGTGCCGCCCGCGCGCCTCCAGCCGGAGCTGGAGGCCGAACTGGCCCGCCGGCACAAAGTCCAGGGCGGCGGCGAGCCCTACGCCGGCAGCGACCTGCGCAAGGCTCTGGACGCCGCGCAGTCCGAGGCCACCAAGCTCAAGGACGATTACGTGAGCACGGAACATCTGTTGCTTGGCCTGCTGGACGGCGGTGGGGCGTCGCTCAAGAAGCTGTTCGCCAAACACGGGCTGAAGCGCGACGCCATATTGCAGGCGCTCGCCGAATTGCGGGGCAATCAGCGCGTGACCGATGAGAATCCAGAGGCCAAGTTCCAGGCGCTCGACAAATACGGACGCGACCTGACCGCCCTCGCCAAGCAGGGGAAGATTGATCCGGTCATTGGGCGCGACGAGGAAATCCGCCGCGTAATGCAGGTGCTCACGCGCCGCACCAAAAACAATCCGGTGCTCATCGGCGAGCCGGGCGTGGGCAAGACGGCCATCGCCGAGGGCCTGGCCCGGCGCATCGTCAGCGGCGACGTTCCCGAATCGCTGAAAAACAAGCGCCTCGTGGCCATGGATTTGAGCGCCATGATCGCCGGCGCGAAATTCCGCGGCGAATTCGAGGACCGGCTCAAGGCATTCCTCAAGGAGATCACGGCCAGCGAAGGCAAGATCATTTTGTTCATTGATGAACTCCACACGCTCGTCGGGGCGGGCGCGGCGGAAGGCGCCACGGACGCCGCAAACATCATGAAGCCCCAGCTCGCGCGGGGCGAGTTGCGCTGCGTGGGCGCCACCACCCTGGACGAGTACCGCAAGCACATCGAGAAGGATCCCGCGCTGGAGCGCCGGTTCCAACCTGTGCTGGTGGCCGAGCCGACCGTGGAGGCCACCATCGCGATTTTGCGCGGACTCAAGGAGCGCTACGAAGTCCACCACGGCGTCCGGATCCAAGATTCCGCGCTGGTGGCGGCGGCCACCCTGTCCCATCGCTACATCGCCGACCGCTTTTTGCCGGACAAGGAGA
>Ga0316231_1004295_pt1 | contig 11906 bp, 5 predicted proteins | sample TBH18027metaG_FD_206002 | JGI IMG/M metagenome (GOLD analysis project Ga0316231, IMG submission 206002) | Freshwater microbial communities from Trout Bog Lake, Wisconsin, USA - TBH18027 | ecosystem: Environmental > Aquatic > Freshwater > Lake > Hypolimnion/Profundal zone | place: USA: Wisconsin...
CATCTGTATTTCTCCTGCGATCACCTGGGAACGGATACAGAATAGCGAATCTCCCCAATTATACCCTGTCTTTCCCTGGCATGTATATGGAGTTGGGAAACCGGATCTGGATATTGCATTAAACACATGGAAATATGATCCAAAAGCAATTGAATTTCGCAGCTCAATGGGATGGAAACAGGATAATATCTGGGCTGCTGATTTAGGTTTAACTGAGGAAGCTGCTGATCTGTGTATAAAAAAACTTCAGGATTCAGGAAGACGCTTTCCGGCTTTCTGGGGTCCAGGTTTCGACTGGACTCCCGACCATAACTGGGGAGGAAGTGGCATGATTGGCCTTCAGGAAATGTTGATGCAAACTTCCGACGACCGCATCATTCTTTTCCCGGCATGGCCCAAAAAATGGGACGTGTCGTTTAAAATGTATGCTCCCAAAAATACCACAGTGGAATGCACTTTTAATAATGGTAAAGTTGAAAGCCTGAAAGTTCTCCCCTTGGAGAGAATGAAAGATGTGATTCTATTTTTGAAATAAATATAGTTGTAATTTAACATAGAAATAAATTTTATATGAAAAAATTAATTGTCTGTCTTCTGATTTTAATACCGACGATTGCAGCAAAATCGCAGGATGTAAAGTTTAATAAAATATTGTATGGTGTTGCTTATTACCAGGAATATATGCCATACGAGCGACTGGAAAAAGATGTTCAGATGATGGCAGATGCCGGAATTAATGTGGTAAGAATGGGTGAATCGACCTGGAGCTTATTTGAACCTCAGGACGGTGTTTTTGAATTCGCCTGGCTCGACAGGGTCGTTGACCGTATGCAGAAAGCCGGAATAAAAGTGATTATTGGGACACCCACTTATTCCATTCCGGCCTGGATGGCAAAGAAACATCCCGAAATTCTTGCTGTTCGCCTCGATGGTTCAGTTAATTCTTACGGAATAAGGCAAAATACTGATTTGACCAATCCAACCTATTTGTTTTATTGTGAACGCATTATCAGGAAGGTAGCAGAACATTATGCCAAACATCCTGCAGTTATTGGCTTCCAGGTAGACAATGAAACCTCAACCTATGGTGCGGCAAATTTCGATATGCAGCGCGATTTTGTGGAGTACCTGAAAAACAAATATAAAACTGTCGATTCACTGAATAGAATATGGGGACTTAAGTATTGGGGAATGACATTGGCCGATTGGGATGAATTCCCAACCCGGCAGGGAACACGAAATCCTTGCTACAAATTGGAATGGGACAGGTTCGTTATGAAAGTTCCTGCGGATTTTATCAAATGGCAGGCTTCCATTGTAAACGAATACAAACGCAAAGACCAGTTTGTAACACATGATTTTATGCCATGGCTCACCAGTATCGATCAATATTCTGCCAGTAAATCAATGGATATTATGTCATTAAATATTTACCACGATACTCAGGATAAAGTTAAAGGCGAAGATGTGATGTGGGCAGATGATGTCTATAGAAGTTTAAAAAAAACCAACTTTCTAATTACAGAAACCAACGCACAAGCAACAGGTTGGGACGCCAAAGGTCAATATCCGCCATTTGACGGGCAGCCCAGACTGTTTGTTTATTCACACCTTGCTTCTGGAGCCAACATGGTTGAATACTGGCATTGGCACTCAATACATTATGGACAGGAAACCTATTGGAAGGGAGTTTTAGGTCATGATTTGGAACCTAACCGTTTTTATAACGAAGTTAGTAAAATAGCCCATGAACTCAAAGAAATAGGACCAAAATTAGTAAACCTGAAAATCAAAAACAAAGTGGCCATCCTTTATAGCCGCGATGCTGATGTTGGGATTGGCTATCTACCTATAAAAGAGGGGAGTGTTTATAGTGATGTGATGCATCAGATGCACAGGGCTGCCTTTCGTCAGAACATCGGTGTTGATTTTGTTTTTGCTGACGATCCTGATTTTGCCGGTTACCAATTGTTGCTGGTGCCCCCGTTGTATATTGCCAGCGATGCGTTATTAAAGAAAATATCCGATTTTGTAAAACAGGGAGGACATGTGATAATGTCAGTGAAAAGCGGTTTTTGTGATGAAAATAGTGTCGTACGGCATGAAAAAGCACCCGGACCATTACGAGAAGCAGCAGGATTTTATTATCAGGAATTTTCATCTGTTAACGATATGCCTTTGAGCAATGATCCGTTTATGGTGGGTGCCGAAAAAAATAAAGTTTCGAACTGGGTAGAATTTATTATTCCGGAAAAAGCCAAAACTCTTGCCAGTTATGATGATCCGTTTTTTGGAAAGTTTCCGGCAATTACTGAAAACAAATTCGGGAAGGGAAGTCTAATCTATGAGGGTTGCCTGGTAAGCGATGAAATTCAATCGGCTATTGTGATTAAAAAAGTCCAGGAAATCGGACTGGTTTCAAAAGAAAATAGAGTCCAGTATCCGGTTGTCATCAAATCTGGAACTAATGACCAAGGAAAAACAATTCACTATTATTTGAATTATTCTGACAAGTCTGTAAATGTTATCTATAATTTCAATTCCGGTACAAATTTATTTGCAAAAAAAGCAATAAACAATGGCGAAAATATTAATCTCAATCCATGGGATGTTGCACTAATTGAAGAATAATACAAAAAATATATCATGAAAAATGTCAAAGCCAAATTGTCATTAATTGTATTGATGTTTCTTTCCGGAAGCCTGGTTTTAAAGTCTCAAACACTGAAACTCTGGTATAAAACACCGGCAGAATATTTTATAAATGCGTTACCCGTTGGAAATGGTCGCCTGGCAGCAATGGTTTATGGACGTCCGGCAGAAGAATTGATTCATCTGAATGAGGAAACATTGTGGTCTGGCGGACCAGTCAATTTGAATCCCAACCCTGAATCGCCACAATATCTGGCTCCGCTACGTAAAGCATTGGACGAAAATAACTATGAGCTGGCTGAACAACTTAGCATGAAGATGCAGGGCTATTTTACCGAATCGTATTCACCATTGGGTGATTTGCTCATTCACCAAAAATTTGAAGGAGAAGTAAGCAATTATTACCGCGACCTGAATCTTGAATCAGCCATCAGCACCACCCGGTTTTCAGCCGGAGGGGTGGACTATACCCGCGAGGTATTTGTTTCATATCCCGATCAGGTGATCGTAGTGCATCTTACCTCTTCAGTTAAAGGGAAACTTAATTTTTCGGCAGGAGTAAAAACCCTTCTTCCGGCCATGCTAAAAAACGAAGATAGCGAAATCGTACTTAATGGCAGAGCGCCTTCCCATGCCGATCCTACCTATACCAAAACATCTGAGATGCCTGTGCAATATGGCGATGCCTGCAAAGGAATGCGCTTCCAGTTGCGGGTAAAAGTGTTGCATAACGATGGCAAGACCCTGGTATATAACGGTGGTATTGAAGTTCAGTCGGCCTCCGATGTCACTCTGGTGCTTTCAGCGGCAACCAGTTTTAACGGGTATGATAAATGTCCGGTTTCTGATGGACGCGATGAGAAAACGCTGGCAAAAAATTATCTGGAAAAATTGGGAAATAAACCGTACGAAGAGATTAAAAATGACCATATCAAAGATTTCTCAGGATATTTCACCAGGTTAAAATTTAATCTTGCATCGGATCCTGAATCAGGGAAATTACCTACCGATGAGAGGTTGCAAAAGTACCAAAGTGCCAAAAGCGACCACCAGTTGGAAGTTCTTTTGTACCAATACGGCCGTTATTTGTTAATATCAAGTTCGAGACCCGGAGGGATAGCCGCTAATTTGCAGGGAAAATGGAGTGTCGATGTACGCCCGCCCTGGAGTTGTAACTTCACTACCAATATAAATGTGGAGATGAATTACTGGGCAGCAGAAAAAACAGGTTTAGGTGATATGGCTGAGCCTCTGATACAACAAGTGGTTAATATGTCGAAAACCGGAACCGAAATGGCAAAGAATCTTTACAACATGCCGGGTTGGGCAGCAGGGCATAATTCAGATATCTGGGCTACAGTAAACCCAGTGGGGAATGCAGGCAGCCCGGGTTTTAATCCGCAATGGTCGAACTGGATAATGGCTGGTCCATGGTTGTGTCAGAATGTGTGGGACAAGTACGCATACGATGGGGATAAGCAATTCCTCAAAACAACCGCTTACCCGGTAATGAAAGGCGCTGCAGAATTTTGCCTCGCATGGCTGGTTGACGATGGCAAGGGACATTTAATTACCTCTCCTACTACATCGCCCGAAAACCGCTTTATTGGCGAAGATGGCAAAGCATGGGCAGTTAGCAAAGGAGCTACGGACGATTTGGCACTGATTCGTAATTTGTTTGAGAATGTAATTGATGCTTCTAAAGAATTGGATATTGATCAGGACTTCAGAAGTAAAATAATGGAAGCAAAGAATAAAATTCTTCCTTATCAGATAGGTAAAAAAGGAAATCTGCAGGAATGGATGCGAGATTACGATGACAGTGAACCTCAACACAGGCATATTTCGCATCTCATTTGCCTACATCCGGGTCATGATATCTCTGCCAATGCCACACCCGAATTGTTTAATGCATGCAAGAAAACGCTCGAAATTCGCGGTGATGGCGGCACTGGTTGGTCGCGGGTATGGAAAGTGGCCATGTGGGCGCGATTGCTCGATGGAAACCATGCCTACAAACTCTTGCAAAGCGATTTGGAATATACAAACGAGCGAGGATTTAGTGAAACAGGTGGAACCTATACCAACCTATTTAATGCCTGCCCACCTTTCCAAATCGATGGTAACTATGGTATAGTGGAAGGAATATCGGAAATGCTGTTGCAGAGCCATTTAAAAGAAATTTATCTGTTGCCCGCTTTACCCGATGTTTGGAGAAATGGTTCAATTAGCGGATTGAAAGCCCGAGGAGGGTATGATGTTTCAATGAATTGGGAAAATGGGAAGCTGACCTCTGCCCTAATGTATTGTAAAAATTCCGGCAAATGTAATGTCAGAACGAATCTTCCAATTAAAATTAAAGGGGTAAAACTTAAAACAGAAGTACAGCAAAGTCCCAATGGGAAAACCTATTTGAATTCATTTACGGTAAAAAGTAACACTCAATACGAAATAATTGGAGGATGAAGGATATGATTATGAGGAATAAATAGAATTTGATACACCAGATATGAAATAGCCATTGTTGAAAAATCATCATCTAAAAATGAAAATACAACCATAGTTATTTCATCTGACCTTAAAAAAACAAATCATTTACAGATGAAATCAGTTATTAAATCGCTATTAATCTGGGGTATTGCTTCTTTATTGAGCATAAACTCCTCCGCACAACCAATTAACGATTGGGAAAACCCTCAAGTTATTGGCATTAACAAGGAAAAGGCACATGCCACCATTACGCTGCCAAGTGAGAAGCAAGACAATCCTCGTATAATTTCGCTCAATGGAATCTGGAAATTCAAGTGGTCACCTAATCCTGAAACGAGACCGGCTGATTTCTTCAAGATGGAATATTTAGATACTGATTGGGATAATATCTTAGTTCCGGGCAACTGGGAAATGCAGGGTTTTGGAATTCCAATTTACACCAATATCAAATTTCCTTTTAAAGCAGATCCACCCAGGGTCACGAGTGAACCCAATAAAAATTTCACAAGTTACAATGCCCGAAATCCGGTTGGCAGCTATATCACTTCTTTTCAGATTCCTGAAGGATGGAGCAACAAGTTGGTTTTCATCAATTTTGATGGCGTTCAATCAGCCATGTATCTATGGATTAACGGACAGAAAGTAGGATACAGCGAAAATTCCATGTCGCCTGCTGAGTTTGAAATAAGCCAATACCTCCATAAAGGCGAAAACAAACTTGCCGTTGAAGTTTACAAATGGTGTGATGGAAGTTATATAGAAGACCAGGATATGTGGCGTTTGGCCGGGATTTTCAGGGATGTGGATTTGTTGGTTCGACCAAAAACATACATTCAGGATTATTCGGTTCATGCCAAACCTAACTCTGATTATAGCAAAGCTCTGATTAATCTGAAATTTAACCTTGAAAACCGCTCTGTAATTAATTCCAATGGTTTGATTGTAGATGCTCAGATTTCGGGTTTCTCAGGGTCCGGAGTCCCATTTAAAATTCCACTTTCAAAAAAGGATATTTCAGTTAAAACAAATTCATCACAAAGTTTTGAATTGACTGGAGAAATGATTGATCCTCAATTATGGTCCGCTGAGACACCTGCGTTATATGAGCTTGTTCTGTATCTTAAAAACGATAAAAACATAATTCTGGAAACTGTGAAATGCCAATTTGGGGTTCGAAAAATTGAAGTTCAAGGCGACGTTTTTACTATCAACGGTAAGGCTGTTAAGCTGAAAGGAGTAAACCGGCACGAACAGCATCCCCGAACCGGCAAACACGTCGATCGTCAGACCATGATCCGTGATCTGGAACTGATGAAACAGGCCAACATCAATATGATTCGTACCTGCCATTACCCTGACCAGCCTTTGTTTTACGAACTATGCGACCAATATGGTTTTTACGTGATGGACGAAGCCAACCAGGAATCACACGGATTCGGGATTGGAAATTCGATTGTTGGTGATGACCCAATCTGGAAAAAGTCGCATGTTGATCGGGCGGTGGCTTTGGTTCAACGTGATAAGAACCATGCCTGCGTAATTTTCTGGTCGCTTGGAAACGAAGGTGGTAAAGGCCGGAACCTGATTGCTATGGCCGACACCATCAAAACCATCGATCGAACCCGACTTATTTATTCTGATACCCAGCGTGATGTGTCAGCCATTTATGACGAAGGCTACCTGCATCCTGATACTTTAAAAAGACTAGGTGAGCATATTACGAACAAACCGGTTTTCATGCGTGAATATGCCCATGTAATGGGTAATTCGGGTGGAAATCTAAAGGAATACTGGGATGTGATTTATGCTGATCCGAGTCTGGCAGGAGCTGCAATATGGGAATGGGTCGATCAGGGACTGGCCCGGAAGAAGGATGGTTCACCGCTTAAATACGTTGAAAACCCAGCCTGTCTTCAGCTTCAGGATGATGAATACTGGGCTTATGGAGGCGATTTTGGCGATCAGCCCAACGATGGAAACTTCTGCATTAAAGGCCTCGTTGGTTCAGATCGGGTGCCGTATCCACATTATTACGAAGTGCAGAAAGTATATCAACCGGTAGATTTTCAACTTGTTGATACAAACCTACCTTTAATAAAAATTATTAACCGGTATGATTTTACTTCGCTCCGACAGGCCGATCTGGTTTACGAATACAGGTTAAACGGAAAACCTATTCAAACCGGAACATTTGACGGAAGCTCCATCCTGCCAGGTCAATCGGCAGAAATCAGGATTCCGGCACTTAAAGCGACCAATAATTCCAATTCTGAAATTTGTCTCAACTTATACGCCAAATTGAAAAGTGCAACTTGTTGGGCGGCTGAGGGATTTTGCATCGCCCGAGAGCAGTTTATTCTCAAACCATTCGTGTACCATGGAATTGATTCTTCAGCAGATGTTCTGCAAACTAAAGAAAGCGATACCGAAATTCTTGTTAAGAACGACAAATTTCGGGTGATATTTAGTAAGATAACCGGTTCGTTGGTCAATTGGAGTGTTCAGAATAGGGAGTTACTGGTTGGACCGCTTGAACCCTATTTCTGGAAGCCGGCCAACGATAACCAAAAGAACAGCGGTTTTGATCGGGAACAGGGAAAATGGAAAACCGCGGGAGTAAAACGCAGTGTCGAAACTGTTGAATTGGACAAAAAAGAGGGAATCGTTACCATTCTCTTCAAAATGAACCTGCCAACTATCGGAGCTTCCTACCACCTCAGCTACTTGCTGAACAGCGAAGGAAAAATACAGGTGAATGCCGCATATTTTCCACTCTGCGACACTATTCCATTGATGCCTAAATTTGGAATGCGGACACAAGTGCCATCTGATTTTGACCGTGTTAATTGGTATGGCCGCGGACCATGGGAAAACTATCCTGATCGGAAATCCGCGTCGCTTATCGGAATCTACGAATCAAAACTTGAAAATTTCATCACGAATTATCCAGCTCCGCAAGACAATGCGAATCGCTGTGATGTGCGCTGGTTTACCTTTACAAAAGCAAATGGCAACATTATTAAAGTGACCGGTTTGCAGCCACTATGTTTTCATGCCTGGCCTTACACCGAAGACGATCTGGAAAAGGCCAAACATCCATTTGATTTGCCAAAACGTGATCTGATAAATTTAAACATCGATCTGAATATTCATGGAGTGGGTGGGAATGATACATGGGGCGCTAAAACTCTGGAGAAATATACTATCAAAGGAGAAAAGCCCTATCAATATGGGTTTGTGTTGGAATATAGGGGAAATTAGTATATATCTCAGATTAAATTTTCATTATCAAGAATAAGTCATAAAAACGGGTATTTTTTGGATACAGCGAAATTGTGATTTAAGAAATTTGATTAATCGCTATTCTTCCAGTATGACAGACTTTGGCATAGCCACCAATTAGTTTGCATCAAAATAATTTGAGCTATGAACAGACTGGATTTTTTTGAGAAATTTAAAGAGCGAAGTACCCGTAATCATTTTAAAGAAATGGGTTTCGATACAGTGAAATCAGAATCCCCTATTATTCCTCTTTTTATCAGAGAATTATGATTTGTTTGCAGGAACATATCATCTAAGGATGGATATTCAACGCTGAATCTGATGCAGAAGTGTTGAAAGAATATCAATATGAATTATAACAAAAGAATATGGATTAGCAGAATTACCCCCTAAAATTAATTTTCTTCTCTCCTTTAGTTTGAATCTTATATGAACATATTCAATTTTTTAATGGGAACAAAATTCTTTAAGAAAAATATGGTAAATAGTATTATTTTTGAAGCACTAATTCACAATAAGAACCAAACTTCTGAAACAAAGGCTGTCTTTAACAAACATGTTAAATGAAGATATTAATCTTTGGCAACGATTCAAGGAAGGTAATGATCAGGCATTGTACCTTCTTTATGATCACTATGCTGATAATCTTTATAGATACGCAAGTCATTTCTCAAAGGATAAAGATTTTATAAAGGATTGTATTCACGATCTTTTTCTGGATTTATATAAGTACAGAAAGAAACTTTCTGACACTGACAATGTGAAATTCTATTTATTCAGATCGCTTCGCCGGATTATTCATAAGGAGCAGCTTAAGGTAATCCCAATTGTTTACAATGAAATGATTATTGATCCGGAAGATACACTGGTGTTTTCCCATGAGGATTACATCATTTCAGTCGAAACTGAAATTGAGGATTACAAAGTATTGCATGATGCTATGAAAACTCTCTCCAACCGCCAGCGAGAGGGACTTTCGCTCAAATTTGAACATAACCATACATACCCTGAAATCGCTGAAATCATGGGAATTTCAATTGAGTCTGCCAGGACCATCATTTACAGGGCATTAAAGGATCTTCGACAGTGCATAGAAAATAATCGTCTGTCAATTCAATTGCTGTTTTTTCTTTCCAGCCAATTTAAATCTTAAAGTCCTATATATTAATTGAATGTTAATTAATAATAAACTATTTTTAAAATAGTTATTTTTTTCTGTCTATATATCGCCCTTTTTATTCTTTATCTTAATAAAGCGTGAAATCTATGCATAACAAGAAAAATAGGGCTGAAGAAATACTGGCAGAGGAAAATTTTTCCGAAGAATTATTTTTGACTAAAGCAAAAGAGGAACCGATTGATGCAAATGAAATCCGGATTGCCCAAAATATCTATTCTTTTTTAAGGTCATCCGGTATATATCTAAGTACTTCAGAGAAGGAACACACTAAAAATCAAATCAGATTCACTATAAGGAAGCTTTCCATTAAAAGGCTCATGATAAGAGTTTCCATTGCTGCTTCAATTTTATTTGCTTTGATTTTTACCTCAGTTTCATATTTTCGGGTAAACTCGGTGAATGAGATTACCAAATATGCTCAAACACTCGATCATGTTCAGGCAGGGAACAATACTCAACTGATCCTCCAGAATGGACAAGTGGTACAGATTGAAAAAAAACAATCCCAGATTAAGTATGATGCTAAGGGAGAAAATATTGTGATTGATTCAGAACACAAAGTTGCCCAGAAAAGTAATGAAACAAAAGGAGTTTTCAATACAGTAATAGTACCTTACGGTAAAAGAGTCCAACTTACTTTGTCGGATGGAACAAAAGTATGGTTAAACTCAGGTTCTAAACTAATATATCCAGCTGTGTTTTCAGAAACCAAACGTGAACTGTACATCGAAGGAGAAGCGATCTTTGATGTTGTTCATATGGATAAGAAAGCATTTATTGTAAGAACCAAAGATTTTGACATCCAGGATCTTGGAACGATTTTCAATGTAAGTGTATACGATGACGATAAGTATTCGAGTGCAATATTAGACCAGGGAAGGATAGAACTTGACTATCATGGCACTTCTTTTTTATCACATGAGAAAATGGAAATTATACCTGGAACGATGGCTGTTTATGATCGCAATCATAAAACTTTTGACCAGAAGCATGTCAACCCTAAAAAATACCTGTCATGGCGGGAAGGTTATTTGATATTCAACAGTGAAAAGCTCGAAAATATCCTTAGAAAATTAGGTCGATATTACAACATTGAAATGGCTATAACTGATGACCATTTAAAAGCTGAAACGTTTTCAGGACTCCTTGATCTGAAAAATTCTCCGGAAGAGGTGTTGGCTATAATTAACGAAACAACTTCATTTTCCTTTACTCACAGTAGTGGAAAAATATTTATTAACCCCAAATAAGATGCCTATGTAACATTCAAACTTATGAAAATGCAAAAAGGCTTGAAGATGTTGGATCCATCAACAAGCCTTCGATTTTAATTTACATCGCGTGACAGCGTATTAATAAACTAAAAACAATTACAAATGTATGAAAAAAATTAATGTTTCTAAGACTTATTTCTTTCAAAATAAGTTTTTTGCGAAATTATTTATGGTTATGAAAATAACAGTTTTGCTTCTCCTTTTTGCTATAGGCAGTGTTTTTGCCAATTCTACGTATTCCCAAAATACGAGATTGTCCCTTCATCTGGAGAATGCAACTCTTCAACAGGTTTTTGACGAAATACAAAAAAAGAGTGAGTTTATTATTTTTTATAAAGATAACCAGGTTGATGTCAATCATCGGTCAAATGTAGATTTAGATGATGTAACTGTCGAGCAAATCTTAAACCAGGCCTTAATAAGCACTGATTTAGGTTACAAAATTATTGATCGACAAATTGTTATTTTGGCCGATAAATCGAAGGTCAGTCCTTCAACCATTCTATCGGAAAGTAACTCAGGACAACAAAAGAAGGAGATATCAGGAACTGTAAAAGACTCTAAGGGAATCCCAATACCAGGAGTGAGTGTTATTCTTAAAGGAACAACCTCAGGGACTGTCACCGATTCTGATGGAAAATTTGCGATTTCCGTTGATAAAGATGCAAAAACTCTAGTTTTCTCATTTGTTGGGATGAAAAAGCAGGAAATTGCTATCGAAGAAAAAACAAATTTTAGTATTAGGATGGAAGAAGAGACAGTTGGAATTGAGGAAAGTGTCGTTATTGGTTATGGCACACAACGTAAGGTTGATATAACTGGCTCTGTAGATGTGGTAAATGTCAAATCTGCCAAGCAGATTCCGACAGTAAGTGCAGAACAATTACTCCAAGGAATGGCATCTGGTGTAACAGTAATAAGTACTGGTGCCCCTGGTGCAGGAAGTAATGTTTTCATTAGGGGAATTTCGTCTTTTGGTGATACTAGTCCATTGTATATTATTGATGGTGTCCAAGGTAATCTGCATG
>Ga0316231_1004298_pt1 | contig 11900 bp, 11 predicted proteins | sample TBH18027metaG_FD_206002 | JGI IMG/M metagenome (GOLD analysis project Ga0316231, IMG submission 206002) | Freshwater microbial communities from Trout Bog Lake, Wisconsin, USA - TBH18027 | ecosystem: Environmental > Aquatic > Freshwater > Lake > Hypolimnion/Profundal zone | place: USA: Wisconsin...
ATCCACGACAGGCCGCACCATGAAGCTGGTGCCAAAGTTCTCCGCTACGCCGCCGATCAGGAACGACGGCGCCAGCTCCGGCCGCGTCCGCGAAGCCACTTCATAGATCCATGCCAACATGCTGGTTGTGGTCGTCTTGCCATGCGTCCCCGCCACCACCAGCGACTCGCGCCCCGACAGAAACTCGTCGTGCAGCACCGCCGCCATCGACGTAAACGGAATCCGCGTGTCCAGCACATGCTCCAACTCCACGTTCCCCCGCGAGATCGCATTGCCCACGATCACCAGGTCCGGTCGCGGCTCCAGGTTCGCCTCGGCATAAGGCTGGTGCAGCACAATCCCCAACCCTGCCAGCACATCGCTCATCGGCGGATAGGCCGCTGCATCCGAGCCCGTAATCCGGTGCCCACGCGCCTGCAGCATCCCCGCCAGCGACGCCATCGCCGTCCCGCAGATCCCAATCAGATGAATGTGTTTTGCCAAACCCCGCTCCCTACGTGACTCTGACCACTTACCACTATCCCCGCACCGCCGCTTCCAGAAACTCCAGCCGCGGGTTCCCCGCAGCGCTCAGATCCAGCCGCACGCGTACTCCAAGCGGCACCGTCAGGTTCGCCCCATCTACATGAGCGGATCTCAGCCCGATTGCGATCGGCCCCGTAAAATCCCTCAGCGCATGAAGGATCGCCTGCTCCAGCAGCGCTTCTTCCTCCGCGGCGACGCACTGCTTCATATCGCCGAAGACGATCCCGCTCACATACTCCAGCAGCCCCGCGTAGCGCAGATGCAGCAGCATCCGGTCCCACTGGTAAGGCTTCGTCCCAATGTCCTCAAGAAATAAAATTCGCGGCTCCTCCGCACTCGCCGGCAGCATCGCGTACGGCGTACCCAGCCCCTCGGCCAGAATCGAGAGGCATCCGCCCGCCAGTGTCCCTTCTGCAGCACCCGCGCGCAGAACGCGCATCCCATCGTTCGCTGTCAGCGACCAGCCCGCATCCCCGTCCATCGCATGACTCCAGCTCGCGCGGTCAAATCCCTCCACCCGCGCAAAGTCCGCCGCCACCATCGGTCCATAGAACGTAACCAGCCCAGCCTCGCGCGCCAACCAGGTGTGCAGCGAGGTATGGTCACTGTAGCCCACAAAGATCTTCGGGTGGGCGCGGACCAGCTCCGCATCGAGATGCGGCAGCAACTCGGCGGAGCCCCACCCACCCCGCGTACACACAATCCCATCGATCCCCGGATCGGCAAACGCCGCATGAAGATCGCTGACCCGTTGCTCCACCGTGCCCGCATAATATAGCGGCCCGCGCTGCAGCGCATGCGGCATCAAAACGGTCCTGTATCCCAGCCCACGCAGCGCCTCCATCCCGGCCTGCACCAGCTCCGGCTTCGCCGCACTCGCCGGCGACAGCACAGCCAGCGTCGCCCCAGCCCGCAGCGCGGCAGGCTTCACGCTAGCGCGCGCCGCAGTACTCAAAGCGCCACCGCCGTGTGCTGTCCCACTTGAAACGCCTCGCCTTGGCACACAATCTCCGCCGGTCCGGTCAGCCGCATCGCCACGTCGTTTGCGGGCCACACCGTCTTCTGCGGTCCGCCCTCGGCAATCGCCGTCAACTGGCGTGCCGTGCCGCGCAGAAACATCGCGGCCGCCGAAGAGGCGCAAGTTCCGGTGCCGGAAGACATCGTCGGCCCGCATCCGCGCTCGTAAATCCGAAAAGCAATCTCGTTCGCCGACTTCACCTGCACGAACTCCACGTTCGTTCCCTGTGCAAACAACGGACTGGCGCTGATCTTCGCCCCCAGCTCCTGCCACGTCATCCCGTGCGCGCCAAAATCCTCCCGCTCCACCAACAGAACGAAGTGTGGATTCCCCACGTTCACCACCGCTCCATCCACCGCGCCCACACCGGGAATCTCAATCGTCCGCGCCATCACCTGTGGCACGCCCATCTCACTCTCAATCAGGTACACGGGGTCGTTCGCCTCCATCACGCGGCAGCTTCGCAAGCCGCCCTGCGTGCCCAGAGCAACCTCGCGCAGTCCTTCGCTTCGCGCCAGCCACGCCGCCACGCAGCGCGTTCCATTGCCCGATAGCTCCGCCTCGCTGCCATCCGCATTGAACAGCCGCAGAAATAACTCGCCGTTCGCCCGCCGTTCAAGAAATTCGATTCCATCCGCGCCAATGCTGCTGTTGCGCGAGCACAGCCTCTGCGCCAGCGCCGCATGAGCGCCGCCCGCAACCGGCTCCTCCAGAATCAAAAAGTCGTTGCCGCACGCATGTGCCTTCACAAACGGGATCGTCGCCTGCCCACTCGTCCTGATCTCAGTCCTCCTCTTCATCGTGGAACGCAACCACCTTGTCGGTGGCATTGCTCGCTACGAGCTCGGCCAGCAGTTGCTTATGCCGTGCGCTGCTCGCGGCGATTGTAAATGTCACCCGCGCCAGTTCGCCCACCGTGTCCCGCTCCACAATATTCAACCGCAGGTGTTCACGGTCCAACACCGCCAGAATCGCCTCGAACATTGTCTTCTGGTCGCTCCCACGCACCTCGTACAGCATGGGAAATCGCTTCCATCCCGACCGCGTCTCCAGCAGTCCTATGAACCGTAGTGCAATCAGCACAATCGCCGTAGCGATCGCCGCTTCCAGATAAAGCCCCGCCCCGCAGGCCATCCCGATCGACGCCACTACAAACACTGTCGCCGCGCTGGTCAGCCCCAGTACCCGGCTGCGTGTATGCAGAATCAACCCGGCGCCCAGGAACCCGATCCCTTGCACAATGTTCGACGCCACACGGCTCTTGTCCGTAATCCCCGGCCCAGCCAGCACGCCGGAGAGCACCGTAAACAGCGCGCATCCCATGCACAACAACATGTTGGTGCGCAGTCCCGATGCCTTGTGCCGCCACTCGCGTTCCACCCCAATCAGGCCGCCCATCGCGCACGCCATCAGCAGGCGCGTCGTGGTGCCTTGATAGAACGCCATCTGTTCAATTCCGCTGAAGTTAATTGGCAAGGTCGCAATCATTGGCATTTTCTCTTCGCTGCGATAGTAGCATTCCGGCCGCCGATAACCTTACTTCCTTGTCGTCCCGCCCGCCGCCCCATATCGCTCCGACTGATAAATCCGCGCGCAAGGCTGCCCCGTCCCGCACAGGATCGTCAGCTCCTGCAATCCCTCCGGATGCTCCTCCACCGCCGTCGAGACTGCATCCCCAGCCAGTGCGATGACGAAGGCCGCATGGTCCGCCGGTGACTGCAGGGCCGCATGCCAGCTGTCATAATCGCTCTCGTTAATCGTCTGACGCAGCGGAATCCCCGCGTCCTGCAACGCCCCGATGTGGTCCGACTCCTGCATCAGGATCAGCGAGCCCGGCGGAAGGTCCTCCAGCACCAGCGCCAGGTTCCGCTCAAACGGCACCCGCGTCGTCGAGTTCACCAGCGCCTCCTTCAGCACCAGCGGCGGGCTGTACTTCGCCAGCAAATTGCTTGGGTGATGCTCAACTAACTTCGCGCATTGCTGTACCAGCGCCGTCCCATACACCATCGCCAACGGATTCACTGCCGCCAGCGCCAGCGCCACCAGAAACATCGTTCGCGCCACCAGTGGTCTTTCTCCTCCTACTTGAGCCGCTCCAACCCCAGCCTCTGCTGCGCGACTCCGCGCAAACCGCTGCTCCATCGCCGCCGCCGCCACACAGGCAAACAGCGCCAGCGCAGGCAACAGCTCCATGCCGTAGCGCGAGTTGTAGTACGAGTGAGGATAAAGCTGCGGAATAAAGATCGGCACCGATCCATACGCCACCGAATAAACATAAAATCCCAGCGGAACCCACAGTAGTAGCGACGCCCGCGCAATCCTCTGCCGCATCGCAATACACAGCCCCGCCAGCGCCGCCGCCATCACGGCAAATCCCGTCTCCCACGTCGCCGCAACCACCTGCGCCGTGCGCGTATAGAACAGTAGAGCCCACACCGGATTGTGCCACCCGCGATAGTGTTTCGAGCCCGCTGGCGAAGTCCTCTTCTCAATCGCCGGAGCCGAGTAGGGCCCGCGCATAAAGTCCAGCGGATCGTGGCAAAAATGCTGGTTGTACCACAGCCACAGCACCGGCCCCGCCACCGCAAGCAGCGTAAACACCGCGAACGACGGGGCCACGCGCCGGCCCATCCCCTCCGCGCGACCCAACTGCCAAGCCACCACGCACCACACCGCCGCGCCCAGCACCCATCCGTCGTAGCGCGTAAACACCGCCGCAAAGATCAGCACGCCAAGCCAGATCAGCCGCCGCGCAACGCGCGATGGCTGCTCCGCGCGAATCGCGTCCACGCACTCCACGGTCAGCAGCACCATCCAGATCAGCAGCGCCAAAAACAGCGGCTCCGTCATCGCGGTCGTCGAAAGATACAGCAAGTTCGGATTCAGCCCATAGAACGCGGTTGCCACCAACGCCCAGCGCGGCGCCACCATCCGCCGGCACAGCCGGTAGAACCCCGCAACCCCAAGCACGTAACACGCCGCCGACGGCCACGCGCCCGCCAGCCCGCTCTGCCACCACTCCAGCTTCTGCACAAATGGCACCATCAACAGATGCGGCAGCGGCAGCCACACACTGCCAAGCTGCACCAGCCCAGGATTGCGTGTGTCTAGAATCCGCCGCGCAATCCCCAGGTGCGCCACCGCATCGCCATACAACAAAACGTAGCCGCGCGTGAAGCAAACGATCAGCGCCATGAAGCCCAGCAACACCGCGCCCATCACCAGGGGGAACATCTCTTCGCGCGTTGCCGGCTGCACCTGGTCCGAATAGAAATCCACGGCAACCGCCGCGCCTGCGCCACTCCCTCCACGCCGCAGGGCCAGCGCGGCACGCGGCGATGTCATCGTCCGTTCTGATTTAGACCGCTGCTTCAAGATGCGAGATCTCCCGGAAAAGTTCAAAGCGCGCGTCAATCTCCTCGCGCGTCACCGCCTGCAGCCGCTCCGTTCCAAATCGCTCGCACGCGAACGACCCCATTACGCCGCCATAGAACATCGCCCGCCGAAAGACCGTCGGCGTCAGCTCCGGCTGCGATGCGATGTAACCGTAGAAACCGCCGGCAAACGAATCGCCCGCGCCCGTCGGGTCCACCACCTCGGCCAGTGGCAGCGCCGGCGCACGGAACGGCCTCGGCACCGCGCCACCCGCAAACGAACGCGCCCCGAAGAACCCAGTCGCCCCGTACTCGCCATGCTTCATCACCAGCGATCGCGGTCCCATCGCAAGCACCTTCTCCGCGGCACGCACCGAATTCTGTTCCCCCGAGAGCATCCGCGCCTCGCCGTCGTTGATCAGCAGCACATCCAGGTCGCGCAGCACCTTCGCAAGGTTCTCCGCATGGGCGGAAATCCAGTAGTTCATCGTGTCGCCGCACACCATGCGCACCTTCGGCATGTGGCTGCGCACCCTCGCCTGCAGCACCGGATCGATGTTCGCCAGGAACAGGTACTCGCTGTCGGTGTATGCCTCGGGAATCTTCGGCTCGAAGCGCTCGAAGACGTTCAAGTCCGTGCTCAGCGTCTCGGCCTCGTTCATCGTTCCCGAGTAGGCGCCCGTCCAGTGAAAGCTCAGCCCCGGCGCGTGCTCAATGCCTCGTATATCAATCCCGCGCGCCGTAAACACCGCCTCATGCTGGGGCAGAAAGTCCTCGCCAACCACCGCGATCACGCGCACATCGGTGAAGTAGCTCGCAGCCAGCGAAAAGTGAGTCGCCGCGCCGCCCAGACAATGGTCCACCTTGCCGTGCGGCGTTTCAATGCTGTCGAACGCCACCGATCCAACCACCAGAATTGCCATGTTCCCGCTTTCCAAATGCAAATATGTAACTTATTTCAAAGCAATCAAATAAATATGTAGCCAATCAAGTAGCAATTGACTCAATTAAGCATTTTAGGCAGCAAATGTAGTTACAAGTACTTTCCCAGCAGCAATCCAAGCCGCTCCCGGGCCGCCTGCGGAATCGACGAGCGGTCCGTCAGGATCGCAAACTTCAGCGCACGGGCGCAGGCGCAGCCTCGCTCCTTCGGCATGCGTGCCACCGCCGCCTTCACCACCTTTGCCGCATTGTCCGCGTTCTGATGCAGCACGGCGACAATCTGATCGATGGTCACATCGTCATGGCCCTCGCGCCAGCAGTCATAGTCCGTCACCATCGCCATCGTGGCGTAGCAGATCTCCGCCTCGCGCGCCAGCTTTGCCTCTTGCAGGTTGGTCATCCCAATCACGTCCGCGCCCCAGCTCCGGTACAGGTTCGATTCGGCGCGCGTGGAGAACTGCGGCCCCTCCATGCACACGTACGTCCCGCCCCGCTTGCCCACCACGCCAACCTCTGCGCAGGCCTGTTCAATCGCCGAGCACACAGTCGCGCACACTGGATCGCCAAACCCGACGTGCGCCACCACTCCCTCGCCGAAGAAAGTTCCCACCCGCGCGAATGTCCGGTCGATAAACTGGTCGGGAATCACAAAGTCCGTCGGCTTATGTTCTTCCTTCAACGACCCCACCGCCGACACCGACAGAATCCGTTCCACGCCCAGCATCTTCATCGCATAGATGTTCGCGCGGAAGTTCAACTCGCTTGGCAGGATCCTGTGTCCGCGACCATGCCGTGCCAGAAACACCACCCTGCGCCCCTCCAGCTCACCCAGAATGAATGCGTCCGACGGATCGCCGAAGGGCGTCTCCACCACCTGTTCGCGCACTCCTGTAAGTCCGGGCATGGAGTACAGGCCGCTGCCTCCGATGATGCCAATCTCTGCGATTTGCAAGTATTTCGCTCCTCTTCCGCCCGTTCCGCGGCACGTCGGTTACCTCTGAATCTTGGCTGTCACTCCCATCGACAACCTCATGATTGCTGAACCAAAGTATATCGTCTTGCCGCTCTACTCTCCGCGGCGTATCGCTGCCTTCATCACTCCCGCGGAGGCCATCATCCGCACCAGAGACAGTCCCGGGTCCGGCAGCCCGGAGTCCGACTGCAAAGTCCTGAATTGACCACTGTGCTTCTGCGCCGCGAGGCCGGCTATCTCCAACGGAGCGTTCGATTGCATGATCACAATGCTGTCGCGCAGCTTGCGCGCAAGCTCCACCGGAAATCCTTCGCTGATAAATACCCCTGTCCCGGTGATCGTCAGCAGCACATCGCCCTCGTTGGTCGAGTAGACCTGCTCACTCTCGTCCGTCTCATCCTTGGTTCGCCGCACCAGCCCCGAGTACTTGCGCTGCAATTGGCCCGAGTACACGTTCAAAAACGACCGCGCCGCGTATTCGTTCCTCCACTTCGACTCATACAGCAGCGCGATCGACGACGTCGACTCCTTCTCCGCTTTCGTCACCGCCGACCGCTTCTGCGCCGCATAGTAGATGCCGCCCTTCCACTGTGGCGCCAGCTCCGCCGCAATCGCTTCTCCGCCAAACAGCTCCGTCAGAATCTGCACGTCGAACTCGCCCATCACGCCCACATCGTACGGCGTGTACTCGCCGTCGATCAGCATATGAATGTTCGGAAGTCGCAGCACGGGGACTGGCACATGGGCCATATACGCCGCCGGATGCAGAATCTCGAAGGTCGAAGCGGGAGGGTTCGCCAGTACCGCCCCGAATGCAGCCTCCTTGCCGCCCCTCACCAGGATCGCGTCCTCGAAGCTCATCCCTTCGTTGTAAGGAAACAGCAGCGACCGCTGCAGCATCAGCGGCGCGCGCGCCAGGATCGGCGATCCGCTGGTGTCCGACAGTGTGTCCTTCAGCCGGGCCAGCATCTCCGGCGAGTTCTGCAGCGTCTTGCCCATGGGCCGCATCGAGTAGTCCAGGTAGACCACCATCGCCTGCCCCTCCGTAACCGCGTCGCGCACCGTGTCTGCCTCATCCGTCTGAATGTGCAGGCTGTCCTCCTCCGCGTTCTTCGCAATCGCGTCCGAACCCACCTCCGACCACTTCGTTAGTCCCACCCGCTGGTCCTGCAGCGCATGAGTCAGTTCGTGCGCCAGCACCGGTTTCTGCTCGTCCGGCTCGATCCAGTCCAGCAGGTTCACCGTCTTCGTCTTGTCGTCGTAGAATCCCGCCACCTGCTCGGTCAGCAGCGAGATCATGAACGGTTGCAGGTGGAAGTCGCGGTCCAGTAGCCCGAACTTCTTGAGCACAATCTCCTCTCGCGCCAGCCGCTTTGCCCCCGCATCCTCGTCGAACTTCTGGCGCAGATATTTGTTCACCTCATCGCGCGTGATCAGCTTGCGCTTCACGCTATGCAGAATCGGCAGGCCCGTGTCCGTGCTCGCGAACGACAGGATCTCGTCCACCGAGCGGAACAACTCGTTGGCCTGCGCCTTGGTCAGCGGAGCGTGCGTTGCCGAGTTCTGTGGGGTCGGCGGCGTAGCCCCCGGCGTCTGCGACCACCCGGCACAGACGCACAGAGCAACTGTGCTCAGCGTCAGAAGCGCCGGGCAACACAGCCCTCCGAGCCACTTCTTCCATCCGATCTGTCGCCGCCGTAAACCCGCCATCCAGCCTCCGCGCAACCGCTGTATCCAGTCGCTATGAGCATTTGCACAGTAGGTATAGAGCGAGAAGGAGGAATCCGGCGTGGTTTTCTCCCAAAGAAAACCACATTGCACAATCTTTCCGACCCCATGTAACTGTGAAAATGCTCTAATTAACAGTGTACGCAGGTTTGCGTTCCCTCAGAAATGACCGCCGCCCTTCAGTCCGCCGATCTCCAGCCCGCGCCCCTCGCCGACGCGCAGCTTGCCGCTCTGCTGCACGCAGCCGCACTCGCGCCTCTCGAAGGCACCGGCTGGATTCGCGTCACCGGCTCCGACCGCCTGCGCTGGCTCAACGGCATGGTCACCAACTCCATCCAGGAGCTCACCCCCGGCCAGGGTTGCTACAACTTCGTGCTCAACGCCCAGGGCCGCATCCAGGGCGACCTCACCGCCTTTCTTCTCGAAGACGCCCTCCTGCTCCAGACCAGCCGCGATCAAATCGAGAAGCTCCTCGTCCACCTCAACCACTTCATCATCATGGACGACGTCGAACTCGCCGACATCACCGCCGAGCGCGTCGGCTTGCTTCTCGCGGGCCCTCAGGCAGCCACGGTCCTCCAAACACTCGGCCTGCCTGTAGGCTCTCATCTACCCTTGCGATTGCAATCCGTAACGTGGAAAACGCCTCCTTTCGACCTTCTCCACGCCCACAGCCCCCTCGTTCCCCGCTTCGAACTCTGGGCCGATCCAGCGACGATCCACCATCTCGCCGCAGCCCTCATCACAGCGGGAGCGACCACCGCCTCGCCCCAAGCCCTCGAAGACCTCCATATTCTCGAAGGCACGCCCCGTTACGGCACGGATATTCGCGACTCCGAAAAAGCCCACGACCTGCCGCAGGAGACCGGCCAGTCTCGCGCCCTCCACTTCACCAAAGGCTGCTACCTCGGCCAGGAGATCGTCGAGCGCATCCACTCGCGCGGCAATGTGCATCGCGCCTTCACCGGCTTCGCTCTCGCCGGAACCCTGCCCGCCCCCGGCGTCGCACTCGAAGCCGACGGCAAGCCAGTGGGAGAGCTCACCAGCGTCGCATCCATCCATCTCCCCACTTCTGGCCCCGTGCAGCTTGCCCTCGGCTACCTCCGTCGCGAGGCCCTGACCAACGCGCAGACCCGCTCCCTCACTCTGACGTATCCCGGAGGCACCGCAACTCCCATTGCCGTACCCTACACAGTCCCCTGAATGCCGAAGAGAAATTAGAATTGTCATTCTGAGCGCAGCGAAGAAACCCCGTATTTCGTTGTTGCCTGATTTTCATTGCGATGGACCACAACTTATGAACCACATCGCGGCATCAATCTGAATCTGAACCAACTGAAAGCGTGTTGACCATGTCCGAACAAAACAAGCCCTTTGTCGTCACCGACCGCCGCAAGTTCACCATGGACGGAACCCCCCGTCCCGACGCCGATCCCTCCCCCGAGCGCGAACCCAGCGAGATCCGCGAGGTCCCCGCACCGGAGCCGCCCGCCCCTGCAGCTCCGATCGAGTTCAAGTCACCCCACGCCGCCGCACCCGAGCCGCCTGCCCCGCCCGTCTTCGCCGGCCCCGAATCCTCCGCGGACCCCAATCTTCCTGCCCCGCCGACCGCCAGCGAGATGGAGCAAGCCAACACTGCCTATCAGCAGACCGCCGACCACCTCGACACTGCCGTCCGCGCCGCCAACCCCGGCATGGAGCATCCCCCCGCCATGAGCTTCGAGCAGATCGTTCACTCCATCTACATGACCACGATCCTGCAGCTTGGCGGGGTCACCCAGAAGGACCAGCAACCCAAGATCGACCTCATGGGAGCGCGCCAGAGCATCGACATGCTTTCCATCCTCGCCGAAAAGACCAGGGGTAACCTCACCCCCGCCGAGTCACAGCTCATGGACAACGCCCTCTTCGAGATTCGCATGGGCTTCCTCGAGGTCACCCAGGCCCTCGCCCGTTCCGCCGCCAACCGCCAACCTCCGCCGCCACCCGGAACCCCGGGAGCGCCCGGTGCACCCGGAACACCCGGCCGACCCACCATCGTCCGCTAATGCCGACTCTCCGTCACCCAACTGTTTCCATCGTCTTGCTTAAGGGCACGGGTTTACCCGTGCCATCAACAAACCTCCATAGTGCGGCTTTAGCCGCTGAGGTCAGATTCTCTTAATCATGGAAGCAACCTTGACCTTCCTCGGAACCGGCACCTCGATGGGCGTCCCCACGCTCGGCTGCGATTGTGCCGTCTGCCGCTCCGCCGTCTCGCCCGGCCCCGGCCAGCCAGTGCCCTCTCCGCATAACCGCCGCACCCGTCCCTCCATCCTCATCTCCTGGGAAGGCCACAACATCGTCATCGACACCGGTCCCGACTTCCATGCGCAGGCCATTGCCGCGGGAATTCACCGCCTCAACGCCGTCCTCTACACGCACGGCCACGCCGACCATGTCCTCGGCATGGACGACCTCCGCCCCTTGAGCTTCCACTCGCCCATCGATCTGCCTCTCTACGCCGACGACCCGACTGCCCAGACCCTCGAGCGCATCTTCAGCTACACCTTCGCCGCCGGCCACCGCTACCCCACCAGCGCCCGCGTCGACCTGCACCGCATTCCCACCGCGTTCCCGGGAGCCGAGGTCGACCTCTTCGGCGCGCGCTTCCTGCGTGTCCCCGTCACCCACGGCCGACAGACCATCACGGGATACCGCTTCGGCTCCGCTGCCTACCTCACCGACCTTAGCGACCTTCCCCCGGAGAGCGTTCCCCTGCTGGCCAACCTAGACGTCCTCATCCTCGACGCCCTGCGCCCCGATCCTCACCCAACCCACTCCCACCTCGCCAAATCCATCGCCCTCGTCGAGCAGCTCGCGCCCCGCCGCGCCTTCTTCACCCACATCTCCCACGGCCTCGACCACGACTCCACCAACGCCACGCTTCCGCCCCACATCCGCCTCGCCCACGACGGCCTGCAAATCACCTTCGACTTACCACTGATCACTGACCCCTGCTAAATGATCATCTACCTCCAACTCGCCGAACTCCCCGCCGCGACCGCACCCGTCGTCGCCACCATCGGCAACTTCGACGGCGTCCATCTCGGCCATCAGCGAGTCATCGCCGAGGTTATCCGCCGCGCCCGCGCGCTCTCCGGCCTCTCCCTCGCCATCACCTTCGAACCTCACCCCGCCCGTGTCCTTCACCCGGAGAAGACGCATCGCTTCCTCACTCCGCTGGCGCGCAGGCTGGAACTGCTTGCCGCCACCGGAATCGACGCCACCCTCGTCCTCCCCTTCACCGAAGAGCTGCGCCACAGCTCCGCTCGCGACTTCGCCGGCAATGTCTTGGTCG
>Ga0316231_1004299_pt1 | contig 11898 bp, 10 predicted proteins | sample TBH18027metaG_FD_206002 | JGI IMG/M metagenome (GOLD analysis project Ga0316231, IMG submission 206002) | Freshwater microbial communities from Trout Bog Lake, Wisconsin, USA - TBH18027 | ecosystem: Environmental > Aquatic > Freshwater > Lake > Hypolimnion/Profundal zone | place: USA: Wisconsin...
GCTGTTCGCAACGAAACGGGAAATTTCACCACAGAACAGCGTTTGAAGACGCGCCCAATCGGGCGTGTCTGAAAGCGTTTCTGTGGGGCATTCCCGTGCCTGTTGCGGAGCGTGAGTAGGTCACGCCCTTTTCTTTCCGCAGTTTGTGTCTGCCTCTATTTTTGGGGACAATGCCACCTTGCGGTGCTGGTTAAACGCCTGCCGGAACCCCGCCTCGTCCACCACTTTATGAAACTGAAATCACAACTAAACGTCCGCCTCTCCCCTGTGTGCATGGACCTGATCAAACTCGAACGCAAAAACATTCCCGGCTGCGCCAGCGACGGTGAAGCGTTGGAATCCATCATCTTCCGCGCCGCCACGTCACCGGAGGCCCGCCAACTCATCACGCAGGCCGCCCTGAAAGAACCCCTCTACGCCGCCGCCCAACTCGCCTGGGAGGCTGAGCACGCCAAGCGCAAATAGAAGATCTCCAACACATCGGAACGCGCCCGAATCTGCAACCGCATCCAGACCACCCTCGACCTCAAACGCAGCCAGAACCTGTTCACCGTCACCGGCCCCTACGGTTGGGATGACCGGCCCAAGGCCAACACGAAGCCAAGCCGAGGTTCCATGCCAAGCCGAGGTTCGGCCGGCCATTTTTTCTTGCACCCGGCGGCAGAGTGATGCATAAGGAAAGGGCCAGTTAAAAATTAACGACCAGAAAACACACACCAACATTTTTGCGTAGCAAAACACGGCTACTTGCGACACGAAGTTACTCAAACAATTGTTTACTGTGAATCAGCACAAGCAAACCTGCGGTTCCGTCCGCATGAGTCCAGCGACACTGGCGCGGTTGGCAACGACCGGGTCAGAAGCTGTCGAATTAAAACAGTTCCGTCCCTCGGGGCGAGGAAGCGACCGCAAGGAGACTTCCGAGACTGCCAGCGTCACGGCGGTCTGAAAAGTCGGACTGAATGACAAGCCCAACATCAAGTGAACTGCTGCAAGCATCGTGAGCTACAATGAGCCAAAGGCGCTGACAGGCTCAGACCAAAATGGTACGCAGCCGGGCTGCTTGTTTGTAGCCGGCAAGCACGCGGACAATCAAGGCTGCCGGTGTACAGGCAGGGGCTAAATCATTCGTTGTTGTTTGAGTAGAACGTGGAAAACCCACCATCTCTCCTCTTGGGAGGAAGGCCGACTGCAAGGAAGGCTGATGGGATGGGGGGCATAGGAGGCTGGAAAAAGCCAAGGCCATCCTGTAATCGGATGGATAGGAGCCGAAATGGCTCTGCCGCGTCAAGCGGGCTGACTTCCAGCATGGTCGTTCGTTACGAGAAAACCTGTAGAACCTTCCTAAGAGGGAAAGCAAATGAGCATGGAATCATCTATGTGTGCGTCCTCTGGCAAGGCGTCAGACTGGGGCCAGATTGACTGGCCCAAGTGTGAACGTCAGGCCAAAAGGCTGCAAGCCCGTATCGTAAAGGCAACACGGGAAGGCCGCTGGGGCAAAGTGAAAACTTTGCAACGGCTGTTGACCCACTCGTTTTCCGGCAAAGCCTTGGCTGTGAAACGGGTGACGGAAAATCAAGGCAGACGAACGCCGGGAGTGGACAGCGTAAGCTGGACAACTCCGGCGGCCAAACTCAAGGCCATCGGGTCGTTGCAACGTCGCGGATACAGACCCCTGCCTTTGCGCCGGGTCTATATCCCGAAAGCCAATGGAAAACAAAGGCCGCTCGGCATCCCCACGATGAAAGACCGCGCCATGCAAGCACTGTATTTGCTGGCGTTGGAACCCGTCGCGGAGACCGCCGCCGACCCTAATTCCTTTGGCTTCCGAACCGAACGCTCCACCGCCGACGCCATCGAACAGTGCTTCAAAGCACTGGGAAAGAAGGCCTCGTCGCGGTGGGTGCTGGAAGGCGACATCAAAGGCTGCTTCGATCACATCAGCCACGAGTGGATGCTCCGAAAGGTCCCGATGGACAAGACGGTGCTCCACCAATGGCTGAAGGCTGGATATGTTGAAAAACGAAATCTGTTTCCGACGGAGGCGGGGACACCGCAAGGTGGCATCATCTCGCCGACGCTGGCAAACATAACCTTGGACGGTTTGGAAGCTTTGCTGGCCAACCACTTCCCAAAACAGATGCGGAAGGACGGCAAAATCTGGACACCCAAGGTCAATCTCGTTCGCTATGCGGACGACTTCATTATCACCGGCGAATCGAAAGAAATGCTGGAAAAGGAAGTTCGTCCTTTGGTGGAACAGTTCTTGGAGGAACGAGGGCTGACGCTCTCACCCGACAAGACTGGCATCACCCATATTGACGAGGGTTTCGACTTCCTCGGACAAAATCTCCGCAAGTACAACGGCAAACTGCTGATTAAGCCGTCGAAAAAGAACACACACGCGTTCTTGGAGAAAGTCCGTGGACTGATCAACGCGAACAAATCCGTCACGCAGGCAAAGCTGATTGGCATGTTGAATCCGGTCATTCGTGGCTGGGCGAACTATCATCGGCATGTGACTGCGGCGGAAGCGTTCGGGCGCGTGGACTACGAAGTATGGCGGCATCTCTGGCGGTGGGCCAGACGCAGACACCCCAATAAACCGAAACGCTGGGTGAAGGAGCGATACTTTCACACCATCGGCCGGCGAACTTCGGTGTTTGCGGCAGACACGGGCAATCGGACGCCGGAAGGGACGCCGGTTATGACTAGCTTGGTTTACGCCAGCGACACCAAAATCCGACGCCACGTCAAAACCCGGCGATTGGCCAACCCGTTCGACCCACTGTGGAATCCGTACTTCCTGGAACGAGCGTTCCAAAAGAAGTTTGGCATCTCCCGCCGTGAGGCGGGTATAAAACCGTTGTGAAAACCGGCTTGCTTATGCAAGCTTTGAACGGCTTGAGCCGGATGAGGGGAAACTCTCAAGTCCGGTTCTGAGGGGAGGAGATGGCCGCAAGGCCATCCCCTTACCCGGCGGTCTTGTCAGAAAACCGCGAATTTTCAATTCAGAGACCCTGCCCAAGCACGCGCCAATCGGCGCGGCTTGGCGCATTCTCTGAATAGGCGCTTCGCGGTGCCTCTGACAAGGGTGCGACGAGTCCGCGCCCTTTTTATTTCCGCAGTTTGTGTCTGCCCAATAATGGGAACACGAACGCATGAATGCCCCCCGGCAATCAGCAGACAGTCGCCTCAACTTTTGGGGGGCAATGCCCCGCCTCGTCCACCACTTTATGAAACTGAAATCCCAGCTAAACGTCCGCCTCTCCCCTGTGTGCATGGACCTGATCAAACTCGAACGCAAAAACATCCCCGGCTGCGCCAGCGATGGTGAAGCGTTGGAATCCATCATCTTCCGCGCTGCCACGTCACCGGAGGCTCGCCAACTCATCACGCAGGCCGCCCTGAAAGAACCCCTTTACGCCGCCGCCCAGCTCGCCTGGGAGGCCGAGCACGCCAAGCGCAAATCATGAAAAATGAAGTCCGCTCATGGAGTTTGAGTAATCCGCCCGCCCATCCACCCGTTGCGGCAACCAGGTGCGAGAACTTCAAGATATGATTGCCCGCTGTCGAGTTCGTTGATTTGTCTGTCTGGCAGCGTTAGCCGTCCGCAATAAAGCAGTTGGCCGGGGAATCCGGGCGAATTCGGTAGACCGCCAGGTGGAATCCGAACTGCATTTGTCGTGTTAAGCCAAATCATGCGATTTCCAATTTCCGCCTGCGGAAATCCAGGACCGTAAATGCCGGCGATAATTCTGGTGAAGTTTGTATCCAGCGCGATTTCATACGACAGAGCCGTACCCGACAGTGTGAATTGAGCTTCACCGCGAGGGGTGTGCTGATTGCGCGAAAACTCAGTGCGCGCACTCAACGCGGCAGAAAAGTAAATCGGCGCAGAAGGCCAGATTTGCCCGCGTAGTTCGCCCTGCCGGAATTTCGCGGATTTCAAATTGACGTAAAACTCCCCGCGCAACAATTGAACGGCTTGATTGCTGGTCAAGTTGATTTGACCGTCATAGACGAGCAAGGAGGGTAGCCACGGAATCGGTCCCGAAAGATGGAGGGGCGTCGAGGACGGGAAGTCCATTGTCTCCTTCAATGGAACATAGATCGGCGGCACAGGGTTGGTGACGGTGCCTTGGCCCAGGTCGGCAATCAGAACCGGCGGACGCTCGCCTCGCGTAGCTGGCCCGAAAATGCCCGCGTCAGGCTGTTGAAGCGAGCCGTTGAACTCCAAATGGTACGTCAGGACGAAACTTCCGACAAAACTTTCCAGCATGAAGGTGCCTGTGCCGGAATTGTTGCTGCGCTTGGGTGGCATTTCGTTCGCGCCAGCGAGATTGGCAGAGAATGAAACCGGCTCGCTTATTTGTCCGGCTCGGATGGGCGTGTTGGGAGAGGTTTCGCAGGCCCAATCAACGATTTGCCCGGCATTGACCGGATAGGGATTGGAAACTTGCATCCACCCGTAATAATTTTCGCCGCCACGAACAAGATCAAAACCAATATAGGCGCTCGGCTGCCCCACAAAAAAGCCATTTGCATACGTGGTGCCGTCGAATGAAACTTGGCCGCCGATCACAGAATAGCCGATGGGGTCGGTGCTGGCGTCATACCACTCGTACACTGGGTTCAGCGAGGATGGGGTGGCCCCGATTTCGTCCCCTTGATTCAGTGCTGCAACAAAAGTCCCAATATCCGGTGGTGGCAACGGCACGACAATCATGCTGTTGCTGCCTTGCGAATACAGAAAGGAGCCTCCGACCCCGTCGGAAACGAGGATAAAGTCCGGGCTGCCGGAGCCGGTGATGTCAATGCTATACGACACCGGCACCGGGGCATAATAAATCCCCTGGCTTGGCGTGACAAACGCGATGCCTTGCGCCCGCGCTGAGCATCCGCAGGCAGCCAGCATGAGTGCGAGGCTTGCGCCCCGCACCCACGATAGCGTTATCTCTTCAACAATCATGGAACTTGGGCCACACGGTAAAATGTTTGGGGTACCGTGTTGGTATAGGTCAATAGTACCACAACATTGGTCAATCGTGCGCTGACTTGAGCGCCAATATTCAGCCAGTTCGTGCTGGTCAGGTTGGTAACCTGTTGCACCTGATAACGTTGCCCCACAACGGACGCCCAGCCAACGGCGATTTGATTGGTGGCGGTCTGCGCGATGGTGTTGAGTGTAAACGGCGGTGGCGCGGTGGCCGTGTTGCCGATGCTGACAATGGACACCCATTGAGCGTTGGTATTTTGAAGGGAGCCTTTATGCGTCACCCTCACCAGATACATGCCGTTTGTGGGATTGGCGAGATACACCTGTTCGACATTGTCGCGGGCGTTGTCACCCGTCGTCGCGGCTGCCGAACGCGCCGCAGCGGTGCGGTTGGTCAGGTCTGGATTCAAGTTGTAGGGGTAGTTGGTCACCCCGCTAGGGCTGATGAGGCGTAAATCAAGGTCATTGACCAATTTGATCGCCGGATTCTGCAAACTGGTGAGAGCGTTGCCAATGCCGGCCGGGTCGGTCCAGGCAATGGTAACCTTGATCGGGTTTGTGCCAGAGCTGAGGATGGGAAACTGGATGTAGGTGGCGTTGGACAACATCACTTCCTTGATGAAGCACTTCAGGCCGTTGGTGGCGTCGTTGGCGATGAGCCCGGCGGCGGTGGCGGTATTCATCAATCCCCAACCATATTTATAGCTCGGGCCAATGTTGGTGCCGCACTGATCAGCGGTATCAATGACCAACGCTTTCAGGGTCGAGGAAAGCAAATCAGCGGCGTTGGTGTGAAGCTGCGAATAATACTGCGCCAGCAGATTGACGGAACCGTCGACGTTCGGCGCGGCAAAGCTCGTCCCGGATTCATATTCGTACCCGTTGGTGGCGGATGAACTCGCCGTGATGACGTTTACGCCACAAGCGAGAACATCGGGTTTAATGCGTCCGTCGCCGGTCGGGCCACAGGAACTGAACGATCCCAAAAGAACGCTATTGCTTCCGGCATAGCCGTTGGTGAGCGGCCACACTGCGCCAACGCAGAGAGTGTTCTTGGCCACACCGCAGTCAGAGATGGTGACATAGCCGCCTTGATCTCCATTCAAGGGATGTACTAGGTTTGTAGTGAATTGAATGCCGAGACTGTTAAACTCGAAATGGTTGGTCGGTTGGACGGGCGGGCCGTTCCCCGTGTCGTTGCCCGCTGCCCACACGCCCAAGTAATTCGGGGCATTGTGGGCAAGCGCGTCGTAATTGGATGAATAGGTTGAATAATTGCCATATTTTGTGTCCACATTCGTACTGATGTAGGAATAGCCATACCATGTCCAGGCACCGCTGCTGGCTTGCTGCCAGCCGGTGGAGTGCTCGTAAGAATGATTGGACAGACGCATCTTGTTGGTCCCCGCTTCCTGGATCATTTCTGATATGTCAAGATTGAAGAATCCCGCTTGTACTTTGGCCGCAAACGACATGCCCTTGGCAGCATTGCCAAGGTTGTTTGTTCCTGAGAAGAGGGTTTCAACGCCGCCGGCAGCCAGCGTGCTGGCCACCGCAGTGGGGTGGTCCGCAATATTGGTGTTAACCGCCGGGTCCAAGACGGACACGCGCGAATTGGTGGTGAAGTCGGTAAATTCGACATGGGTGACGAGTGGCTCTCCGCCATCCCACATGAACAAAGTTCGGTTGGTTCCATTGAGGTTAAGGCCTAGGCTTCCGCCCTGCCATACTTTGACGGTGCCAATGGTTTGCGCCGCTTCCACATTGGCGGGGCCGACAAACAAGGGGCCTTCATTGGTGCTGACCAGATAAGTTGGGTCACCGTTGGCGTTGGTGATGACGGTTGGCTGGCCGTTGGCCAAAGCCCAAGCCACTGCGCCGTTTAAGTCGGAGACTTGCGTGTCGTTGGTGTCAGCGGCGGCATAATTGGCCGCCGTCGCGTCCATCACATCTTGAAAATCTCCCGGCGTTCCATCCGGCATCGTGTATGGGAGGTGAATCCATTGCGCCACCGAGGCCAGGTTGTTGGAAAATACGTCTCCTTGTCCCCCTCCCCCTACAATGAGAGATTGCTGTCCTGCACTCTGACCAGTCGCGGAATGGGGCCGCGCCTGTTGCGCGGCCTGGGCCTGTGCCATCGCCTGCATCAAGGCTTGGAGTTGCGCCGCTTCGGCTGCCGCGCGCTGCGCCACGGTCAGTCCGGTGTTTGGCCCGTTGGTTGCTGTTGATTGGGCATGGAGTTCCGAGGTTAAGTAGCAGGCGAGAATGCAGCCCACTACCAGCCTGCCGATGTTTTTACCACTGGCTTTCATAGTTTTGATTTCTGCGATTGGTTGATCCGCGCTGTTGCGCGGACTCGAATCTTCTCCCAAGGACATGTTCGTTTTCAGTGTCAGACAGGTTACAACTGTGAAAAATGCGTACCAAGAAAGAATGCCGATCTCTCTTCAAAGACACTGCGCCGCCAAGCCGAAAATGCACCGGAACGCGCGCGCGTATGGATTTTCAGCTTCGAAAACTTGTGGCGGAGATTCGAGTCCTCGCAATGCAAAGACTCTCACGCCGGATTTTCAGCCGGCTATACCAAAGAACTGATTCCAGATTGATACTTATTTTGTGGAAGTCAACAGCAATAAAAACTAATCCAAATTCTAATGCTTTGAAAACGGCATGCTAATTGTTCATGCACCGCAACGCCACCTCCTGATTTATGCTTCGCCTCGCTCCACCAATTTCACACTTGTCCGCAAACCCCACCCACAATGCGGATTACCCGCTTGGCACACTTTATGAAAACAGCCTTTTTCGCCCTGAACCGCCACAACCAAACCGTGGCCCTCCTTAACGAATTTCCGACCTGGGAGGAATGCCAGTTGGTGTTCCACGTCGGCATTGCGATGCCTGACGGCGAGCGCGCCACCGGCATCGGCCGGTGCCAAGACATGCACGATTTTGCGCGCCGACTGCCCCGGTGGACCTTTCTGGAGTCGCCAGCGCGCCGGGAATTTCTCATTGACCATTTCCAAAAACGCGGCTGGCGCCTTGCGCCCGCGCTGAGCATCCGCAGGCAGCCAGCATGAGTGCGAGGCTTGCGAGGCCTACCGTCGCGGCACCGACAAGCACACCTTGCGCGCCGCCAAACGCTCCGCATTAACCACAATTTATGCAAACCAACCAACTCCTTAGCCTTGGGGCATTGACGCTCAAGGCACATATCCTGGACCAGCAGGCCCGGGAGATCCGCAACAAGCTCCGCGAGTATTCGCGCGGTGGCTTTTGGACCAGCACGTCGCTTGACGACCGCCTCACCAAGCTGACCATTTCCCTCAAATTGCCCATCTATCTGCAATTTGCGCCGGAAGACCTCAAACCCAAGTGCGTTTTGTTCAGTGCCAGCGAAGGCGCCGGCCAGTCCCAAGCCTACGCCCGCCTGCGTTATCCCGAAATCGAAGTCGGCCTGATCGGCCCCAAGAAAGCCACGCGCCTCTTCATTGACGCCTGGAGCGACCCCTTTACTCCGCCCGTGATTCCCGTAATCGAACCCGAACCCGTAGCCGAACCAATTACCCCCTACAACAGCAACCAATTACCGACCGGATGCGATCTATGAAAATAACCGTCAACATTGACACCTATCATCCCGACGCCGCCATCGGCCTCAAATGGCAGATGCCCAGCGCACCGAAGGACGACGGCCCCAGCAGCCTCTACCTGCTGCCGTCCGAACTGGTGCCCACGCAACACCCCCACGCCGTCAAAGATATGTCGCGCGTCGCCGTGTTCTACGAGGAGCACTTCACCTTGTTTTACGCCCCGAGCAACAGCTTCAGTTGCGACCACCGCAACGAACACGCCATCGCCACCGCCCGCGCGGAGGTGATTTACTGCGACACGTTCAAACTCTTGGACGTGGTCCGCAAGCTCCACGCCAAGAGCACCGTCGCTGAGACCGTGCTGGACACCGACCGTTTCCCCACCAGCCGCCCGACGCCCCCCGTCCTCACCGTCACCCAGCTCGCCGCCCATCCCAACCTGCGGAACCGCGACCTGCTTGGCAAAACCCTCCAACACTTTCGGGCCGTCCTGACCCAAGGCGCGAAAGAAAGCCGCGACCGCTGCCGCACCTTTGCCAACCTCATGGCCGACCTCTCGCACTACGTCCGAGGCACCACCACCGTCGCCGCCATGGGTGACGAATTCTACTTTGACGGCCGTCGCGCCGGCGGCTGCGGTTTCAACGGCGGCATCATCCCCCACACCTTTGACAACTCCTACGGCATCCACACATAAAAAACAGGCATCATTGCGACCGCTCCCACAAAACGACCCTCAAAACCATCAGCGCCCTAAATTTATGTCGCCTCCAAATCCTGCACTGAGAAATGCCTGTCCCCTGGAACGCCGAATACTCGGAAAGTGTCAGTTCTTTAACGAAATCGGCACGTCAATCCGGGGTCGGCTTCCCCAATAGGCTTTATCGTCATAGTAAAGCGACTCAAGCTTTCCAGTGTCTGCATTCACTTCGGCCTCTATTTTGGATTGTAGGTCGTCGTTTGCCTTGCTTTCATAATGCCATTCAAAAAACAAGCGTGGAATACTCTTCCTGAAATCACCGGCAGCATAAATGACATTCGGCGCAAAATCCATGTGGATATTATTGGTAGGCAAATTCAGTTTACAAAAAGTCGCTTTCACCAATTCGTTAGCCTGCCGAGAAGTAAAATTCCAAGTTCCCTGGAAATCCCTAATATGAAACCGACGATTCTCGGGACCAAAAAAGGCATCAGGCGCATAATAGCCGTTGACCGTGTTATGGCGATAAACGAAATGCCAGCCATTCGTAAGCTTAACGTCCGCGTGTGGCCAGCCTTCGTTGTCGTGAATTTCGACGATTGCGACATTTTATGGAATATTCCTTTGACGGCCGCCGCGCCGGCGGCTGCGGTTTCAACGGCGGCATCATCCCTCACACCACGACAACTCCTACGGAATCCACACATGAAAAAAACATTCATCGCCCTCTACACTGAAAGCCCCGCCGGCGACGCGGCACTCCTCCTGGTATTCGCCAATCGCGACGCCCAAACCCTGGACGACGTGGAAGGCACCAAGGTCAGCCTCGAAAGCCAGGGCGAAGGCGTCCACGTCCGCGAGTTTGATTTCCTCCGCGAAGTCCCCGACGTGTGGGATCTCAAAGCCGAAGCCGCCGCGCGTGCCGAGGCTGACCGAATCATCGCTGAGCGCACCCAAGCGCCGGTGACCGCGCTTGGCGGCACCCTCCAAGCCGAGACTATCGGAGCCATCCACGAATGCCTGCGCATCCTGGCCGGCTGCTGCGACCATGCCTGCCGGATTGACAGCGCCGGCTTCAACAAGATGGACGCAGAATTTGGCCACTCGCTGGCCAACACCCACGCCTTGAGTCCCAAGCAGGCCGCCAGCGGCCAGAACCTCATCCGCAAATATCACCGCCAGTTGCCCGCCGACATCCTCCGCGCGGCGATCGGCAGCATCACCGCCGACGACCTGCGCCAGCCCGACCCGGCCGTCCCGCTGGACGATGAAGGCAATCCCGACGAAGGATTGCTGCCAGCGCCACCGCCGGAAGCCAACGAGAGCGTTGTCAAGACGCCCGCCATGCTGGTCAATCGCAAGTACGGCGGCAAATCCGGCGAGGAAGTCGCGCACAACGGTTGCGAAGAATGGTACGGCGACACCTACCAGAACGGCGTCAAGCCCGGAGCCAAGAAGCTCGCGCAATTCCGCGAAGTTATCGAGCTGACCGGCACCCCCAAGCTCTACGCCCAAGAAGGCCTTGGCGACGAAGCCATCGTCCACGTCAAACTGTTCGACCCCTGCGGCAACTGGACGTGGTTCATCACCGAATTTTCCGAAACCGCCCCGGACGGCTACAAGAACCTCGCCTTTGGCCTGGTCAACGGCCACGAATGCGAAGCCGGCTACATTGACTTGGGCGAACTGTCCACAGTCAAGGGCCGCATGGGCATCGGCATTGAGATTGACATGCACTTCAAGCCGCAAACCCTTGCGGCCTGCCGCGAGGCTGTCACCGCCTGATTTATGACCCGCCGACATTTGCAAAATGCGCTCCTCGATGGCACCGTCGAGCTCCCCTACGATTGGAACTTCCACGCCGAGCGCAACCCGGAAGACGATTGTCTTCATGGCGCGACCCTCCGCTTTTGCGCCGGTCAAGAATGCGTGCCCATCCGTTTGAGCCGCAGCCGGCGCGCTTTACTCGTCAAGCTGACCGAGCAGTCCATCAAAGGCAAATGGACCACCGCCCCGAACACCGCCGGCGGCGGCGGCATCGAGCGCCACTGGTTTTCCTGGCTTCACGCCGATTGAATTTGGCCTGGGTGGCGCAGTTCGAACTGACCTCGCTCAACCTGCGGCAATGTCGGCTATCCGCCAAATTTTATGAAACAACTACCCTACCGAGTTGACCCTGACGGCGACGTTCTGGACCTCTACGTCCATTGCTATCGCCACCGCCTCACCCACGAAGCTGCGGAGCGCGGCCTGCACGCGAACCAGGCCAAAGATGCCTACGAGCGCGCCACCATCGTGTTGCGCCTGCTCCTGGGTGAGCGCGAATGGGGTGACGGCTACGAACGCCGCCTGGACGATTGTTTTGAGATGAACGACGGCAACGCCGTCTGCGGCTGGCTCATCGAATTTGCCGAGCACGACGAACGCATCCGCGAGCTGCTCAACAATCACGACAACCTGCGCATCACCGACCACACCCTGAAGTTGACGGCCGGCGGCAGCACCATCCTCAACCACTGGAACGCCAAAGGCTGGCGCAACGCCCATCGCAAAGGCGAACTCTCTTTAACATGAACCCCACACCATCAAAATTCATTCCCATCGCC
>Ga0316231_1004302_pt1 | contig 11897 bp, 7 predicted proteins | sample TBH18027metaG_FD_206002 | JGI IMG/M metagenome (GOLD analysis project Ga0316231, IMG submission 206002) | Freshwater microbial communities from Trout Bog Lake, Wisconsin, USA - TBH18027 | ecosystem: Environmental > Aquatic > Freshwater > Lake > Hypolimnion/Profundal zone | place: USA: Wisconsin...
CGGCAATCCGAATTGTCCGATTCGTCGCCAAGTCATTCCCCGCATTGAGGAACTGACAACCGCGTCGTGGGAGCTCACGGATCCCTGTGGTGAAGATGCCCACATGCCCGTGCCGGGGTTGGTGCACCGCTATCCGGACCGGGTTTTGTTTTTGGTAACCGACCGCTGTGCGGCTTACTGCCGATATTGCACCCGGAGTCGGGTGGTCAGCGGAGTGGGGGAACAACATCTTGAAACCGATTTCACTGCGGCGCTCGATTATCTCCGGCAACACCGCGAAGTTCGCGACGTTTTGCTGAGCGGCGGCGACCCGCTCCTGTTCAACGACGACCGGCTGGAACGCCTGCTTCGCCAGCTCCGCGAAATTCCGCACATTGAGTTGCTGCGGATCGGTTCGCGGATCCCGATATTTTTACCGCAACGCATCACGCCTTCCCTGTGCGCGATGCTGAAGCAATTTCATCCCTTGTGGGTCAACATTCACACCAACCACCCGCGGGAGGCGACGGCCGAAGTTCGCGCAGCCTGTGCGCGGCTGGCCGATGCCGGTATTCCGTTGGGCAACCAGACCGTGTTGCTCCGCGGCGTCAACGACGACGTGGTTGTGATGAAAGAACTCTTGCACAAGCTGATCATGATGCGTGTGCGGCCGTATTACATCTACCAATGCGATCTCGTCAGCGGCACGCATCACCTCCGCACATCGGTCCGCAAAGGCCTGGAAATCATGGAAGGGTTGCGGGGCCACACGACTGGATTTGCCGTGCCGCAGTACGTCATTGATGCACCCGGCGGTGGTGGCAAGGTTCCGGTTGGCCCGCAGTACATCCTGGCGCACGACCGGCAGCGCATCATCATTCGCAATTACGAAGGCAAAGTTTTCGAGTATCCCGAGGTGCTCGACGACGGAAGCGTCGCTCCCGCGCCGTGTGCCGCCACCGAAGCTGGGCATGGCTGCCCCCACTAAACTCCACCAAATTGGCGTGGCGTGGAATTGGCAGTACGACATCGATTTTATTCGATTGTTGGACGAGTCCTTTCACAAGGCGGGTTTGGACAGCTATCTGATTGGCCTGCACAACCTCGCCCAAACGACCGGTGAAGTGGAGCGCGGGGAACGCCAATTCCGCTGGTTTCTGGATCGCGCCAGCGACGAAGATGCGCACTTTCTCAAACTCAATCAACTGCTCACCGCCAAGGGAACGCACATTCTCAATGCCCATGACCGTTACCTGCGGGCCAGTGATAAAGCCGAAATCCACAGCGATCTTGTGACCAGCGGCTTGGATTTGCCGGCCACCCTGATCGTTCCGGCGTACGATCGGGAGCCGCACCTCAGCCACGCAGTCCTCGAGCCGTTTGCCAAGCCCTTTATCGTCAAACCAGCAAAAGGCAGCGGTGGCCGGGGCGTGTTGACCGGAGCGAAAACCATCGATGAAGTCAATCACGTCCGAACCAAGCACCATGCCCAGCGGTTTCTCATTCAACAAAAGATTGAGCCCCAAATTCTGGGCGACCGGCGCGCCTGGTTCCGTGTCTACTTTGTGTGCGGGATCGCGATTCCCTGCTGGTGGGATGATCGCACCCACCGATATATCGTCTTTGACCCGCAGGATTCGCGGGGGATTAATTTCGCCGAATTAGACCGCATCATTCGCGTCATCGCGGGCATTGCGAAGCTGGATTTTTTCAGCGCGGAAGTTGCGCTGGACGCGCGGGGCCGGTATGTCGTGATTGATTACGTGAACACGCCGTGCGACATGCGGTTGCAGAGCAAATACGCCAACGCAGTTCCCGACCGTCTTGTGCAGCAAATTGTGGCCGCCCTGACCGGTTATCTCAAAACGCAACTCGCCGGCATATAATTGGCGTCGCTGTCGTTCCGTAATAGTAGAACGGGCGTCTCGCCCGTTGATTAGTTGGACAGGCGTCCCGCCTGTCTGTGATCTAGCGGATCAATCAAACGGGCGGGACGCCCGTTCCACTAATTGAATCGACAGGCGGGACGCCTGTCCCACTACACCATCCGAATCAGGCTGCCGTCTCCAGAATGTAACCATTTGGCAATTGACCGAGTAATCCAGTGGGCCTATAATAATTCCTGTCAGGAAGAGCGATGCCACTGAAAAACCTAATGCGGAAGAGGTGTCCCAGCAAGATTACGGCTGGCCTCCCAGTCTGTGTTTGGCACGAGGATTGCTTAGGCAGGCAGGCAGGCAGGCAGGCAGGCAGGCAGGCAATACAACTCCTTTCCCAGCCGTGTTTTTAGAAATCACCCGACCCAGCACTGTGGTAATTTCGCGTGATTCTGTTGACCGCTGACTCGCGAGCTTAGATTTATGGGATTCGGCTGACAATGAAACCCAATCAACCATTCCGGAGTCGCGGTGGCCTGGCGTTGCTGGTGGTATTTGGCCTGTTGGCAGTCGGCACGATCATGACCGGCGTATTCTATTACCGGAACACTGTGCGGCGCTACCGGGCCGAGATGGCGCAGAATCTTTCCGCCATCGCTGATTTAAAAGTGGGTGAGCTGGTGCAGTGGCGCAAGGAACGACTGGGCGATGGTCAGCAATTCTTCCGGAACCCGGTTTTTTCTGGTTTGGTACGGCGGGCGTTTGACCAGCCACCGGATGAGGCCGCGCAACATGACCTGCGTGGGTGGCTGGAGCGCGTGGGCCTGAACTCCCTCTACTACCAAATCGCGCTGGTCGATCCGCAGGGGACCACGCGTCTGACGATGCCCGCCAACCGGCAAGCGGTGTCGGCAATTATCGCACAGCGGATTCCAGAAGTTTTGCGGTCGGGTCAGGTGACGTTTCAGGACTTTTACCGGTATGAGACCGGCCAGTCGGCCCAACTCGGAATTCAGCTTGGAATTTTGGTGCCGATTTTCGAAGGATCAGACACGAACCGGCCACTGGGTGTGCTGGTCTTGGCCATTGACCCGGCCCGCTATCTCTATCCATTCATCCAGCGCTGGCCGGTGGTGAGCCGGACCGCCGAGACGCTGCTTGTCCGCAAGGAAGGCAACGAAGCCGTCTTTCTGAACGAACTCCGGTTCCAGCGGGATACCGCCCTTAACCTCCGTGCCCCGCTGGATCGCGTGGCGTTGCCGGCGGTGCAGGCCGCACTGGGGCGAGTGGGCGGCATGGAAGGAATTGATTACCGGAACGAGCCGGTGCTGGCGGCTTTGCGCGGTATTCCGGATTCGCCCTGGGCGCTGGTGGCCCGCATCGACATTGCGGAAGTGGACGCGCCGCTTCAGGTCCAGCGGTGGCAGATTGGCTTGTTGATTGGGGCCTTGCTCTTGGGGGCGCTGGCGGGAATCGGTCTGATCTGGCGGCAGCAGCGGGTCCGGTTTTACCGGGAAGGGGCGGCTGCGGGCGAGCAGGACCGCCGGATGGCGACGGTGGTGCGTGACTCCTACGATGCGATCACAATTCAGGATTTCGCAGGCCGGATTACCGCGTGGAACCGGGGCGCGGAACTGCTGTATGGCTACAGTCAGGCCGAGGCGCTGTCGATGAACATTGGGCAACTCACCACCCCGGATAAATTGGCGGAGCAACAGGCGTTCACGCGCCGGCTGGTCGCGGGCGAAACGATCATCGCGTTTGAGACCCAACGGGTCAGCAAAGACCGGCAGGTGCACGATGTGTGGCTCACGGTTAAGAAATTGGTGGACGAAGCCGGCCAACCGATCGGCATCGCGTCCACCGAGCGCGACATCACCGCGCGCAACCGGATGACGGCGGAACTGCGCAGCCTGAACGCGGACCTGGAGCAGCGCGTGCGCGACCGCACGGTAAAGCTCGAAGAGCTCAACCAGGAACTGGAGGCGTTCTGTTATTCCACATCGCACGATCTGCGAGCGCCATTGCGGCATGTGCAGGGCTATGTGGACATGCTCGCGCGCGAGGCTGGTAGCCATTTTTCGGACAAGGGTCGGCATTATATGCAGACCATTTCGGATGCCAGCCGGGAGATGGGAGTGCTGATTGATGATTTGCTGGCGTTTTCCCGGATGGGCCGCGCAGAAATGTGCCAGACCCGGGTCAATCTCGGCGACCTGCTGCATGCTACGCAGCGCGATTTGGAGCCGGTCACGCGCGGGCGGAATATTGTCTGGAAGATTTTACCGGTCCCCGAGGTGCAGGCCGACCCGGCCATGCTCAAGCTGGTTCTGGCCAATCTGCTGGGCAACGCGGTGAAATTTACGCGCCCGCGCGACCCGGCGGTGATTGAGATCGGCTGCCTCACGAATGAGGAATGCCGAATGAAGAATGCCGAAGACGGGGAGTCGCCTGATTCTGCATTCAGCATTCCGAATTTAACATTTTTCGTGCGCGACAATGGCGTCGGGTTCGATCCGCAGTATGGTCACAAACTGTTTGGCATCTTCCAGCGGTTGCATCGGAAGAACGAGTTTGAAGGCACTGGAATCGGTCTGGCGAATGTGCGTCGCATCATCGCCCGGCACGGCGGGCGGACGTGGGCCGAGGGCGCTGTGGACAAAGGCGCGGCATTCTATTTCACGCTGCCGGCGAGCAATTAAATGAAGAATGTTGAATGCAGAATGCAGAATAGTGAGCACGGTCGGGATTTGGTGCAGCGGACGAAAAAGTTCGCGCTGCGGATTATCAAGATGTATTCGGCGTTGCCCAAGGCCACGGTCGCGCAGGTGCTCGGAAAACAGGTCCTGCGGTCGGGCACAGGGGTCGGTGCGAACTACCGGGAAGCGAATCGGGCGCGATCCAAAGCGGAGTTCGTTGCCAAGATGGGCGACTGTCTGAAGGAACTCGATGAAACAGCTTACTGGCTGGAACTTCTCATCGAAGCCGGCATTGTTCCCCAGTCGCGTCTGGCCGCTTTGTTGGACGAGACCAGCCAGTTGATTGCGATCTTTGTCACGATCATAAAACGCGCGAAGGAAATTAAAAATGAAGACTAGAAATGGTCAACAACAAAAGGGCGGAAGGAAGTATGCATTCTGCATTCTTCAGTCTGCATTTATCACCCATGAATCCTGAACTGAAGCGCATTTTGCTGGTGGACGATAGTGATCGCGACATCGAGCTCACACTCGACGCTCTGGCTCAACACAACCTGGCTAATGAAGTCATCACCCTGCACGACGGGGCCGAGGCGCTCGACTACCTGTTCCGGCGCGGCCCGTTTGCCGACCGCACCACCACGAATCCCGCCGTCGTGCTGCTGGACCTGAAGATGCCCAAGGTGGATGGCATCGAAGTGCTGCGGCAGTTGAAGAGCGATCCAGATCTCAAAACGATTCCGATCGTGGTAATGACCTCCTCCCGCGAAGAGCAGGACCTGGTCGCAAGCTACCAGTTGGGCGTCAATGCCTACATTGTCAAGCCGGTCGAGTTTCCGGAATTCGTCAAGGCGGTCCGGGTCTTGGGAGTATTTTGGGCCGTGCTGAACGAGCCGCCGCCGGGCAGTGTGTCGGCGTTGCAGCGGAAGATCTTCTGAGCTCCCGAGGAGGCACGATGAATCATCCGATATCGATTCTTTATCTCGAAGATAGTCCGCGCGACGTGGAACTGGCGCGGGAGCAGTTGCAGTCGGGCGGTCTGGTCTGCGAACTGCGGATCGCGAGCGGTCGCGCGGAATACGAGGCAGCGTTGGCGGACACGCGGTTTGACCTGATTCTCTCGGATTTCGCCCTCCCCGATTACGATGGAATGAGCGCACTCGTTTTGGCGCAAGCGAAACAGCCGGCCGTTCCGTTCATCCTGATCTCCGGCACATTGGGCGAGGAGCAGGCGGTGGACTGCATGCTGCGGGGCGCGACTGATTATGTGATGAAGCAACGGCTTCACCGCCTGGTGCCGGCTGTGACGCGGGCGTTGGCCGAGGCCGCGGAGCAACAGCAGCACCAGGCGGCGGAGGCGGCATTGCGCGAGAGCAATGACTTGTTCGCGTTGTTCCTGCAGCACTCGCCCATCTACGCCTTTATAAAAACGGTGACGAGCGCCGAGAGTCGCGTGGTGCAAGCCAGTGACAGTTTTCAGGAGATGATCGGCATCGCGGCGGGGGACATGGTGGGTAGGACCATGGCGGAGTTGTTTCCCGCCGACAGGGCCGCAAAGATGACCGCTGATGACTGGGCGGTTGTTTCCAGCGGCAAGGTGCTGAAACTGGACGAAGACCTGAATGGTCGCAATTATTCCACCATCAAGTTCCCGATTGTCCGGGAAGGCAGGACTCTGCTGGCGGGCTATACCATCGACATTACCGAACGCAAGCAGGCCGAAGCGGCGCAGCTCGCAAACCAAGAACGCTTCCATCACTTGTTTCAACAGATTGCATCGGTGGCGATTCAAGGCTATGCGCCCGATGGCACGACCCTCTATTGGAATGCGGCATCCGAACACCTTTACGGATACTCGGCGATCGAAGCCATCGGCCGGAATTTGCTGGACCTTGTGATCCCGCCGGAAATGCAGACTGGTGTTAAGGCGGCCATGCGGCAGATGGCCGAGACCGGACAGCCCATCCCGCCGGGGGAACTGTCTCTCATGCGCAAAGACGGCTCGCGGGTCACAGTGTTTTCAAGCCACGCCATCTTGCAGTCGCCTGGTCACCCACAAGAATTATTCTGCATTGATATTGACCTCACCGCGCGCAAGCAGGCGGAAGCGGAGCTGCAGCTCCAAGGCAGCGCCTTGAATGCGGCGGCGAATGCGATTGTCATTACGGATCCGAAGGGGGACGTGCTGTGGGCGAATCCGGCTTTTACCAAGCTGACCGGCTACGAGGTCAGTGAGGTGCTCGGCAAGAACCTGCGAGTCCTCAAGTCCGGCCAGCATGACGCGGTGTTCTACCGGCAGATGTGGGAAACGATTTGCGCCGGTTTGGTCTGGTCCGGCGAAATCGTCAACAAACGCAAGGACGGTCGCCTCTACACCGAGGAGATGACCATTACCCCTGTCGCTACCGATGCCGGTGTGATTACCCATTACATCGCCATCAAACAGGACATCACCGCGCGCAAACTGGTCAAGCATGCGCTGGAGGCCAGCAATCGCCAGCTGGTCTTGGCCGCGGCCGAGTTGGGGGTGGCGCAACAGCAGATTGTCCAGCAGGCCAGCCTCCGCGCCCTGGGCCAGATGGCCAGTGGCATTGCCCATGACTTTAATAACGCGCTGTCGCCAATCGTCGGATTCAGCGAGTTGCTCCTGAAACATTCTGAAATGCTCGCCGATCGGGAGAAGGCGACGCAGTTCCTCCGGCATATTAATACCGCCGGTCACGATGCGGCGGACGTGGTGCGCCGATTGCGGGAGTTTGGCCGCCAGCGTGTGGCCGGAGAGATTTCGGAAGCGATTGACCTCCCCGGTTTGGTCCGACAAATCATTGAAATGACCCAACCACGGTGGCGGACTCAAGTGCAGTCGGCTGGGGTGACCATTCAAATTGCAACCGACTTAGGGAAGGTGCCGGTCATCGCCGGCGAGGAGTTTGCGATTCGCGAGATGTTGACCAATCTGATCTTCAATGCCGTGGACGCGCTGCCCGCCGGCGGAACGATCACACTGGGGACGGCCATGGATGGGGAATTTGTGCGGGTCTGGGTCAGTGATACCGGGACCGGGATGACCGAGGAAGTTCGCCAGCGTTGTTTCGAGCCGTTCTTTACCACCAAGGACGACAAGGGAACGGGCTTGGGACTGGCGATGGTGTATGGCATTGTGCAGCGGCACGGCGGCACGGCGGAAGTCGCAAGCCAACTGGGGTGGGGGACGACCGTCACGATCCGGTTGCCGCTCAAGCTACCGGATCCGGTGGCCAGTGGGACCAGCGAGTCCGTGTGCGTGAAGAAACTGCGCGTGCTGGTGGTGGATAACGACCCCATGTTGCGCGAAATTGTGGACGCGTTGTTGACCGATGACGGCCATCGTGTTGCGACGGCTGAGAGTGGCGCGGCGGCGCTGCAACGGCTCCAGTCCCTCCCGTTCGACCTGGTGATCACGGACCAGGCGATGCCCAACATGAGTGGCGAACAATTGGCGGCTGCCATCCATGCCGTCGATTCCAATTTACCCGTGATCCTGATGACCGGGTTTGGTGACCTGATGAAAGCGGCGGGCGAAATGCCGCCGCACATCCGCGCAATCCTGAGCAAGCCAATCACCGAAGCTGCACTACGTGCGACGTTGGTCAAGGTGTTTCCGGGGAAGTAAGTCGGACAGGCGTTTCGCCTGTCTGTGATCGAGGGGGATCAATCCGACGGGCGGCCTTTCGGCAGGTCCGCGATGGACTCGCGACTCCGGTCGGAGCTCAGGGTCTCGCCTGCGTGATCGAAGCCACTTCGGCGTGGCGAAGGCCCGAGCTCTGTCGAGGGAGACGCCCGTTTCACTATTGTTAAAACATGCTCAGATTCGCCCGCGAGGTCACCCAAATCCTCGGCTAATTTTTCAATCCGGTTGATTTCTCCAGAAAAATTAACACCCCCATATTCTGTGCCAGAACTACACTGTATCGATAACTCCCGGTGGGTCGTCGTCGGCCCAGACGGGCGGTCGGGTTTTCGCCGCGACGGAGCGGCTACGTCCGCGCGGGCGGGACACCGCGCCTGACCCCGGATTTTCCGGTAGGGCGGGCTGTCTCGAGCCCGCCGTTCGCAGCGAAAATAAATCTTCGCCGTGGATTTGGGGCCATCGCACGTGAGGTGACAAATCCCGGTAAGTCTGATAATGTCAGGATATGCCCTCTGTCATCCTCAAACCAAATAAAGAACACCGGCTCATTGCCGGCCACGCGTGGGTCTATGCCGGTGATATCGCCCGGCTCACCGGTGTCGTCAATGATGGCGATGCCGTGGATATCCGCGACCACAAAGAACGCTTTCTCGGCCGGGGGCTGCTGAACCGCAAATCCCAGATCACCGTGCGGCGGTTTACCTTGCAAAAAGAAGAACTCGATCGCGCGTTCTTCAAACGCCGCATCGCGGCGGCGAATGCCGCGCGGACCGGCGACACCTACCGGCTGGTTTGTTCCGAAGGCGACCAATTGCCCGGGTTGATTGTCGACCGGTTTGGCGACTACCTCGTCATCCAGCTGTTGACGCTGGGAATGGATCAGCGCAAGCCGATCATCCTCGAAGTTCTCCGCGAACTCTTTCATCCCGCGGCCATTATTGAACGCAGCGATGTGCCCAGTCGGAAGCTGGAAGGTTTGCCGGAGACGAAAGGTGTTATCGCTGGTCAGCTCGCTGGCAAAACCCGGATTACCGTCGGCGGCGTGCAGTTTGAAGTGGACCTGCTCGAAGATCAGAAGACCGGCTTCTTTCTCGATCAAGCGGAGAACTACGCCATTGTGGCCAAGTATTGCAATGGGAAGCGGGTGTTGGATTGCTTCAGCTACCACGGCGGCTTCGCGCTCTTTGCCGGTAAAGCGGGCGCGAAGAGCATCGAGGTGGTCGAAATCTCCGAGCCGACCATTGCGCGGGCGCGCGCGAATGCGGATTTGAATGGATTGACCGGTAAAATTGAGTTTCTGTGCGCCAACGCCTTCGATGTCCTGAAAAAGGGCGATGCCACCAAGCGCCAGTTCGATGTCATTATTCTCGATCCGCCGACGTTCACACGCACGAAGCAGAACGTGGGCGATGCGTTGCGCGGCTATAAAGAAATCAATTTACGCGCCGTGAAGATGCTGTCGCCCGGCGGGATTCTCGCGACGTTTTCCTGTTCCCACCACATTACTTTGGATTTGTTGAAGATGGTGGTGGTGGAAGCGGCGGCCGACGCGCAGAAGAAACTCCGGTTGGTGAAGACGCTGACCCAATCCGCTGATCATCCAATTTTGCTGGGCCTACCCGAAACCGAATACCTCAAGGGCTTGTTGGTGCAGGTGGTGTAAGCGTGGAGACGAAACTGCGTGAGTTGAAGACGCTCCTCGCTGAGGTTAATGACCTTGAGTCTGCGGGCGCAGTGTTGCAGTGGGATCAATCCACCTACATGCCGACCGGTGGAGCCGCGGCGCGGGGACGACAGTTGGCGACCTTAGCCCGGTTAGCCCATGAGAAATTTACGGCGCCAGTGATTGGCAAGCGGCTGGAGGAGTTGAGCCGGGCGACGGCAGATCTCCCGGTGGATTCCGATGAGGCGAGCCTGATCCGGGTGACCCGGCGGGATTACGAGCGTGCGGTCAAGGTGCCGGCGGAATTTGTGGCCCGGCTCTCCGAGCACACCGCGGCAACCTATCAAGCTTGGACGCTAGCGCGGCCGGCGAATAACTTTGCGGCCGTCCGCCCCTTTCTGGAGCAGACACTCGATTTGAGCCGGCAATTGGCGGATTACTTTCCTGGCTATGAACACATCGCCGATCCGTTGATTGACTACGGCGATTTTGGCATGACGGCCAAGCTGATCCGTCAGGTTTTTGGCGAGTTACGCCAGGAACTGGTCCCTTTGGTGCAAACCATCACGGCCCAGCCGCTCGCGGACGATGCGTGCCTGCGGCAGAACTTTCCCGAGGCGGACCAACTGGCCTTTGGTGCGGCGGTGATCAAGCGGTTCGGTTACGATTTTGAGCGTGGCCGACAAGACAAGACCCATCATCCGTTCATGACCAAGTTCTCGCTTGGGGATGTCCGAATCACGACCCGGTGCCGGGAAGACAATCTTGGCGAGGCGTTGTTCAGCACGTTGCACGAGGCCGGGCATGCGTTGTATGAGCAGGGGATCCGGCCAGACTTTGAGGCGACGCCCTTGGCGGGGGGAACTTCGTCGGGAGTGCATGAAAGCCAGTCGCGGACCTGGGAAAATCTCGTCGGCCGCAGCCGGGGATTTTGGGAGCATTTCTATCCGCAATTGCAGGCGGCCTTTCCGTCGCAACTTCGGCGCGTTCCGCTGGAAGACTTTTACCGCGCCATCAACCGGGTGCAGCGCTCGTTGATCCGGACGGATGCCGACGAGGTGACCTATAACCTCCACGTGCTGATCCGCTTCGACTTGGAATTACAGCTGCTCGAAGGGAAGCTCGCGGTCAAAGATCTGCCGGCGGCCTGGCAGGCCCGTTATCAGGCCGACCTTGGCCTTTGCGCGCCCGCTGACCGCGATGGCGTATTGCAGGATGTGCATTGGTATGGGGGAATCATTGGCGGCAACTTTCAGTGCTATACGCTCGGAAATATCCTGAGCGCGCAATTCTACGAAGCCGCCACGCAGGCCCAGCCAGGGATTACTGCCGAAATTGCGGCGGGCCAGTTTCAGACATTACACGGCTGGCTGCGTGAAAACATCTATCAGCATGGCCGAAAATTTACCGCGACAGAAATTGTCCAGCGCGTGACCGGTCAGCCGCTGACGATTGCTCCGTACCTGCGATATCTCCGCCGGAAATATGGCGAGCTGTACCGGCTGTAAGTGACTGGGTTAGTGCTCGTGGCGACCGCAGCAACCGCCCTCATGTTTCCCCTCACAACAGGGCTCCAACTCTTCGGCGGTGGCCGGGCGTTTGGCGATTAATTCAACAGCGAAAGTGAGGTCGACGCCAGCCAGCGGGTGGTTTGTGTCAATCCGAACGAGCGAATCCGTCACGCCAACCACGGTGACGACCGCCGCCTGGTGACCGCTGCCGAGGCGAAACCGGTCGCCGATTTTGATGTTCTTATCGGGGAATTTATCCAATGGGAAATCGATAATCCGGTTCGGGTCATGCTCACCGTACGCATCTTTCGCGGCCACGGACAGCCGTTGTTTGTCGCCGACTTTGAGTTCGGTCAGCTGGGTTTCCAAGCCAGAAATGATCTGGCCGGTGCCGCTGATAAAGGTCAGTGGCTCGCGATCCAGTGAAGAATCGAGGGTTGTACCGGCGGGGTTGGTCAGCGTGTAATGAAATGATATGACGTTCTGGGTCATGGTTTT
>Ga0316231_1004305_pt1 | contig 11894 bp, 9 predicted proteins | sample TBH18027metaG_FD_206002 | JGI IMG/M metagenome (GOLD analysis project Ga0316231, IMG submission 206002) | Freshwater microbial communities from Trout Bog Lake, Wisconsin, USA - TBH18027 | ecosystem: Environmental > Aquatic > Freshwater > Lake > Hypolimnion/Profundal zone | place: USA: Wisconsin...
CAGTTTATCGGCAATACCCTGGGCGAGGTGATCAGCGCCGCCGGGCTCACCCAGCTTAGAATCGCCGAAACCGAGAAATACGCCCATGTGACCTACTTCTTTAACGGCGGCGAAGAGAAGCCTAATCCCGGAGAAGATCGGGTGATGATTCCTTCGCCAAAGGTGGCTACCTATGACCTGAAGCCTGAAATGAGCGCCGCCGAGGTAACCGACCGGGTAATCACGGAAATCAAGTCCGGCAAGTATGATCTGATCATCATGAATTATGCCAATGGCGATATGGTTGGCCATACCGGACTGTTGCCTGCAACCATAGATGCGGTCAATGTTGTCGACACTTGCGTGGGCCGGGTGACGGATGCAATGCGGGATCGCGGCGGGATCACCTGTATCACCGCCGATCACGGCAATGCTGAGGTGATGGTGGACTGCGAAACAGGCGAACCCCTCACTTCCCACACCTGTAATCCGGTGCCCTTCATTCTGGTGGCGGAGGCTTTCCGCGGCGCGAAGCTGCGCAGCGGGATTCTGGCTGATATTGCCCCCACCATCCTAGGTTTGGCGAAGGTGGCCATACCGTCCGAAATGACGGGAAAAAGCCTGATAATAAAGGAGGATAAATAAATGACGACAATTACCGATATTTACGCCCGCGAGATCATGGATTCCCGCGGTAACCCCACCGTCGAAGTCGACGTGGTGCTGGAAGACGGAACCATTGGCCGGGCGGCCGTGCCTTCCGGTGCGTCCACCGGCATGTATGAAGCCGTAGAACTCAGAGACGACGACAAGGCCCGCTATGGTGGCAAAGGCGTGCTGAAAGCCGTGGAAAATGTCAACAACATCATTGCTCCCGAAGTGGTGGGCATGGATGCCATGGATCAGATCGGCATCGACCAGGTCATGCTGGGATTGGACGGAACCCCCAATAAGGCAAAACTGGGGGCCAACGCCATCCTTGGGGTATCGATGGCGGTAGCCAAGGCGGCCGCAGCCGGTTTGGGGATGTCACTATACCAGTACCTGGGCGGCGTTAACGCCAAACAGCTGCCTGTGCCGATGATGAATATTCTCAACGGCGGCTCGCATGCCGATAACAACGTCGATATTCAGGAATTTATGGTTATGCCGGTGGGGGCGGTTTCTTTCAGCGAGGCTCTCAGAATGTGCTCTGAGGTCTATCACGCCCTCAAAGGTGTTCTCAAAGGGCGCGGTCTGAGCACCGCCATCGGTGACGAAGGCGGATTCGCTCCCAACCTGGCGTCCAACGAGGAAGCACTGACCGTTATTGTCGAGGCCATCAAGAAAGCCGGCTACAAACCTGGTGATCAGATCGCCATCGCCCTTGACCCGGCAGCTTCAGAGTTTTACAAAGACGGCAAATATAATCTGGCTGGCGAAGGTGTCGTCAAAACATCTGCTGAAATGGTGGAATACTATGCCGGACTGGCAGCCAAGTACCCGATCATTTCCATCGAGGACGGGCTGGCGGAAGATGACTGGGACGGCTGGAAAAAGCTCACCGATAAACTGGGCGGAAAAGTCCAAATCGTTGGCGACGACCTTTTCGTGACCAACACTGAGCGCCTCAGCCGCGGGATTAAAGCCCAAACAGCCAATTCCATCCTGATCAAGGTCAACCAGATCGGGAGTCTGACCGAAACCTTTGATACCATCGAAATGGCCAAGCGGGCGGGATACACCTGCGTAATTTCCCACCGTTCGGGCGAAACCGAGGACACGACCATCGCCGATATCGCGGTGGCGGTCAACGCCGGCCAGATCAAAACTGGCGCGCCGACCCGCACCGACCGGGTAGCCAAATATAATCAGCTGCTGAGGATCGAGGAAGAACTGGGAGATCTCGCCCAGTACAAGGGCCGCAGCGTATTCTACAATCTGAAGTAACAAAAGGGCGCCGTGAAAACGGCGCCTCAGGCTGTCGAGAAAGTACCTTCTCGAAAAATGATTTCTGTTTTAGACTGTTTTTGAGGGTGCTCGAATGCCTCGTAATGCTCTTTTGCGGCCTTAGAAGCGATTCTAGGACGTTGGATTTCTGAGACGAAATGCCTAATTTTCATACTTGAGGTTTTTCAACAACCTGGGGCGCCGTGAAAACGGCGCCTGATTTTTTTATTGTAAAATGTTCCATATAGTAGACTGTTTCGGCAAAATAATGCTGGTTTGACTGGTAATAATAGACTATCTTCCGGCAATAATGTATAATAGAACGGCTATAGAATAAAAATATCTTAGCAGGCGTTGTCAAGAGTACGGTGATTTGATAAAATAGAGTGGTACAAGAGGGTAGGGGGTGTTGAAACAGTGGTTACAAATTTGCTAATGATCCTGGATGGCTTGATTTCTATCGCTTTAATCGCCTCAGTTGTCCTGCAGTCAGGCAAAAGCGCAGGCATGTCAGGCTCGATCGCCGGTGGCGCTGAAACCATATTTGGCGGCAAGACAAAAGGGCTGGACGTACTGTTGGCCAAAGTGACGATGGTTTTGGGAGTCGCCTTTGGGGTGGTTACACTAATACTTGTCAAACTGACACAGTAGGTTTGCGATGATACCTCAATGGCCACATTGGGGTATTTTTAGGCAATTTTACGATTTTTAGGGGGAAAAGCATTCATGGAACTGGTTTATATTGCTCCAGCCGCTGGTGTTGTCGCGTTGCTGTTCGCAGCCTATTTTATGGCCAGCGTTCTGAAAGAAAGTCCCGGCAATCAAAAGATGCAGGACATTTCTCAGGCTATTTTTGAAGGGGCCATGGCCTTTCTCAACCGTCAGTACAAGACGCTAATTCCGTTTACGGTCATCATTTTTGCGATCTTATTCTTTGTAAGCGGCTATAAATTGGCTGTTTCGTTCCTTGTGGGGGCCGTCTCGTCGGCTGTAGCCGGCTATATCGGCATGACATCGACTACTAAATCAAACGCCCGGACCACCGAAGCCGCCCGGACCAGTCTGAACAAGGCCCTCAGTGTGTCTTTCCGCGCCGGGGCGGTCATGGGTTTGGCAGTTGTCGGTCTTGCTCTACTGGGTGTTTCGATTTTGTATATAATCTTTCGTGACCCTGTTGTTATCAACAGCTTCGCCTTCGGGGCAAGCGCCATCGCTTTCTTCGCCCGGGTCGGCGGCGGTATCTTTACCAAAGCGGCCGACGTCGGCGCCGACCTTGTCGGTAAAGTCGAGGCAGGCATTCCTGAAGACGATCCTCGCAACCCTGCGGTTATCGCCGATAATGTCGGCGATAATGTCGGCGACACAGCCGGCATGGGCGCCGACCTGTTTGAGTCCTATGGCGCCACCGCCATTGCCGCGATGCTGATCGGCAACACGGTATTCGGCCTGAACGGCGTTTTATTCCCGCTCCTTCTTGGTGCGGCCGGGATCTTCGCCGCCATTGTTAGCATGTTTTTTGTGCGGACCGGTGAGGACGGCGATCCGCAGACCGCCCTGAACTACGGCCTGTGGGGCACCAATCTCATTACTGCCGTTATCGCTTATTTCCTGTCTACTTCGGTCTTCGGGGACAAAGGTTTCGGAATTTTTATCGCGATCCTCGCCGGACTGGTTGTCAATGTTCTTGTCGGGATGATCACCGAATACTATACATCCAACGCCAAGCCCCCCACCCAGTACATCGCCGACGCTTCCCAGACCGGCGCGGCCACCAACATCATTACTGGCATAGCCACAGGCCTTAGAAGCACCGGTTTGCCGATGGTAGTGTTCTCGGTTGCCATCTGGGTGGCATTTAACCAGGCCGGCATCTACGGAATTTCCATGGCTGCCATGGGTATGCTCTGCACTGCCGGCATGGTGGTTGCGGTAGACTCCTTCGGTCCGGTAGCCGACAACGCCGGCGGCATCGCCGAGATGGCCGAGCTTGGTCCTGAGGTCCGCAAGACCACTGACAAGCTGGATTCGGTAGGTAATACCACCGCCGCCATCGCCAAAGGATTTGCCATCGGTTCAGCCGCGCTCACCGCGCTGGCCCTCTTTACCGCCTTTGGCGAAGAGATTGCGAAAAACCCCAAGCTCGCCGGAATATTGGTCAACGGTCATCTGGTGATCAACCTGACCGAGCCGGGAGTTATTATCGGCATCTTCCTCGGCGCCACGCTGCCTTTCCTGGTTTGCGCTTTCACCATGGAAGCAGTGGGCAAAGCCGCTTTTGAAATGATCGGTGAAGTCCGCCGCCAGTTCCGGGAAATTCCCGGTATCATGGAAGGTACCGGCCGGCCGGACTACGCCCGTTGCGTCGATATCAGCACCAAAGCCGCCATCCGCGAGATGATCCTTCCCGGTATCTTCGCTGTCGGCTCACCACTGGTGGTCGGGTTCCTGATGGGGGCGAAAGCCCTGGCAGGGTTCCTGGCCGGTGCGACTGCTGCCGGTGTTTTGATGGCCATCTTCATGGCCAACGCCGGCGGGGCCTGGGACAATGCCAAGAAATATATCGAGGCCGGCAAATACGGCGGCAAAGGCACACCGACCCACGCGGCAGCCGTTATCGGCGATACAGTGGGCGATCCGTTCAAAGACACCTGCGGTCCGGCGATGAATCCGCTGATCAAGGTGGCAGGGACTATTTCCCTGATCATTGCCCCGTTATTGATGTCAATATAGTCACAAGCACCGGCTAAACAGCCGGTGCCTTTTTGTTTTTGGTGGGACAGGGGACTGCCCGGCCATAGGTTGTTTAAGTTTTCCTCAAAATGGTATAATGATAAATAGATGATGCATGATAAGGGGAGGATGTTCTTTTGGCGATCATTCGCGGGGCTGAACCGTTTTTTCTGCCGGGCGGCCGGCAGGGAGTGTTATTGGTGCATGGATTTACCGGTTCGCCTTCGGAAATGCGCATGATGGGTGAATTTTTGCAGCAACAGGGGTTCAGTGTACTGGGGCCGCGCCTCAGCGGTCATGGCACCAGCGCGGCAGAAATGGCTGATACAGCTTGGCCACACTGGTACAGCACAGTGGAAGACGGCTATCATTTGCTGAAAGCGGAGTGTGATGATATCGCGGTGGTTGGCCTTTCCATGGGAGGGCTGCTCGCATTTAAGCTGGCCAGCGAGTACCCGGTTCGCAGCATCGCGTCTCTCAACGCCCCTATTTATATCGCTGACAGGCGGCTGCCCTTTTTACCGGTTGTCCGTGTATTCCGCAATTTTATGCCGAAAAAGCGCCGCCAGACGGCTGTCGATTCTTGTTACAATATCAGTTATGATCAAACCCCGCTAAATAGTTTGAGTAGCCTCCTGGACCTGATCAAAGAGGTGGACGGCCTTCTGCCGCTTCTGGATATATCCACCCTGATCATTCAGTCCCGCAATGAGCATACCATCCGGCCGGAAAGCGCCCAATACATATACGACCGCCTGGGCAGCCAGGATAAAAAGCTGTTGTGGATGGAACGCTCAGGGCATGTGGTTACCTTGGATGTGGAACATCAGGAGTTATTTGCAACTGTTGCTGATTTTCTTATGATAGATAATACGACTGGTTGAGGGGAGTAAAATAATGAGTATGGATGAACGAAATCAATGGTGTTTTGCCTGTGGCAGCCAGAACCCCATCGGTCTGAAGCTGACCTTTCGCGAGGACGGGGACAAGTACATCGCCGTATTTCGCCCCGGGCCGGAGCACCAGGGCTATGACGGCATTGTCCACGGCGGAATCATCAGCACCCTGCTTGATGAGATTATGGCCCGCTATCCTTACGCCAAAGGACTGAACACGGTTACCGCCCGGCTTGAGGTCCGCTACCGCAAGCCTACGCCCATCGGGCAGGATCTTACAGTGGCCGGCTGGGTCACCAAACAGCGCGGCAAGATGATTGAACTGGCGGGCACTGTGGCGTTGCCGGACGGCACAATTACAGCAGATGGCAAAGCGACGGTAATTGCCGTCAAGGAAGTGGAAACATGAACCTAAAGGAAAAAATTCTGATCTTTATGCGCCTTGAGGCCTATCGGCCGCTGGCGCCAGAGGATCTGGCCGAGGAAATGGGACTGAAGTCCAAAGAACTAAGCGAGTTCTGGCAAGTGCTGGAGGAACTGGAAGCCGGCGCGCTCATCATCAAGACTCGCTACGACAAATACGGCGTACCGGAGCGAATGAATCTGATTGTCGGCAGTCTTACCGCCAGCGAGAAGGGCTACGGTTTTGTCATCTCGGAGAATCCCGAAGAAGCCGATGTCTATATCCCGGCAGAGGCTATGCTCAACGCCATGCATCATGACCGGGTGGTGGCCCGGCTGAATCAGGTCCAGAGTGCGATCGGGCGGGCCCGGGAAGGGGAGATCATCAGGATTGTCCGGCGGGCCAACCAGAGGATTGTGGGCACTTTTGAAAATAGCCGCCATTTCGGTTTTGTTACCCCTGACGACGTCCGGCTCAGGCAGGATATCTTTGTGCCTAAAGGCTTAAGCGGCGGCGCCAAGAACGGCTGTAAAGTGGTTGTGGAAATTACCAAGTGGCCGGAGAAGAAACGCAGCGCCGAGGGGCGGATCGTCGAAGTGCTGGGGCTTAAAGGCGATCCGGGAATTGAGATTCTGTCGATCATCAAAAAACACAATCTGCCGACCGTCTTTCCGCCTGAGGTGGAACAGGCCGCGGCCGAAGCACGGGATTCGATAAGTCCGGACGAGCTTGTCGGTCGCAGGGATCTGCGCGAACTGCCGATCGTCACCATTGACTCTGAGGACGCCAAAGATCTTGACGACGCCGTGTATGTCGAGCGCCTGAAAAACGGCCGCTACCTGCTGGGGGTGCATATCGCCGACGTCAGCTACTATGTGCGGGAAAATACGCCGCTGGACAACGAGGCGCGGGAACGCGGCACCAGCGTCTACCTGGTGGACAGGGTGCTGCCGATGCTGCCCCACCGCCTTTCCAACGGCATTTGCAGCCTCAACGCCGGCGAAGACCGGCTGACACTGTCAGCCCATATGGAAATCGACCATCGCGGCAATGTATTTCATTACGAGATTTTTCCCAGCGTTATCCGAGTGCGTACCCGGCTGTCCTACAACATCGTCCGAAAAATTCTGACCGATAACGACGAAAAGCTGAAAAATGAATATCAGCCGCTGCTGGAGCGGCTGGCGGATATGGAGCGGCTCTGCCTCATCTTGCGGGATCGCCGGATGCGGCGCGGGGCGATTGATTTCGATTTTCCCGAACTCAAGGTCAAGCTGGACGACTCCGGCAAGCCGGTGGAAATCGTCAAAAGGGTGCGCACCATCGCCGAGTCGATCGTCGAAGAGTTTATGCTTGTGGCCAACGAAACCGTGGCTGAGCATATGCACCGGCTGGAGATGCCTTTTGTCTTTCGGGTGCACGAGGAACCTGAAGCCGAAAAAATGGCCAAGCTCAACAATCTGTTGCACAATTTCGGACAAGGCCTGGTCAACATCGCCGATGTGCGCCCCATGGCGCTGCAGAAGGTGCTGGGAAAAATCGCCGGACGGCCCGAAGAGCGGATTATCAGCATGGTCATGCTGCGGTCGCTGAAGCAGGCTCGCTATGAAGCCCAGAATCTCGGCCACTTTGGGTTGGCGGCGCCGTATTATACTCATTTTACCTCACCGATCCGGCGCTATCCTGATCTGATTGTCCACCGGATCCTGCGCGAGACCTTCAGTACCGGCGACGTATCAGCCAAAAGGCGGCAGAAGTTGGCCGCCCTGTTGCCGGAAATTGCCCTGCATTCCTCCCAGCGGGAACGGGCGGCAACCGAAGCCGAACGGGATACGGTCGACCTGAAAAAGGTCGAGTACATGGCCCAGTTTATCGGTGACGAATTCAGCGGATCGATCAGCGGGGTTACCGGCTTTGGTCTGTTCGTCGAACTGGAGAACGGGGTGGAAGGCCTGGTTCATGTTTCCAGCATGGATGACGACTACTATAACTATTCCGAGGAACGCTACGCCCTGACCGGGGCGCGAACCGCCAAAGTATACCGCCTGGGGGATGAAATCAAGGTCGTCCTGGCCAAAGTCAACCCGGAGGAGAGGACCATTGATTTCGAGTTGACAGGCAGATCCTCGCGCGTCAGGCTCGGAGAGAAAAAAGTCGGTAAAAAACCAGGCGGCAGCATAGATCGACCCAAGGCCGGTAAGAAGCCCAGGGGTGCCGCGCCGAGGGGAAAAAAACGTTAGGCTGCCTGCAAAATTTCGCCTAGAATATCAAAAAAGTCCGCATTATGCGGACTTTTTGCTAGTTGCTGGCCATGATGTGTTTTACGAACTGCTGGGCCACCCGGCCGGAGCGGCCGGAATGGGACAGCTCCCAGCGCAGGGCCCGTTTGTGCAGTTCTTCTGCCGGCAGGACTATGGAGTGCTGCTTCGCCAGCGCTTCCACGATCCGGAGGTATTCGGTCTGATCCGGCGCCGGGTAGGTCAGGGTAATACCGAATCGGTCGGATAGCGAGATTTTTTCGTGGACTGAGTCAGCGGAGTGGATATCCTGGGTTCCCACCCGGTCGGACCAATTCTCCTTGACCAGGTGACGGCGGTTGGAGGTGGCGTAGATCAGGACATTGTCGGGTTTGGCCTCGACACCGCCTTCGATGACCGATTTCAGGTGTTTATACTCGGTTTCCGTCTCCTCGAAGGACAGATCGTCCAGGAAGACAATGAATTTTTGGCTGCGCCCTCTAAGGGCCTCAATGATTTTATTCAGATGGCGCAGCTGATGTTTGTGAACTTCGACCAACCTAAGCCCGTTGGTGAAATAGAGGTTAACCAGCCCTTTTACCGACGAGGATTTGCCGGTGCCCCGCGCCCCCACGAGCAGGACGTTGTTAGCCGGCTTGTTGGACAGGAAGGCTTCGGTGTTTTTTGTCAGAACTTCCTTCTGGTACTCGTAACCCACGATGTTTTCCAGCTTGATCTCGTCAAGGTGGCTGATTCCCTCCAGCCCGGTTTCCTCATCCCAGCGGAAGGCCGCGTAACCGGCCGTCTTGCCGCAGCCGTAGCGGGTATAGTAGTCGATCAGCCGGCCGGATAGCTCTTCAGCAGCAAGGGACTGGACCGGTAACAGCAGCAGCTGGGTGAGGGCGGTAAAGTCCTGGTAATAGTCGCTGCCGGTGGGGGTGAAGTCGCAGATGAAGGCAATATCACCGAAAGCAGCCAGATCGGCCTGAAGGAATTCCCGCAGGATCGCCAGGTCGTGGGCAACGGCCTGCCGCAGGCCCGGACCGACCTTGCCCCGGTTTTTTTCTACCGTCATGCTGAAAACATTTTCGTCACGGGCGATGAGGTAGACCAGATAGCTCTGCCACAGATTGCCTGACAGTCCCAGTCTCTCAGCTTTGGCAATAAGCCCGGCAGACAGTTCGTAAACAAGGTCTTCTTTCGCACCGCCGGTCAGGAGGTCCTGGAGCTTTTGCACCAGGCTGTCTTTGAGCAGATTGCGGTATACCATGAGATGACTCAGTTTTGCGGTTGCGGGAGCTGGTTTCATTGTTGTTGCCTCCAACACAAAAGTCCGCGATCCAGGCGGACCAATGTCCATCGTATTAATACATTTGTCTATAATAATATTGCGGATATTGTTACTTTGTATACAGTATACGGACGGCTACGGCTATTGTCAATAAAATTGTAAGCAAAAAACAGGAAAACCCGCCGGTTGGTTCAGTTACCGGCGGGTTTTTTTCGTATCGCTTCGGCGGGAGGCGGCGGATCAAGCGACAGTTTTTCTCGCTTGATCCTGGAACTGAAGGAATCCTCATCAGGGGGACACATCTGGGGGTGAGAGCACGATTCTTTTTCATGCACTTTCTTTCACCTCACTAAAGCTAGTTTGCCCTGTTTGCCGGCCGGTTATAAAAAGGTGACTAGCCTGTCCGTCAGTGAAGCATAATAGCGGTAGTGAAATTAGGGAGGTGAAAAGATGGCAAAGGATGTCATGTGCACGGTGGAGAACTGTCAGTACTGGGATAATCGCCAATGCAGCGCGTCCGCTATCGAGATCGATGTCGACGGGGGAGGCCATCAGGCGAATTTTACCGGCGAAACCAATTGTCACACCTTTGTGGCCAGGAATACATAAAGGGATGCTGGCGGGACCCAGGGGATTGCCCTGGGTCTTACATCTTGGTCGCCTGACCCGTGACGTTGTGCTATGGGGGGATATTTGCTATAATATACTGTGCACGACCGGCGAATGGGGGTGGACAGTTTTGGAAAAGAGCATCAAGATTATAGCAGAGAACCGCAAAGCCAGGCATGACTTTCACATCTTCGAAACCTACGAAGCCGGCATCGCGCTGACAGGCACGGAAGTAAAATCCCTCAGGGCCGGCAAAGCCAACCTCAAGGACAGCTATGCCCGCATCGATAAAGGCGAAATGATGCTGTTCCAGATGCATATCAGCCCCTACGAGCAGGGCAACCGTTTTAATCATGAGCCGCTCAGGGTTCGCAAGCTGCTGATGCATCGTGTTGAGATCAACAAACTCATCGGCAAGACCAAGGAGAAGGGCTATACCCTGGTGCCGCTGAAACTTTATTTCTCCCGGGGTAAGGCCAAAGTGGAACTCGGTCTGGCCACCGGCAAGCACACCTACGACAAGCGCCATGATATCGCCGAGCGAGACGCCAAGCGGGACATGGAGCGGGCCCTGCGTGACAGGCAGAAGGAATGATTGGACTGAGAACGGTTTTCATGTTATAATTACTGTCGTGAATGTATTCGTTTGCGTTAAAGCGCCGCAATCTCCGGTGTCCTCGTTATAACGGGGGCGTACTGGTTTCGACAGGGGTTGTTGTGGCATAGGTAGCGAGCCGGGGTTCCATCAGCCCGTCAATACGGTGGATCTAACTCAAACGCAAACAACGAATACGCTTTAGCAGCTTAGCTAACGTCCTACCTACGCTCGTCCCGTGGCCTAGGATAGGGCGTCACTTAACGGGATACCTGAAGTCCAATTCTCGGAGGACCGACTGGGAAATTTTATCGAGATAGCGACGATGAAGCCTGTCTGTGGGCGTCAACGGAGCGAAATCTAAACCATAGACTGCGCTCGGAGAAGCCTATGTAGTGATACCTCTGGACAGGGGTTCGACTCCCCTCGCCTCCACCAAAATTTGGAAATTAAGTAAAGGGACATGAGACTTAAAACTTATCTTTGCCAAATGGCAAAGATAAGTTTTTTTATTTGACTAGGTTGGTATTTTAGAATGTAATGATTTAATGAGTAAAAGACATAAAGAATGCATAATCAGTATGATTATGCATTGTGGGTCTGCCTCCTAACTCCTAATCGTCACATCACGGAAAATGGAATTATAAATTTTACGGGGTTGCATCTTCTATATCATCATCAGGATTAATTTCCTTAGACAGACCCATCATCATCTTATAATGACTGCCATGATTCATCTTTTCAAATATAAGTCTAAAAACTTGTAAGTAATTATTAATTGCGTCCGCTTCATAGCACATAACAAAATCGTCACTTATAAAGTGTGAGCCATCATTTATACAGGAAATCAACGATTTGCAAATAATTTTGTCCTCGCCATCAAATGCGTTTACGCATTTCTCGTAGTCCATACCACCAATGATATTGAAATAGTATTCAAGTATCCTGCGAAGGGTATTAAACACTGTTACTCTCTGTATCGTATCAGTATTTTTAAGATCTGCCCAGAGCAATTCGTAAGAAGTTTGAATCGGGTTTTTGTCATGCCTGATGATGGCAGTAATGTTGTTTGTTTTTTTCAATACCCAATATGCTGTCTTTGTAGTCGGATACTGTTCCCTAGCGCCCAAGAAAGTAACTTCTTTATGAAAATAAACATTATGAGTAAAAACAAACATCTGCCGTATGCCTTTTTTCCCAACTTTGCAGTCTTGAAGCATTGTTC
>Ga0316231_1004310_pt1 | contig 11882 bp, 12 predicted proteins | sample TBH18027metaG_FD_206002 | JGI IMG/M metagenome (GOLD analysis project Ga0316231, IMG submission 206002) | Freshwater microbial communities from Trout Bog Lake, Wisconsin, USA - TBH18027 | ecosystem: Environmental > Aquatic > Freshwater > Lake > Hypolimnion/Profundal zone | place: USA: Wisconsin...
ATTACAGGTTTGCACGGATTGATTGAATTGTATCCCCCACTTAAATCAAGACCTACGACAACGCCCGTGTGCAGCCCTATCACACGAAGCGGCGTATATGCAACGCCTACATAAAAGGTATCTTTTCGAAGGCTGTTATTAAACAATCCAGCCGTTGCGGCAACATCTTTTCGTACCGTGTACTCCAGCCCCCACCCATGATTGTGTTCATTAATATCAGAGCTTGAATGAGGAAAGTGCCTTGTAAACACAGGTACAGTAACTGCCATGGAATTTTCCGCAGCTTGAACAACACCACAGCTCAAAGAAATGAATATTACAAGTAACGGCAAAATTCGCATGATAATCCCTCCCAAAGTATGTCCCAACATCAAGTCCCATTCTAGCATTACTTTGGCTGCAAGCCTACTAGTATATAGCACCAGATTGCGTCGCAAGTGTGACAGTTTTCACTTTCAGGGATTACTGGTGCGGCAGGATTGGACCCAATTGACGGCAGGAATATGCTATCGCTAACGCGAACTTTTTATTATCTCATTTATTTCAAAATCACAGGGGGTTAACATGATAAACTGTGCCAAGCTCCGCCTTGTTTGCTGCATTTTCCTTCTTATCCTGTTTCTGACTGCCGGGACGGTCCTTGCAGCGGGCGCTTGGGTTATTACCAGCGACGGCGCTAAAGTATGGGACCCTGATCCGCAGCCGGGCGAAACAGCAACATGGTCTGGTAACCGTGACGCTGATGGCAATGCCAGCGGCGACGGGATTTTAAAAGCATACATAAATGACAAGCTGCAGATTACCTACGAAGGGCCGATGGTTGCCGGTAAAGTCACTGGCAACGGTAAGATTACATGGCCATCCGGGTCCAGCTACACGGGTAATCTTGTCAACTGGTCATTTGAAGGCTCTGGCGTATACCAAGTGGCTAACGGCCCTTCCTTTGAGGGCGATTTTGTGGACGGTAAATTTTCAGGTCACGGACATCTGACATACGCCGATGGTTCTTACTACGATGGCGCTTTTCTTAACGGCCAACTGAGCGGCTATGGTACACTGTACAAAGCCGACGGTTCGGTGATTAAACAAGGAAACTGGAGCAACGGTCACTTTAGCGATTGATTTAAACATGCGTTACAAAAAAACAGGCTGTTTGGCCTGCTTTTTTGCGCTTATTTTACTTTTTCGGTTGCCTGTTGCAATTGTTACTTTATTATTGTATTGATCTCGTTGGTCAGCTTCGGTATGGCCTTCCTGACGGCTTCGGGGTAGGCTACCTCTAGGGCGATGGCAGTCCCGGGATAGACTACCTGCTGATCAACGCTTCCTGTGATCCACTTGTCTAGGGCGACTACATATACGGTATAGTGCAAAAGGACCATTGCAACGGTGTCTGTTATTTTAATGCTTGAACTCATGTGGGCTGTGGTGTAAGGAGGGTCATAAAAACCGGTGAGCTCAATATAGAGGACATAGTCCGCATTGTTGCCGATACGCTTGCACATCGCTCTTTTATCCGGCGATTTACTACCGTCAAGAACACCAAAATTATAGTGGTTCATCAAGTAACTATCTACTATTTCACAGGCGTTTTTATTAGCCTCCAATGGTAGCCAGGATGACGCTGAGAATGTAGATATCATGATAGTTGTGGGAGTGGCACCTGCGTTGCTGCAGTGTAGAAGCAGCAAAAAAAGTAATAGAATAGCAATCTTCTTCGACATACCCTATTCCCCCTTGCACAAAATAAGAAATCTCTTAATCCATTGTATTCTAGTGAACTGACAATAATACAACCTATCGAGAAAGGTTGTCGGTAAAGATGCAGCACCGGCCAGCACCAGTATCACGAAGCATTTGAAGGGCCTTCACCGAATATGAACAGCCACGAGGGGGCACCTTTGGAGCGGAGTACCAAGCAGTAAACCGAGGTAAGCCGTTTTTGTGTGAATTCTTTTCGTTTCTTACACATATACTAATAAGGAAGTGGCGTATAGCTGCGGCTGCAAGGACACACGCCGCATATGAAAAGCTGAGAGATTACAGACTCTCAGCTTTTTGTTTTATTCCTATTTCCTGCTTGACATGGAACCTTGTATGAACCACCAAAACCTGGGCTGATGATGAGGGTTTTTCTTTAATAAACTGCCATAAAGAGGCAGGCAATTTATCAGAAACAGCGAATCTCTATATGAATTATTGATTTGAAAAAGAAAGGGAGATTAGCAATGGCGGATATTTTAGCAGCAGACGAAGGCACTGAGAAGAAGTTGAGTTGGGAAGCTTTTATCAAACAGGAGGTTTTAAACTTCCTTATGCAGCACAACCTCCAGTCGATCAATGTGGATGACGGCGCAGGGAAGAAAGGCGTTATAAAACGCACATCAAAAGGAGATTTCTCTGTTCAGATTACTTCGAACGAAATTTTGTAATAACCAGCCAGGGCCTTTTGTTCTGTAAAGGGCTCTTTGGTTTTTACTTATAGGAAACTTGGAAGATCGGGACAAGACCAGTAAAATCAGGGATTGCCTGCAGGGCTTTAACCTTGCAGGCTTTTTCGCTTTTGCGCCAAAAGGAAGCCGAAACATTCGTGAAACTGAATGAATATGTTCAAGCATGTCCAGGGACAGGTGAATGCCGCTGGTAAGGCCCTCATGTAAAGGATGCGGGTGTCGGAGCTCATAGTATAAACAGCTATTGATTATTGCTGTAAAATGGTAAGATGAGTACAGATGATAAATCACTTGAGGCTGTCTGCTGTTCAACCGCGTTTTAGCCAAAAGACTTTGCTGGAGGTAATATGCAATACAAAACGTTACTCGTTTCTGCTGTCGGATCGTCGATCTTCGGACTATGGTGCGCATTCAAGGCAGGACAGAAGGAAAAACAGTTCATCGTTGTTGACGGCCGGATCCGGTTGCTGCCGGTGTCGACGTTTAAGCGGGTTTTCTTCGTTGCTTCTTACCTTGTTGCTCTGATTTGCTTGGTGTATGCGTTTTATATTGCTCTTGACGGCATGTTTGACCGATAGCGATTGACATGAAATTTTCCCCGGCAATTTGTCCCAGCCCACTCCCAGGGAGTGGGTTTTCTTGTGGGGCAGTTTAATTTTCACCCGACACTCAACAGGAGCTTCTTTGTATATCGTATGATAAACCCAGCATGCATTCACCAACAATAGTATCCCACTAAAGAGAAATACGTATCGAACCCCAAAGGTAGCTGCTATTTGTCCGCCGAGCACCGCGCCAAAGAACATGCCCAAAAATTGTGCGGACTGGTTATAGCCGAAAGCCCGTCCGGCAATGAAGTCAGGGATATCGCGTTTGATCAGGCTATTAATCGAAGGCACCAGGCCGGCTGTAGCTGTTCCCACAAAAAAGTGAAGTATCCCAAGTTGCCAAGGCTTTTGAACAAGTGCTTCCGGTAAGAAGATGACTCCTGCCACAATCAATGCCGCTAATAGCACCTTCTGTGGCCCGAGATGGTCCGAAATTTTCCCCAGCTTCGGGGCGAAGAGGATGCTTGCAAGCCCTGCGGCAGCGAAAATAGCGCCTGAAACAAAAGCAACATGGGACGTGTCTGAAGATAACTGGGTAATGTAGACGGTAATAATCGGCTGAACGGACATAAGAGCCAGCTGCATGCCAAGGGTTGTCAGAAACAAACATACCGTCACCTTGCGATTCGGGAGACAGCGCCAAACTTCCTTGAAACTGTGAGTGTTTTGGGTCACGCAGACCTTTTGTTCTTCAATGAAAAAGTAGGAGGCGATAAAGGCAACGAAACACATCGCTCCGACTACCATAAAATCCTCGCGATACCCTATTGTTTCCGCCAAATAGCCGCCAATAAAAGGTCCGAGCAAGGTACCTCCGACTTGTCCGCTAAAAATGACTCCCAAGGCCCAGCCTGCACGTTCCCTTGGGGTTTGCGTCGCAACCAAGGTAACCACTGCTGATTGAAAACCGGAAAGAACTCCCTGTAATATCCGCAGCCCTGTCAATTGATAAACATTATGGACAAAACCCATACAGATCACGATAATTGATAAGCCCAGACTTGCGCGCAGAATCATTGGCTTTCGCCCAACCTTGTCGGCGAAATTACCCCAGATAGGCGAAAAAATTGCCAAACTTATAAAGGTACTGCCAAAGACAATTCCTGACCATTTTGCAATCGATGCCGTATCATGAATACCAAGGTGCTCTATATAAAGAGGCAGCATCGGGGCCATTTGGCTCATCCCTGAGGATACAATAAACGCCCCGAACCAGCACACCCAAAGATTCTTCTTCCATTTCTCCATAATCCACCTGCATATTCTATCTGAAAGTACTTCAGTATGAGTTTACCACCATCCTCAACCAGTTTCCAGGAAAAAGTAAGATAATGGGAGTAATATTTATCTGGTCATTGCTTTCCTGCCGGCAGTATAAAAACTGGTAAAACAAGTATACTATGACTTGAAAAACCACTATTGCAGGAGGTATCATGATGAGTGTCGTAAAGGTGAGCGAGTTGGTCGGCAGTTCAGATGAGAACTGGACTGAGGCCGTAAACAATGCAGTGCTGGAGGCGTCAAAAAACAGTGATGACATCCTTGGGGTTGAAGTGACTAACTTCACCGCCAGCATTGAGAACGGACGGGTCGTGGAATACAGGGCCAATATAAAAATAGCCTCGCATTTCTAATCGTAGCAGAGGATACTAAGAGCCGGGATATTTCTCCCGGCTTTTTGTTTTGCGTCTATTGGAAAATGATGGGCTTTGCCGGCAGGGACGAATATGGGCTGTGTCGAAAGAGACCCGACAGGAGCTATAAAGAGAGGAGCTGACAGTCGAGATGGCTTGTCTGACCATGGCGATGTGCCAGGAAATGATGAATTGGCTTATCAGTACCGTTAAGGAAGATGGGGGAAAGCCGATTGCTATTTCCATCTGCGACCAGGACGGCTCGGTGGTAGCGTTAATCAAAATGGACGGTGTTCCCACGCGGAGTGTGCATTTAGCTCAGCACAAGGCTTACACTGCACTGCGCATGCAAACAACCACAGAGTCTTTTATGGCCAGGCTGGACAGAGAAAAGGCGGATATCGCTTTTTTCTGCGATCCCAAACTAACGCCCTTCCCGGGCGGGGCACCGATTGTGGGCTCTGATGGCAGTATCATCGGGGCTGTCGGAATAAGCGGGAGTTCATCCCAGGAAGATCAGCACCTGGCTGGCGTTGCGGCTGGCCTGCACCGCCCCTCGGCTGGCTAGTGCATGCATAGGTAACGGTAAAAAATTCGGATCATTTTTGTGAAGAGGTGCAATGTGAGTAAAGTAAAATTCGCAATAGTCGGAACAGGGTCGATAGCGCCTGTGCACGCCCAAGTCATTTCAAGCATACCTGACGCAGCTTTGGGGGCTGTCTATGGGCGTTCTGCGGCAAAGGTGCAGGAAATTGCCGCCCAATATCATTGTGATGGGTACACTGATTATCAGGAAATGTTGAAAAGAGCTGACATTGATGCAGTAGCGATATGCACCCCCAGTGGAATGCACGCCGATTTGGGGATCGAAGCCGCGCTGGCAGGCAAGCATGTTGTTATCGAGAAACCGATTGATGTCAACCTGGAAAAGGCCGATGCCCTGATAAAAACCTGTCAGGCCCAGGGGGTTACATTGGGGATCATATTGCAAAGACGCTACAGCGAGGGCGTTATGGCCCTAAAGAAGCTGCTGGAGCAAGGGAAGCTGGGGAAAGTGCTTTTCGGGGGATGCTATATCAAGCTGTACCGCAGCCAGGCATACTATGGCAGCGCCGCGTGGCGCGGGACGTGGGAACTGGACGGCGGCGGGGTTCTGATGAATCAGGGCGTCCATTATATTGATATGCTGCAGTATCTTGCAGGGCCGGTTGCTGAAGTTTCAGGCTATTGCGGCACTTTCGGGCACATAGGCCTGGCGGTGGAGGATACTGCCTCAGCCGGTATCAAGTTTCAGTCCGGCGCCTTAGGGGTCATTGAAGGGACGACTTGCGCTTATCCGGGTCTGGTTTCCCGGGTGGATATTTACGGAACAGAAGGCAGTGCTGTCATCGAAAATGATGTGCTCACTTTGGTTCAATTAAAATCCGGCTATGAATATAAAGCAGGGAGTAACAGCGCAAACGCGGGAGTGAGCAGTCCCGGGATTGACTTGGAATGCCACCAGCGCCAGTTTGGGGAGATCGTTGCGGCGATTAAGAATGGTACCAAACCACCGGTCGATGGACTGGAAGGACGAAAAGCCCTGGAAATCATTCTGGCAATCTATAAATCGGCGTTTACAGGCAGTCGCGTTACCCTGCCGCTGCCGGACAGCCTGTTTTTAAAGGATATTGCAAAAGCGGGCGGGTTCAGCCGCACCTTGAAGTAGCTGGTAAGACGCCGGCTGAATTGCAGCTTGGAGCTTAAGCCTAGGATGTGTTTTTTTAAAAAATAGAATTTAGGAGGAGAGAAAATGAACGAGCATGTTCAATGGCACCGCGACAAGATCGGCGGGAAAGTGGTGGATGCCCTGACAAAAAACAACTTCACGGCAACCTATGTTAAAACCAAACAGGAGGCTGCCGACAAGCTGCTTGAGCTAATTCCTACAGAGGCAACTATCGGTTTTGGCGGATCGGTCACTTTAAACGAACTTGACATAGTGGGGAAACTGGAACAACGGGGCAACCCGGTCATGAATACCAGCAAGCCCGGACTCAGCCCGCAGGATATCCGGGCCATGAGGCGACAACATTTTCTGGCGGATGTGTATCTGTCAGGCACAAACGCTGTCACGCTGGGGGGAGAGCTTGTCAACGTCGACGCGACAGGCAATCGCGTGGGAGCAATGCTCTTTGGCCCGGATAAGGTCTTCATTGTTGTCGGTATCAATAAAGTCGTCAAGGACGCGGCTGAAGCGGAAGATCGCGTGAAGCTGTGGGCGTCGCCGCCTAATAATAAGCGACTCGGCTATCCCAACCCTTGCGCCCAGACAGGCGTGTGTATGGATTGTCAGGGACCGACCCGGATATGCAATATTACCACAATCATGCACAAGCGTCCGAGATTGACTGATGTTCATGTCATTGTTGTTGGTGAAGAAATAGGGTTTTAGGCGGAGAATGCGTTTTATATAGCGCAAGGGTTTGCAGTGATGCAGACCCTTGCGCTATATAAACATGGGGTTGGTTTAGTCCGGGGGCGAAAGAGACTGGAGTTCATGACCTAACTATGAATGGTTTGGCATGCTGCTATTCATAGTCATAACGATCTGATCGGGTAGAATGGATGAATAAACACATGACAAGTATACCGAATATAGCCCCTGCCCACACGGCGACGCAAAGCCACCACCAAGCGACCATTTACCATTCCCCCTCTGGTTTGTCCATTTGCTACACGCTATGCTAAATCGCAAAATATATTCCGTCCACTGACCAGACTAAAAGAGAAAAATATAAATAAATAGGAAATTATGGAATATAAACCACGGTAGAAAATTGCTGATATACTATGTAAGGGTGGATGGAGTCTTGTTGCCGGAGTTGGTTAACTATGAAATTTGACTGAAACTATTTGACAGGGAATCAGCAGACAAGGTAACATTCACTTAATTACACGAATATGCAAATAAGCGGAGACTGTAAAAGCCGTCTCCGCCTTTTACCAGGTCACAGCATTTTCTCCGACCTGGTTTTTTATTCAGGAAAATAAGGCGAAAATCATGGATAGGATGGCCGGGACGGCAGCAGCCGCTGGACTATTTCGCGTGGACACGGAAATACTACCTTAAGCGGACACCGGTTAGTTCAATAACATGGAGGGGTCAGTATAAACACAGGGAAAGTTGTCCGTTGGTCCCTAACCGCATGGGCTTTATGCAGTATCCTGGGTGTCCTTGTCACCCCGGTTTTTTATCTGTACTGGCCTGGATTTGCTGAACAGGGCGAAGTGACTTTCTCAACAGTCTCCTGGCTGATTGTTCATGGTCATCCGCTTTACACCGACCTTGCGGCTGCAGAACGCTATAGCTTACAACACGGGCCTGCCATATATCTAATTGTCGGAAGTATTATGAAAATGCTGGGGCCCGGTTATATAACAGCGAAGCTGGCAACAGTTGCTGCGTTCTTGATTGTCATTCTCATTTCGTGGATATGGTTTTCAAAATGTCTGAGCAGGCATCTTGCTTTTATTCTTCTGGGACTAGAGTCTTGGGTTCTCCTTCATTGGCCGTATGCCTATTTGGTTCGCCCTGACGCGATCATGCTTTTGTGCGTGATTGTCAGCATGTATATTGTTACGACCAGGCAGAACCGCTGGCTTTTGATACTGGGAACAGCCATTCCGCTAGGTATAATGGTCAACCTCAAAATCCATGGATTGTTTTATTTTGTGCCAATACTCGCCATTGTCTATCAACAGATAGGACTGCGGAGTATTTTACTTATCGGCGGCTTGTCGCTGCTTATGGGGATAGCGCCGTTTCTATTGCCGCAGATTTCGGGGACAAATTATAGTGTGTGGTTGGTGGAGTCGATTCACCACGGCTTTAAGTGGCAAAATTTTATTGCGAAGATTGTGCTCGGATTTGTTCTGTTTCTAATACCTGTTGCAACAGGTATCGTCTTTGGGGTGGATTTAGGTGCTTTTTACCGGCGGAATCGATTGCTCATTCTGACGCTGCTTGTCTCTTCCATCATTCCGGCCATTGTTGGCTCCAAGGCCGGGAGCGGTACAAACCACCTCATACCGTTTATACCGATCTTGATGTATGTCATGATTCTGCTGATTGCTGATATCAAAAAGCGGTGTCACCCTCTGCCCGAAGTGGTCAGGACAAGGCTGGCCGTCTGTCTGGGGCGGGCGATTCTGATTGTTATCGCTATCCTTATTACGGTTTCAGGGTTTAACGGGGAAAAGAGAATCTTTAAGCATTTCGCAAGTGACAGGACAGCAATATTCAAGGAAATTCAATCGATTGAAGCGTTGTACACCGGAAAAACATTGGCGATCGGTTATGGTGAAAAAGCGTCAGATCTTTTATACCGCGATTTCATTCCCTTGCCGGTATTTCATGGAAATCCTTATCTGGTTGACTCGGTGGCGCTAGGCGATATGAATAGCGCAGGGGTGGCAATGCCCGCTGCCACGATCCGGAAATTGGCTGACGGAGCCATCGTGGTCTGGCTCATACCGGCAGGAGATTCGCCGTTCGCTGATGGAATTTTCGATGAATCATTCCGGCAAGCCTTTTTCGTAAACTATCGGCTGGCGGCAAGAACGGAACATTTTGATGTTTGGATTCACCGCAATATTGCGCGGTAACAAGTTGTTTTCACCCTCGGTTCCGCCATGATAGGACGGAATGACCTGATACTAGATGCAGGATATTGATCTGATCGGGACACAATATATTGTTTTATTCTTGCAGGATTCTTAGCTTCAAGGCAGAAGGATAGAGAAAGGACATGTAGGAGGTGTGGTTATGATTTTGGTAAAAGACGTTCTAGTAGATTATCCTAAGTCAATGATGACGGAAGGCGAAGCCGTAGTTTATGCCGACGAAGAAATTGCCTTATGGGTTGAGAAAGGCAAAAAGCTGGATAAGGTAATTATCGAGATAGATGGAGACACGGCTATTGTCAGGGGTTTTGAACAGTCCCCCATAAAGCGGGTCAGAAGGATTACCGGCTATCTCAGTGAAGCTGGCAATTTCAATGATTCCAAGCGGGCTGAGTTGAAGGCAAGAGTCATACACGCCTAGAAATTCGAAAAAAACCCCACACCGTGCTGGTGTGGGTTTTTTCTTGCAACGGTTTATTTATTGGATAACCGCCGGAGGTCTGGTGGTAAAGGCAATGGCCAGGGCCGCGAACAGCAACAAGGCAGAAATAACGTAAGCCAGAAAGTAGCTGCCGGTCGTGTCAACTGCCCAACCCGCTAGGATGGGGCCAAGGAAACCGGCGCAGCCCCAGGCGGTGAGGATCAGGCCATAATTTACCCCGAGGTTTTTCATGCCGTAAAAATCTGAGGTGACCAAAGGAAATATGGTAAAACAGGCGCCATAGCACAGTCCTGTGACCATCGTACCAATCGCCAGCAGTAAGGGCGTGAGATAACTGAAAAACAGTAACAGGTTCACTGCTTGCAGGAAAAACACTACCTTCAAAGTGGTAATATGGCCGAACTTGTCGGAGCAGATGCCACTGATAATTCGCCCGCCGGTATTAAACAAGGAAAGTAAACTGACAAGATAAAACCCAAATTCATAGTTGGCCTGGGTTTTAGCGATGGTCGCAAGATGGCCGAAAATCATGAGCCCTGCCGAGGAAGCAAAAAAGAAGGACAGCCACAATTTATAAAAGGTGCCTGTTTGCATCATTTGATGCCAGTCGAAATCGCGGGACAGGCGATCGACCGTCGCCTCCGTGGCTGCTGTATGAACGGAGGATTTGACACGAAAGCCGGCTGGAGGATTGCTCAAAAACTGGGCCGAAATAACAATGATTGTTACTATCCCAATACCCAGCACCGCGAAGGTGTTGGCAATACCGTAGTTGGCAAGAGTCCAGTTGGCTAGCGGCGACACATAAACGGCGGCCATTCCGGTGGCGCCGACGACAATTCCTGTGATGAGTCCCCTTTTTTCAGGCGGAAACCATTTGAGGCTTGACGGAATGGTGGTGGCGTAGCACATGGAATAGCCGATGCTAACCACGATGCCATAGCTGACGGTCAGCGTCAGTGGGGTGTTGGAATATACGCAGGCGATTATGCCGATACTCAGGACCAGGCAGCCTGTCACGGCGATGCGCCTCGGCCCCAGTTTATCTTGGGCCCTGCCGGCAAAGATCATTGAAAAGGCGTATATTGCCGTATACAGCGTGTAGGGGAGAGAAGCCTCCACATTGGTCCAGTGCCAGTCGGTCACCAGCGCCTTCTTAATCACGCTCCATGAATAATTGACACCCATGGTCAGATTAATCGCGGTCGCACCTGCAAGCGTCGACCAAGCCTGGTGTTTCATTGCTTTGTTATTTGGGAGCATTCCGCTACTCCTTCTCTTAACGCCCAAAGTTACTCAATACCCTCATTATACGCCTTCTGTCTTGCCTGGGGAATACTTATCTGTTGGCGGCGTAATCAACCGTGGAGCAAAGAACAAAAGACCGAGGCCGGAAACATAGTCTTTCTTGATGGTAATAGTGAGGTTGTCACACTTTTATCACAAATTTGGCGTACAATAAAAAAAACCAAACAAGAAAAGGTGGTTGCTTATGAAAAAAACATTGGGTATCCTTCTGGTTTTCCTTGCGGTTATTTGTGTTCCGGCAACCGCGTTTATGGCTTGGGGGCCCAGTTATGAGGGCGAGCCTGAAATGCTAGCTCCCAATCATATTAGCGGCGCGTTTGCCTGGCACGACACCAGTGGGTTTCATCTGCGCACCACAACGACCGGTGATGAACACACTTTTACCGGGATCATACATACCAATGGTCACTTTAGAGGTGTTGATGACCGCTTTTTCCGAGACAAAGATTATTATCATTTCAGAGATGGCGACACTGTCGAGTTTCAGTTCACCACAGCAGGCAGGACAGTCGGCGTCGACTTCGATGTCGATGACGGCGATTATGTGGCCTTCGAAATCAGCATGGACGGCAATAAATTAAGTCCGCTGCAAATCTTTGTCGGCCGTAACGGCTGGCATCCGGGGGACTACAAATTCACGCTCAACCGTCCTCCCTACTATTATGATGACCGTTATAACCGCTCGGTTATCATTGTTCATCCCGGATGGTTCGGATACGGATACGGATATGGTGGTCCCTGGGGTCACCGGCACTGGTGATTAAAATACGGG
>Ga0316231_1004312_pt1 | contig 11881 bp, 14 predicted proteins | sample TBH18027metaG_FD_206002 | JGI IMG/M metagenome (GOLD analysis project Ga0316231, IMG submission 206002) | Freshwater microbial communities from Trout Bog Lake, Wisconsin, USA - TBH18027 | ecosystem: Environmental > Aquatic > Freshwater > Lake > Hypolimnion/Profundal zone | place: USA: Wisconsin...
CTATATATTACACCACAAAAAAGTAAAAAAAGTTATAAATACATGGTATATTTATAACATCAACACACCGTAACATTAATATACTGTAACATTAATATACTGTAACATCAATATACTGTAACATCAACATGCTGTAACATTAATATACTGTAACATACCCTATATGCGATAACACTTATTGAACATCAAATTCATCATCATTAACAATCATAGCTAATTTTTTAGCTGGTTTACTTCTTATTTTCCTTGATTTTGTTGGTTTTTTATGGATATACCAAATCAAACTCAAAAATGTAGATATAAAAATGAATAGCTTTACATTATTTCCCATTGTACCCCAATTAAACCAAATCAAATTAAACAAAATTATGAATGAACCAAAAAGTAAACCATTCCTAATTACAATTTTACGATGTTGATATGCAACATATGCCAACATTATACCAACAACTCCCCCAATTAAATGTAACATCATAAGTTTACTTTTATTCGAGGGACTATTTGCCTCTGCTATTTTATACACACATATACTGTATAACACACCAACAAAAAATGATTCGAGTATATCTACAAACAAATCCATTATATAATCTACATATATTTATATATCTTCATTTGTAAAATTAGAAAATTGGGATTGGAGATCTATGTCAGACTGTGATATGCAACCATCCACATATCCCTCCAGCATACCAACAATTTCCTTTATTGTCGATGTAAATACATCAAATGTCATACACCCTCTCAGTACTTCTGCCTTTGTTTCCATAAACATGCAAAAACTCTCATGTATTCCAATGTTAATAATAAAATTATGTGAATATATATCAGAATGTTCGAGATCCCTTTCAACATTCAGGAAATCATATGCAAGTTTAAACATTATTGCAAATGTATTTCCTAATTCTTCCAAATCTTTGATTTTATTCTTATCTCCTCCACCCAATAACCAACCACACATGATGGCACATTTGCAAACACAACCATATTTTTCCTTTGCAAATGAAATGAGAGTGTTTTTATCTAACAAGTTAAGTTTGTAAAATTTATTTTTTATAAGTGTTTTATCAATAAAGTTATATTTTATAATATCATGTTTTTTCTTGTTTATATGTGTTACACATGGTGTATGTTTATACAACATATCTAAACAATTTTGAATAATTTCATGCATTTCATAGAATAATTCCAATGTTTTCTTGTCATCATTATTAACTGGTTGAATTGTTTTGATATTTTGTGTAAGACCTTTGAATATATAGATCGACATTGATAGTAGAAATTCATCAATATTATGTTTATCATACATTGCATCATAATATATTTTGTTATTGAATATGTTTGCAATTACCATCATGATATCAATAGAGGTTGCTATAAAGTATCCATGGCGTCCCTTAACATCATTATTTGTGTGATGTTCGCTTTGTTTGCTAAGAATAGATAGAAGAATAATTGATAGGAGATGATCTGATTGAGTAATTATATCCAAAAAAATATTATTTTCATTTAGAATTTTTGATATGCAACTTTTAGTCGTCATGAAATTAGTAATCGTTGCAAGATATCTTGGCACCCGTGACATATATCATTTGATAAGTTTATATTATTTAATTTATTGACGATATCACTTAAGTATTTTATATCAGTTTATACTATATTCAAATGAGTTCTGATGATGATATCGCAGTGATTGACAAAATATATAATTACATGATTTCATTTATTGCAACATATGTACGGGGTCAACCAGTTAATGAGGATGTATCAGAAATGCAGGAAACAATATGTAATTTAATTAGCGACAGCCGAGAAATGGAAGTGGATGGAGAAGAGGGTGGTGATGGTGGTGGTGCTGACGGTAGTATATACATTATATCTAAAGTAGATGACGACATGCATCTTAAATTGTTGATTTTATATTCCATCTTTTATTACTTGGATAGTCTGCGTAATGTTAAATATTACATTGGAATTGATTTTGAATTCAATCAACATAAAATTGCATTGTGTCAATTGTGTTTTTTTACACCTGAAAAAACAAAATACATCTTTGTGTATGACCCTAATATGTTATCTACTCAACAACAAAATGTAATAATTAAAATGGTGTATGCATCTCCAATATATAAAATCATGCATGGGAGTGATTCACTCGATGTTCCATACATCTACGAAGAGTTATTCCAAAACGACAGTGATAAAATAATTGCATTTACACAATATCTATTCGATACACGTTTTATGTGTGAATATGAAAAAATATTAAAGAAACATAAAGACAACAAATGTTCCCTGTATGATGCAATGCTGTACTTTGGTGTAATTTCTAAGAAAAAATATGATAAGTTTAATAAAAATTATGAACTAATGGGTCCGATATACAAATATAAATGGAATATACATAACATTAATGACATATATCTGCTATATGCAAGTTATGATGTGATCTATCTCCGTTCATTATGTATAAACATCACACATAAACTTGGTAAAAAGAAATGTCTATTAATAAATGAAATAACTCGTTTGATATATTATGAAAAACATGGATTGTGTGATAACTATGTCGTCTCAAAAGTCATAACCGATAAAATGAATAATTATGAAATCAATGGAAGGAAACTTGCATCATTTTATGATGAATCAATATTCAAATACAATGGAATACTTAAAATAAATTATTTTAAAGGTTCAATGACAACACTGTATAAAAGAATATTATACACTGTACTAAGCAAAAAAGGTGTAATACAAATAAGTAAAAAGAAAATAATGGATGAAAAACTAAATTTGGATGACATGTTTAATGAATTGAAAAATCTTAAACTTGGAAAAGTCATATCTCTTATTGGAATTATCTACACAGATCTCAAAGATAAAATTCATATATAACTGCATAGTTGCACATTTGTATGGTTACACCAATCATTTCATTTATCCCATCCATTTAATCCATCCATCTCAAACAAATATAACATATTATTTTATATGAGTGTCTATAAAAAAATACGTAGGAAGGTAAATCGATGTGCAAAGGATAAGTATTCATTTATCAAAGATGTTCAGGATCCAATGTTCTTAAATGATATACAATACATCGACAATTGTAATACCCTATACACAATCTACAATAATGAACGTGATGAGGATGATAGTCCTGAAATTGGATATGGTTATAGTATTCAATCATCAGATAATTCAAATGAACATTTTGAGGGATTAAATAATGATATATTTTGGACAATTGTAATTTATGCATCAGTTATCTTTGCATTCCATATATGGACTGTCAAACGAGGAATAGAATAGGATGGGATGGATGGAATAAAATAATTTTATATGGTTATTCACTTTTTTCTTTTGTATCGACTGCATCCATTGCATTAATAGCATTAATAACATTCGTTACATTAATAGAATTGATTGTATTAATTACATTGATTGTATTAATGGCATCTTCAACACCATTGTTTATAACTTCCATAACATCATGCTTACTTTCTTCACCATCTCCTTCACTTTTTACGTCATCTCCCCCTACATTACATTCATCAACTGCACCATCAACAACACATTCTTCATTTACTATACATTCATTCTTATCATCACTTTCATCATCACCTTCAAATCCATTTTCATCTGTTTCGATTTCTTCTGTTTTGTAATATTTTCTATAGATCACATAGATATACACGCCAATTAGCACTGGGATTAACACAAACATTTATAATAATGACCACGAAATAATAATTACGCATTGTAACACATCATTACAAACCCCAATACCATTAACAAAAAAATTGAAAAATGTATTTATTGGTAATAATAAAATATAATGGATAACTCATATTTCGCTGGTTCGATTGGAGGGTTTATTGGGGGCAATCTGGTAAATGCCTCGTTGATCCTCCACTACAGAAAATGGATATCACTATACAACATAGTCTCAATTGGGCATTGTGTAGAAAAGGGTGTTATATTTGCCATATATGATACATTAGCCAAAAAGAGGATGGTTGGTAACAAACATATAAACAGAATGATTTCAGGATTTATTGCTGGGTGCGTGTCATCCATAACTGTTGTAATACCATGTAATAAGTATTTACAGAGAGAACGTAGTCACATCAGTACCATTGCAAAAAATGGTGTTGGTTATGCAATATGTATGGCATATTATCATGGTATGAAAGATACAATGAAATACAATGAAAAACATACACCCATCAGTTATCTCCACACATTCATAAATGGTGGAGTTAGTGGCATCATGTCTATGAATGCAATATTTCTATCTGATGTGATTGTAAATAATCACATCAAAAAAACACCCCCAATGCATATATTGAGTACATACATTGTTCAAGCTATTCGCTCATTTATGCTCTATGGAGGAACATTCACTGGATATGAATTGTTTGCACACACATGAATGATTTATAAAAGTTTTTTAAAGGATTTTTAAAAGTTTTTCAGATGTCATCACTTTTTACAGTGTCAGTATTTAACATAGATAACGTATCAGGAAAATCACTACACACCGTGTCACTACAGATGGCATCACCGTGAGACATATCTTTATCTCCGCGATGTTGATCGGTGTTTATTTCTTTAGATTTGCATTTTTCCATTTTTATTTTGTGATGTTGCTTTTTAAATGCTCTGTATGTTTTTTTAATATAACTTGGTGTATCCTTATACACTTCATAAATCATAACAATTGTATCTTTATACATCCACAAAAAAACAAAAACTGATATCAATAATATCATTGCCCAATTCATGATATTATTAAATTATAGAAATAAATTAGTATATATGTCACAATGTAGGATGCCAAGTTAGTGTAGATGTCGAGTTAGTGTAGATGTCGAGTTAGTGTAGAATGCCAAGTTAATGTAGAATACCGAGTTAGTGTAGAATGCCATGTCAGTGTTCATCATTCATTGTAACATTCCCCTCATCAAAATACGGATCAACATAACTATCCGCATCATTACTCTCTGGAGGTTTTGTTGGTTGTTCAGTTTGTTGTGGTACAAACTTTTTGACAACTGGTGGAGGTCTTCGTGGTTTGGAACGTGGAACATTCATTTCATTTCTAATAAATGTCTTAATGTGTATATTATACAAATACAATGTGATACTGAGAATTGCTGCCAAAATTAACACAGTGTACATAACATCCTTGTTCATTGAATATTATAGATGATGATAATAATACTATATATTTTATCACATCACAAACGTATCACATCAGAATGTGTATGATTGATCCACATCAAATGCCCATCTAAATTTCTCACGTAAAGTTTTTGAAAATATCTTATCAAGTGGTAGATTATGTTTTTTCATAAATGCAACAGTTATTCTTGGATCAATGTAATTCGATTTACTTGTTCCCAATGAAATATTTTTAAGTTGTGTTTTAAGTTCGCGTTTTGATTTACATTTTTTGATTAGTTCTTTTATCTTCTTTTTGGTTGCAGGCTTAGCAGTTTTAAGCTTCTGTTTGTAGTTTTTGATGGTATCATTTATCTTTTCCAATTGTTGTTTCAATGACTTATTAATATTTTTTTGATGATTGCACAGGAGAGCAACTTTAGCATTTGCCTTGTTGTATTCATCCATCAACAGACTAACATTGATATCAACTTTATTGTATTTTTCATTTATCTTGTTTAACTCTTTTTGAAATAATTCAGACGCATTGTATGTACGGAATACTTTGGATGTCAATCCCTTCATAAATGTTTGTAGATATTTGTTAATATCTGCTGAATTAATTTCATCGAATATTTCATCATCTTTTGATTTATTTTTTGTAAATTCTTTTATGTTGTTGTACACATCCTTATCAATCTTCACAGTGTTGTGATATCTGATTGAATCTTTCCCAAGAAAATCCAAAGTAATCATATCATCATCACCCAATGTAATATGTTCAACACGAAGAGATGACACACCAACTGTATCTGCTTCATCTTCACCTTTTTCGTTTCCAACACGTATTGCTAATTTGTAGATAAGATACAATGCTGTTGCAAGTTGTTGTGTTTTGGTGTCACTACTATTTAAGTTTTCTGTGTTGGTTTCCATAATTTTTTTAATTTTATGTTTAAGTTGTCGTGCAAGTTCAAACTTACTTTTATCACTCTCTGATTTAAAATCAGAATGTGCACCCAACCATACATATTTTGTTTTTCCTGTAACATTATCCTTCCATGATGCAACCCACTCTAATGTGTTGTCATGTATTATTTCTCCCCATTTATGCCCCTTTGGTGCTGCTGGTATTGGTGCTTCCTTTCCTATGTTAAGTGTTATATCCTCTGGTTCAATACGATTTTTTAATTTTCCTAACTTGGGATTGCAACCACGACCTATAAAAATACTTGGTGGTTCTATTAAATAGTTACTAACTGGTTGTGGCTTACCATCAACTATTGCTGTTTTATATTTCTCTGTGTTGATAGGGTTTGATGAGTTGGTGGATGATTTATGCTCTTCCCTTTGTGTCAAAAGAATTTCATTAAATTTTTTAAAATCACATCCATCGAGTGATTGTATTTTATGTGTTGAACCAAGTATTTTTTTCCAATCATTCCAAAAGTTTTTATTAAATATTTTATTTTTAGTGTATGCTGATTCATAATATTTAGCATAAAACATAGCAACTTCCTCTGCTTCTGGTGACAGATGTACTTTTTCTCCATTATATGACATTGGTATTCCATGAGGTTTATATGGGGGTGGGAATAACACACCATTGTGTTCAAATGTCTTCCATTTCTGAACTCCTCTTTTACCTCCTCCAAATTGTTGTGATAAAAAATATTTTAATATATGATGGTCATGCATACTATATCAATAATACTGCAAAAAAATAGTGTTGGACATGTTGTTTATATGAATTTGTTATTCATATAAAAAATATAACAAGTGTTTATATAATGAGTATTCCAAAACTTGTACAATCACCATACCTCCTGTCACCAAAACAACCTCCATCGATATTACCTATGCCATCTCCATCACCATCTAAATCACAACTTGGATCACCTGCACCATATATTCCTTCCCCTGCCCCAATACGACCACCAGTTGCATCACCAAAACCTATAATGCCAATAGTCCCTCCCTCACATCAAACAATAATGCCAATCTCTTCTCCAACACCATCTAAAGTGTCTATCAACTCACCATCACCATATGGTGTACCTATGGTTTCACCTCAGAGACCAACATTGGTTTCTCCAACACCACAGGGTGTTCCAATGGTTTCACCTCAGAGACCAACATTGGTTTCCCCAACACCACAGGGTGTTCCAATGGTTTCACCTCAGAGACCAACATTGGTTTCTCCAACACCACAGGGTGTTCCAATGGTTTCACCTCAAAGACCAACATTGGCTTCTCCCGTAGGAGTACCAGTGGCATCGCCTAAAAATATACAAGTGACATCACCATCAATTTTAAAATCGCCAACACCACAGGGTGTACCAATGGTTTCACCCCAGAGACCAGCTATTGCTTCTCCAACACCTACAGGAGTACCAGCAGTATCACCTAAAGTTATACAAGCTGCATCGCCATCAAATTCTCCTCAAAGGATACCACTGAATTCACCATTTCAACAACTAATTCGTTTTTTGTAAGCAACAACAGTGCACGCTTTTATTGATTAATATTTTTAGCAATTGTATTAACAATGGCATATTTTATTGTGTTTTCATCAACATAAACACACTTAGCAATAACATATGTCAAATAGAGATATTCAGTAAGTGCAATAAATGCCAATACAATTAAGTCATCCCTAACAATGGTTTTTATTTCACTGGAAGGTATTTTGTAAGATTTTATAATAAATATCAACAGCAACAACACACATATGGCAAATATAGTGACAAACTTTTTAGTTTTCCCAATCAATATATTATTTTGCTGAATTACATCACCATTGGCAGATGTAGCAAAGTCACCATTTGCACCACTTCTTGCATCCAATATAAATTGATTTATCATTCCAAAATATTCACTTGGAATTCCAAGTGATGTCAAAAATTGATCCACTTTATTTACATATTCAACTGAACCAGGACTTTCTGATGCGATTTGACTTAATTCATTTGAATATTCAGCAGGAATGAACTGTGTAAAATCATTTGTCATATTGTTGATAGTTGTAGCAAATTGTTGTTGGATTACTTCTTTTTCAACACTTTGTGAATATGTAAAATAGAAAACAACTATGAACACACTTGATAACAAAACAATAAGTATTATCCTAATCATTTCTTCAGGCTTCATAACCATATAAGTTATGTTTATATATTTTATACATATATCTTATAATGTTGTGTTTAGGCAGTTACAGCGATCCATCACTCGATAAAACAAACTACATACTAAATATTGTGATGCATTCATCAATACTATTTATAATTCTTAGTGTATTGTTTCACACTGTGATTTCAGAGGCATCTGCTGGTGCAGTGAATAGCACAGTCTCATCACTGTCCGATGCTAATCTCGGACCGTATATTAGAGAGGCAACCCAAGATCCATCATTTAAATCTTATTTGGAATCTGTTGATTGGAATACTCTTAAGAAAAAATACAATTCTCCAACGATTGCAACACAAACTAACAATGCATGGTTGTATAAATATGTAACCTTGTTGGATGCATTTTTAGTAATTATTATTGTGTGTTCCATTGTTGTCGTGTACATGTCATGTTCCAAGTGTCTATCCATAAAAAGTATCTTTGTTGAAAATTTATTGAGTTTTATATTTATTGGTGTTATTGAATTTTTATTCTTTGAATCAATTATTATTAATTATGCTCCAGTGTTGCCCTCTGAAATAGCAACAAATATTGTACATGGAGTGGGATTGTAGAGTATATGGTAATGGATTGTAGAGTATATTGTAATGGATTGTAAAGTATATGGTAATGGGATTGTAGGGTATGTGATAGTGGGTTGTAGAGTATGTGACGCGTATTGAATACAATCAGTGAGAACACTTAATAGTGTGTTCTTTGTCCATTCCTTCATTATTAGCATTTTTATTTAATTCACAATCAACAGCAGTTTCCTTCAATGCTTTTTCAAATTGTGCAATCAATTTATCTTTTTTGATAATAAGTTCTTTCATAAACTGATCGACTGATTTTATTATTTTTGGATGAACTGACATGTAAATATAAACTTTTACATTTCTTTTTTCTTGTGGTAAATCCTTATGACTGCAGTATCTACTTGCTCTACCAATAATTTGTTCTAATCTATTTTTATTCCAATATGGTTCGAGTAGATGAACCTGTCGTATTCCTGTAAATGATATACCCTCACGTGCTGCCAAACTGGCTAATATGATTTTTATCTTACTACCATTTATGTTATTTATTTTATTGAATACTGTTTTTATCTCCTCTCTTTTATTCATTGGTACATCACCAGACCACACGGCAAATCGTTTGTCTCCTGTACCATTTGTTAAGTAGTCGCTGTATCCGTTTGCTTCTAATATGTGAATAAAACTTTTGATACCTCCCAAGTTTTTAAATGATGAATAAAAAAACACTTTGCCTGTTGATTTATTAACTCTTTTCATTATTTCAAAAAACTTTGATGAATATCTACTTAAATCTTTTAATATCTTTTCATTTGTAAATGTGTTAATACTTTTCTTATCATATTTCATATTTGGGAATACGATGTTGGATACAATCCGTGTTCCAATGTGAAAATTCATGGGAAGATTAGAAATAGTGTATCCATCATTATCTTCATGGTCTTCCACATCAATGTGTTCATCAATAGATTTTACATAAGCTTTGTATTGGAAATCACTCATAACACAATTTACATATTTCAATGTTAGATCTGGAAATGTAAATGATGGGGCACCTTTAAAGTATGATATGTATCCCTTTAGATAATCTTTAAAAATATTAGTATTTTGAATTGTGTAAGTTATTTCATCTTTTGATTTTGTTTTATTGATAAATAACTTGTCGAATTCTCTGTTAGTTGGCATAGGTTCTTTGAGTTTAAATAAATTCATTGTCAATGCTAACTCATTTGGTCTGTCAAACATTGGTGTTGCAGATAGTAAAACAATTTTAATGCCATCTGGTGATTGTTCAATGTATTTATGGAGTGTTGCATAAAATGATCCATCTTCTGATACCATGTTTTGTATCTCATCAATAATAAGCAATGTATTTTTTAGATTAACTGTTCCACTCCTCAAAGATGTGATAAATTTATTGTATGAATAAATATTGTAGTATTTATCAATTCGTTTATCACTATTTTCAATTATTTTTTTATATGATGCATCAGATGGATTTAGAGAAGCTAACTGTTTTCGTTCGCTTGATAACAAATAATTCTCACCTCCACACAGACTACGTAACTCAGTTCTAAAATTACCTTTGAGTGATGCAGGTAGGACAACAACAATCTTCTTCTTTCCCTTCCATTTTTCAGCAACTTGGATAGCTGTGCACGTTTTACCTGATCCAATGCGATGATACACAAGAATACCATTATATGGAGTATATGGACTCATGAAATCAGCAACAAACTGTTGAGGAAGTTGTAACTTGTATTCCTTGGGATTGCATATGGTATCAAATGATTTACGAACACTTGGAATTTTATATTTGCTGTAAACCTTTGTTATTTTGTCATAAAATAAATTATCATCTATGCTGGGATATCTTGGCATACTATACAGTTATCATATATATTTGTTGTTGTGATGCTTATTGCAATGTAAAATAAGACATATGCATAAACAAAAACATCACACAATAAGTACTGGTATGTTGGCAGGATATTTAGCAATATTTGATATTGTAAATCCCTTTGCCATCATTTTCATCACACGGAACCCAATGTTTTTCATGTAGAATGGTTCGATTACTCGAAAAACCTTTCTACCCACTGATTCATAATCAGGATGCCTATCAACCCTATCAAACATTAAACACTTGCATGTTTTCTGTTTAATTGATGCGATAGTGTCTTCAATTTGCTCATAAATATGAGACTCCTGATCGACAATCATGTTGTGGGTTTCCTTAACCACACGACTGAATTCACCAATGGTGGTTATCCCATCAATGTGATGACACTTTTGTGTTAGGAATGAATCAGAAACACATAGTTGATTCACATCAAAATCAATTGATGGATAACTCAGATTTGTAAGCATTGCAACTAAGACAATGTCACAATCTATTTCCAGTTTGCAAAACATAAGACGCAACTTGATAACATACATTCCGTATTTATCGAGTATCCTTGTTGCAGTGGGAAAACATGTGAAAATATCGTTAAATGCATGCAACACTGAATCCATGGATGGATCCTTGCGTCTTCTGAGATGTATCCCAAAATCAACCACAATGTCACAATCAGATGGTTCAACTCCAAGTATTGTGTCACGAACAGCTCCACCAAAGATGCAGCAATCGTAACCACGGTGAATTATCCTATCCATGATGTGTTTGTAAAACAACATCTTGTAACGACCATCTACCATGTTTCCAATGAGTTTGTTGTTGTGCTTCGAGGTCATTCGCAATGAATGCAACGACGACACTGGACAAAACTCATAGATACATGTGAGACAATCCTCAATAAGATGCTTCATTATGTGTACTTATCATGCGTTTATACGGTATTACATATAGATACATGCAAGAAAATTGAATTATCAATTTTTTGTAATACAAACAGTATAGTAAAATGTATACCCACCCTTAAAAATGTATAAATTTGTTACTTCCATCATTTTCATGATAGACAACCCCTTCTGGATTTTTTCACAAATCTATATCATTCCTTTTAGCGTAC
>Ga0316231_1004313_pt1 | contig 11881 bp, 7 predicted proteins | sample TBH18027metaG_FD_206002 | JGI IMG/M metagenome (GOLD analysis project Ga0316231, IMG submission 206002) | Freshwater microbial communities from Trout Bog Lake, Wisconsin, USA - TBH18027 | ecosystem: Environmental > Aquatic > Freshwater > Lake > Hypolimnion/Profundal zone | place: USA: Wisconsin...
AAAACTTGTTCCATGCCTACATGGTGCCACTTTGGCACCAGAGTGTCAATGCCGTATTCAATCGCCATCTGTTCGTAAAGATTGGAAATTCGCCATCACGAAAAAGGTTCTGGCAGTGCCAGAAGAACTGCCAGAAGAAAGCAGGAGGAAGCAGGAAAAAATATGGTCGAATTACGTCAAATAGTTCTTGAAACCCTTGTAAAATAAGGGTATTCTTAAATTGAAATGGGTCGAGTCCTACCTCTGGAGCCAATGTCATAAACCGTTGTCTATGAAGCAACGGTTTTATTTGTATTGCCGCGGGAACACGTTTTACTTGCAAGATTCCCGGACGGGCAAGCAGCAATCGCTTGAAACCAAGGACCGCAACACGGCCCTGCACCGACTGGAACTGAAACACCAGACCGCCGCCCCCCTATAATCAGTTCATTCTGAAAGCGTGCCTGGCCACGCAGGACCCGCTCCTGGCCAAGCGAACTTCAAATCCAAACGCGGCCTCACGCTGGCGGAGCATCAGCGTATCCTGGCCTCCGAGAAGAATTCCGAACGGAATTTGTTCTACCAACTGCCTTGGGAAATTGGGGCTTCGCAAACCGTGAAGAACAGCAGGCAGGTTTGCTTGTATTATTGGCGACCCGATTATTGGTTAAGAACCGACAGAACCTGACTGACGAGGTGCCCATTCATTAAGGGGCACACTCCAGAACCCGCTTCACGGCGGTTCCCGTCCATGTGGATACCGAGCACTCCACGAGATGGGGCTTGAAAACTACGCCTTTGAAGCTGTCATCTTGCGTCATTCCAGCTCGTGTTCTCATGAGACGGTCGAGCGCGCGCGAATACGCGTAAAGAACCAAACCCCACCCGCATAAAGGGCCGAACGGCTCACTTCATGTGCCCGTGGCTGCCAGGCTCCGGGCGCAAAAATTTTCGGCGAAACGCCCTTAGATGGTCGTTTCACGCATCCAGCAATTTTCCGGTGCTACGCGCACCAAGCCGCACCAAAGGGCATGACCCTCTGGACTCCATCATTTTCTGGTGCTGGCCTTGAGGCTTTCGCGCCCGCCAATGTGTCGCTACGCATTTATAGTCGTTGCTAGCGATAAACGGTTAGACATTGGGATAAACTAATGGAAATGAACCAGCAACACACGGCTCAGGCCATCACGAGTTCTTTGACTTCCCGTTCCAATCGGCGACCCAGCCGGTGGCCGACAACTTCCAGGTCGTAGTGCGATTGCAGGTTCAACCAAAACTGCGCCGACATCTTGAAATACCGGCCCAAACGCAGCGCGGTGTCCGCCGTGATGGCGCGTTCACCCTTGACGATCTCATTGATGCGCCGCGCGGGCACTCCAATATCTTTCGCCAGCCGGTATTGGCTTAACGCCATCGGTTTCAGAAAATCCTCCTCCAGAATCTCCCCCGGCGTGATGTTGGCCAGCAGTTTGTTTTTCATAAATCATTCAATGGTAATCCACAATTTCAACTTGATGCGCGCCCGACTCCCAGCGAAAACAGATCCGCCACTGGTCGTTGATACGGATGCTGTGTTGTCCGGTCCTCCCGCCTTTCAACGCCTCCAGCCGGTTGCCCGGCGGCACCGCCAAGTCTTGCAACTGAACCACCGCATGCAATTGCAGCAGTTTCCGGCGGGCGGTCCGCTGAATATCGGGCGGCAACCGGCGCGCGGTTTCCGCGCGGAAAATCCGTTCCGTCTCCGCACAGGCGAAGCTTTCAATCATTCGCAGCCGAACATAACGCAGCGCGTTATTAACGTCAAGCGTTCACATCGGGCGTTCACATCGGGCAAGGGCCACCGCGCGGACAAGGCTTGGCCCACAAAGACGATGATATCATTTGCGGGCTGGCAAAGCTTTCCCGGGGCCAAAATTCCATCGTTCTTTATGATTACCTGACGGATTACGTCCTGACCACGGCTCTCCTAAGCTGCGAGATCGCAGCTCTGGGCCTCACCGGGGCGTTGCCCCCAAAACCGCAACCGCGCATGGACCCGAAGTTCCGCTGCACGGTCGGACAGTTCATCGGGTAGGCCGACGACGACTAGCTGAAACGCCAGCAGGTGCGCCTGCTCCTGCCCGTGCCGTACTTTCTGGTGACGTTCACCGTGCCGGAGCGTTACCTGGCCCGGTACGTGTTCAAGAGCGCCACCGGCAATAGATCCGTGCTGCTTCGGTCCGACGGTCGGGTGCGTTGGGACTAGGCAATCGAAAATTTAACCTCCAAGAGCCCTCAGCTTCTCCTCCGTGTCAGACCATTGGAGTTTCGCCTCCCCAATAATCCACCCCTCCAAAAATCCATCAATCCACTCCCACCCGCCAGTTTGGAATTGTCCCGCGCCGCATTTCGCGGCAAACTTCGTGTTTCTATGCAGCAAGTAAATCTCGGCATGATTGGCGGCGGGACCGTCGGCAGCGGCGTGTTCCACGCGTGGCAGAAAAACGGCAGCCTGCTGGCCGCGCGTCTTGGCGTCGAAATTGTCTTCCGCAAGATCGCGGTCAAGGCTTTTGATGAGCCGCGCCCGTATCCGATCACGCGCGAGTTGATGACGACCGACTGGCGCGAAGTGGTTAATGATCCGGAAATCCAGATCGTCATCGAGCTGGTCGGGGGCACCGGCATTGCCAAGACGATGGTTTTGTCGGCCCTGGCGGTGGGCAAGACGGTGGTCACGGCGAACAAGGCCCTGCTTTCGGCGCACGGGCCGGAGCTCTTTGCCGCCGCAGCCAAAGGCGGCGCGAACTTGTATTACGAGGCCAGCGTGTGCGGCGGCATTCCCATCATCAAATCGCTGCGCGAGGGTTTCGCCGCCAACCAGTTTCCCGCGATCTACGGTATTGTGAACGGCACCTGTAATTACATTTTATCGCGCATGAAGGCCGAAGGCGCGGATTTCGCCGCCGTGCTGGCTGATGCCCAGCAGCAGGGCTACGCCGAGACTCCGCCCGACTTGGACATTGACGGGCTGGATGCGCAGCACAAGACGGGAATTCTCGCCTCGCTGGCGCACGGCTTTTGGGTGGATCACCACCAGATTCACACCGAAGGCATTCGCGAAGTGTCGAAATTGGACATGAAATTCGCCGCGAAACTGGGCTACACGATCAAGCTGCTGGGCATTGTCAAACAAATCGCGTCCCCGGCCGCCGGCGGCAATCGGAAATCTGCGATTCAAGTTTCGGTGTATCCCGCGCTCATTCCCAGCGACCACGTGCTGGCCAGCGTGAACCAGGTTTTCAACGCCGTGTTCGTGCGCGGCGATATCGTGGGCGACACGCTGTTTTATGGGCGGGGCGCCGGCAAGGACGCCACCGCCAGTGCCGTGTTGAGCGACGTCGCGGACGCCGCGCTGGACTTGAAGCTCGGCACCAAGGTGCGGGTGCCGCCGTTTGTCGCGTTTGCCGGGAAAGGGCGGGTCGCGCCGCTGGACGAAGTCACCTCCCAGTATTACGTTCGGTTCAGCATCGTGGACCGGCCCGGCGTGCTGGCGAAAATCGCCGCCATTTTTGGCGCAGCCAAAATTGGCATCGCCTCGGTGATTCAGCCCGAAGCGCATGAGGGTGAAACCGTGCCGCTGATCCTGATGATTCATGAAGCGCCCAATTCCGCCATGCGGAAGGCACTCGCCAAGATCGCCAAACTGCCGGTGGTGAAGGCCCAGCCGGTCATGTTTCGGGTGGAAAATTTAAAGTGAACCCTCTTCTATTCCATAGCACGAATCGCCAATCGCCACCCGTCAACCTGCGCGAGGCGCTATTGCAGGGCCAGGCGCCGGATCGCGGTTTGTATTTCCCGGAAGCATTTCCGCAGCTAGCGCCGGCGGAAATCGCCGCGTTCGCCAATCTCCCTTATCACGAAATCGCCTGCCGCGTGCTGGCCAAATTCACCGCTGGCATCATCCCCGATGCCGACCTGGCTGCGATGTGCCGCGACGTCTACAACTTCAGCATCCCGCTGGAGAAAATTTACGACCGCGTTTTCCTGATGCGGCTGGACCAGGGGCCGACCGCGTCGTTCAAGGATTTTGCAGCCCAGATGATGGCCCGGATGTTCGGCCGGTTCTTGCGCGAGGATGGGCGGCGCGTGACCATCCTCACCGCCACCAGCGGCGATACCGGTGCAGCGGTGGCGCACGCGTTCAACCACATTCCGGGCGTGCGGGTTATTGTGTTGTTTCCCATTGCCGAAGTCAGCGAGAGCCAGCGCAAATTGATGACCACTTTGCGCGACAACGTGCGCACCGTGGCAGTGGACGGCAAATTCGACGACTGCCAGGCGATGGTCAAGCAGGCCTTCGCCGACCCCGCGCTCAACCATGTTTCGCTGTCGTCCGCCAACTCCATCAATATCGGCCGGCTCCTGCCGCAAAGCGTGTATTACTTTTACGCCGCCTCGCGCCTCGCGCAGTGGCACGGTCATCCTGCCCGTTCGGACCAGCAAGCCGCTCCTTCGCACGGGCAAGCTGCCCGTGCCACTATGGAGCCGATGGTGTTTTCCATTCCCAGCGGCAATTTCGGCGACATGATGGGCGCGGTGGTCGCGCGGCAAATGGGGCTGCCGGTACGCAAGATCATCGCTTCCGTCAATGACAACGACGCGTTTCCGAAATTCCTTGCCAGCGGCGTGTACCAGAAGATTTCGCCCTCGCGCAATTCCGTTTCCAACGCGATGAACGTCGGGCATCCGAGCAACCTGGCGCGGTTGGTGGCCGTGTATGGCGGGCAGATGGATGAAACCGGTAAACTGCACCGGCAGCCCGACCTGGCCGCGATGCGCCGCGATTTATTTTCCTCCTCGGTTTGCGACCCGCGCACCGTGGCCGGCGTGCGCGATTTTTGGAACCAGTATAAAATCCTGCTGGAGCCGCACGGGGCGGTTGCCTGGCAGGGCTTTCTGGACTGGAACGCGGTTGAACCGCTGGGCGATGCGCCGGCTGTGATTGTGGAGACGGCCAACCCCGCGAAATTTCCCGTGGAAGTTGAGAAAGTCGTCGGCTGGCCGCCGGATGTGCCGGAGAACATGCTCGCGGCCTTGAAGCTGCCGGAGGATTTTGACCGCCTGGATGCCGATTACGCGAAGTTCAGGGATTATCTGCTGCGGGCGCACTCGTAACCTTTTTCTGGAACATTTGGGTGGTTAAACCATACCGGAGAAATCAATCCTTCCAAGGCCCAGCGCGCAAGTTTTTAACCGCACCAGCCGGCGGTTTATAAAAGGGGCGGAGCAAGGAGATTACGCAGATCGCCATCGCCAGGAGAAACCCCAGCAGCAGCGGTACGAACAAAAAGGGCAGATGCGGCGACGTCTGGCGGTTGGCGTCAATCGTCAGCCCATAAATTCCCGCCAAAAAACCCTGCATCAGGCAGCCCATCCAAATCACGTGGCGGGCAATGGTGGCCACGGTTTGCGCGCGCCGTTCCGGGGCGAGCCAATACTGGCCGTAAGGCAAATGAAAAGCGCTGACCGGCGCCACCTCCATCACGAGCGCAAGCAGGAGAAAAATCGCCGGGAAGATCATGAAATTCTCAAAGGACTTCACCGCTTGGTGGCGGTGTGCCCAGCCATCGGCATGGCCATCCATGCGGAAATGGACCGCCATGCGCTCCGGTAATTGAGCCTCGCTGCTGGCGACAAACGCGCGGTAAGCCGCGGTCAACCCGACGAGCAATAGCATGGGAATCAAGTTCTTTTTCACTTGATAAAATAGCCAGAGGACTTCCATTGTCCGTTTGTTTCCAAATCAAACGTGACCGTTTCAATGGTGGCCTTTTTGTTCGCGAAGGAAGTGTCGAATTGCATGACCACATATTTCCCGTCCGGCGCGCCGGGCAATTCGGTCATGGTCTGCGCCGATTTCAACTTACGCGATCGCACCGCGCCCAGCGGTTTGCGATAGGTGGTCATGGAATTCGCCCAATTCGGTTCCGTCACCCCGCCTTGGAAAATCGTCGAGGCTTGCTTCCAACTTGCGGACCAATCACCGGTGTCAATCAATGCCAGCCAGGCCTGGGCTGCCGCCACCGCCGCATTTTCCCCGGCGGACAGCCCGCCGGAATTGGGATTGGCCGCCGTCGGCTGATTTGTGTCCGGCGCCTCCGCCAGCAGGGCAGAGGGCGGGGTGGTTGCGGGAGCCCCATTCGCGGGGGCTGGCGCGGTCGCCAGGGCTTTCAGGAATTTGATGCTGCCATTGACGGCCGAGGCTTTCACGCTCGCACTGCCGTGGCCAAGACTGCCGTGCAAGTTGTTGCCCACTGGAAATTCTTTTTTTACCTGTAGCGCCGGAAATTCGCTGGTGATGCTGCCTTTAACCGTCGTGACGGAAAATTTCGCATCGGCATCCTCCGGCACCGCCAGTTCAATTTTGCCGTTAACCGCCTCCAGCGCCACCGATTGTCCGCCGCCGAGCCGGTCCAAGTCGGCCTGGATGCGGCCGTTCACCGTTGAGAGTTTAAGATCGCCCGCGGCGTTGCCGATTTGGGTCTGACCGTTGACGGTGGAGACCGTGATGTTGCCCGCCACGCCGTCAATCTGAATATGCCCGTTCACGCCGCTCACGTCCGCCAGTTGCGCGTGTTGCGGCACATGGACGGTGTAATCCACCGTGGCATCATTGCCCCGGAGGTGGTTGAACCAGTCCCAGTTCCACTGAAAACCTTTGGCGCCAGACGGCAGTTCGGTATGGACATCCGCCCGGCCCGGTTGGGAATCAATGTTGATTTTGACCGCCTTGACGCTGTCGCCAGTCTGGCCGTGAATCGCGGCGGTGAGCGCAACGACGTTGCTGCTCCAGCCGTGGATTTCAATCCGGCCATTGACATTGTCAATGCGGAAGCGTCCATTCGCCTCCAGCGGGAATGACTGGCTGAAATCCTTCCGAAACTCGCCGTTGACGTCCTGATGAATGCCGGCCTGCTGCAATTCCTGCGCGGTCAGTTGGCTGGGCGCGGCCGTGGCGCTGGAACGGTCATTCATCTGAATGAACACTGCCAGAACGGTAAAGGCCAGCACCAGCGGGATCAAAATGATGCAAGCCACCACCACCGTCAAACGCCTCCAAAACCGATCGGGTTGCCCGGGCGTTGTCGCCACGCCACCATTGACGCCAAACGCGGCTTTCACATCATCGAGCGTCAGTACGATGAGGGCCCAGATGCCAATCGGTGGACTGACTAGGCTACATGCCATTACGGACAAAACCCCGGCGGCGACCACCCACCCATAGCGCTGCCGTCGTAGCATCTGGTAGCCCCCAAACAGAATCACTGCTCCGCTCAGCAAAAGGAACATGGCATAGCCCCCACTGGACAGCGAACCCAAACCCATGGCATCCAGAAAACTTCCAAGGAAGACCAAGTGCAACCAGCCGAAAAGCGCCCACATTATTTTCCACAAGCCAGCCCCCATCAGCGCTACTGCGGGCGCGGTGATGATGCCGGGATTGAATACTGGGTTGCCCGCCGCCGCCACCGGCACTGCCTCACTGGGAGCCGGGTGAGTCCAATTGGTCAGTCTCCTTCCTCTGCCATCCGTGAACACTTTGCACAAGATCAAAATCAAATCAATCAACGACCAGGCAAATAGCCCGAATAGCAACGCTATCATCAAGATCCCAAAAATGGGGCCAATAAGCGGCACGACACAGCCAATGAGCAGGAGTACGCATCCCGCCGTCCCGCCCAACTGTACCAAGGCGGTTCCGGTCTTTCCCACATAGAATCGGTGAGCCCCGAAAACACCGAAAAACAGGGCCATTAGAGCCGCGGGCAATATGATTTTGTCGCTGGTATTGCCGGCTCCCGCAGCCTGGGGCGCCGCTGATGCGGCCCCGCGGGGCGGCGGCGTGCCGGCGATGGTTTCTACCGCCGTCTTCACCTGGCTCGCTTGCTGGTAGCGCCGCTCCGGTTCCTTTTCCAAGGCATGCAGCACCACTTCGTCCAGCCGCACGTCCATCTGGACTTTTTTTGACGGCGGGGCAAATTTCCCCAGCGGCAGCTCGCCCGTGAGCATCTCATAAAAGACCACGCCCAGCGAATAAATGTCCGCTCGATGATCCACCGTCTGCGGTTTCTCGACCTGCTCCGGCGCCATATAGACCGGCGTGCCCATCACGTCCCGCGCGCCGGTAAGGGACAGCCCTTTGGCTTCCACGCCGGCGATTTTCGCAATGCCGAAATCCGCGATTTTCAGGTGGCCCTGTTTGTCCAGCAGGATGTTCTCCGGTTTGATGTCCCGATGTACAATACCCTGCCCATGGGCGTATTGGAGCGCCTCGCAAATTTTTGGCACCAATTCGAGCGCCTCGGCGGGAGAGATTTTCCCAGCTTGCATCACCTGCCGCAGCGTCAGGCCGTCCACGAATTCCATCAGCAGATAGAACCGCCCCTGCACTTCGCCGAAATCGAAAACGGAGACGATATTGGGGTGGTTCAGCCGGGCCAGCACGCGGGCTTCGCGCTCGAAACGCTCGGCAAATTGCGGATCGCTCTGCTTTTCAGGCGCGAGAATTTTCAACGCCACAAACCGGTCCAGGCGCGGTTGACGGGCTTTATAGACGGCGCCCATGCCGCCGCGCCCCAGGCATTCTAGAATCTCCAGTTGGGGAAAGAGTTTCGCCAGCTCATCCATGGGCGGCGGCACAAAGGATGGACTGCCGGGCGGCGCGCCGCCTTCCGTGGCGAAGCCCCGTTGCAGCAAACAGGTCGGACACAGTCCTTCCGGCGCATCCGGTGGGAGCACTGTGCCGCATTGCGAACACTTGTGGGACAGGACTACGGTGACGGCGGCGACGGGTTGCAGTCCGGGCATACTGCCCGTGGCTTGATCCACCAGAGCCGGCTGGGTGGTTGATTTTGAAAATTTGGAAATACGGAGAACCAGATAGACAATTGCCGCCACGGCGCATGCCGGCAGCACGGCCATGACGAAGATCACCATCAGCACCATGATGATTTCCCAGCCACCCAAGCCAAACATTGCCAGCATTGGTTCAAAATTCATGTTCATTCCACTGATTCCTTACGGAAAACTGGCGGAAGGTTACAGGCGATTTACGAGTTTTCCATTGGTTTGCTCACCGTGCCCAATTTTCGGAGCGCGGCGCCGTGAGCCGCAGCAGCGTCCAGAGTCCAAGGCGCTTTAGATTAATTGCACACGTATCCAAACTTAAAGAGTTGCTGCGGGTCACGGACCCGCACTCCGCTCACCCCGCCAGTGCCGCAAATAAGTTCCGCAGTTCATCCTCCACTTCCTCCGGCGTGGCCACGGTCTCGGCGATTTCCGCCCGGAGCCGTTCGCGGTATTGTTGCCGCAGGCGATGCACCGCCACTTTTACCGCGCCCTCGGTCGTGCCCAGCCGAATGGCGATTTCGGCATAGCGCACTGAGCGGCTCGCCTCGGTTAGGGTGGGCTTCAATTGCTCGAATAGTGCTTCCCGGCCCGTGCTTACGTATTCTCGGCGCAGCCGGCGCAGCACCTGGTCAAGCAGCGTCAGCGCCCAGCGACGCTCGAATATCGTTTCGGCGGTGGCCGGGTCGGCAGGTTCAAAATGGCATCCGGTTTCGGCGGCGATAGGGTCAATCGGAATGGGAATCTGTCCGCCGCCACGTTTCTGCGCCCGGGCCTTCTCCCATTCGTTGGCGAGAAAGTGCTTCAGCGCCGCGAGCAGGAAGGAGCGAAACCGGCCCCGCGCTGCGTCGGCGTCGGCGAGATAATTTTTTGCCAGGAGACGCGCGAAGAATTCCTGCGTGAGGTCTTGCGCGTCGTGTGGCGAATGACCCAACCGCCGCACGTAGGCATAGAGCGGATGCCAATAGGTCTGACACAGCCGCGCCAGGGCGTCGCGCGCCCGGGTGGTGTCCGCCCGTCGGGCGGCGAGCACGACCGACCAATGCGTCGTAACAAATGCGGCCGGCCCGGCAGCCGGACCCGGGGTTGCCGGCGGGGTATCCGTTTTTTCGGTGGTACCGGTGGTGGTCATGGACCGACCATACCTCAAAAGCTGACAAGCTAAAATACTGAAAAGCTGAAAAACGTTTCACAACAGGCGCAGGCGGTAAAAAACTTGGGGCGAATTCGTGCTGATCTGGTTGGTGCAATTCAAGCCTCCCCCCGCGTCGAATTGATTGGTCGAAAGCACCGTCCAATTGGTGGCCGGCCGCGCCAGATTGGTGCTGGCCAAAACACAGTAGCCCGCGCCCGGCGTGCCATTGGTTCCGGTGAGGATCAAGCAGCCACCGGAGAGGCGAACCCCGCCAAGGACCGGCACTGGCGGCCATTGCCGGACCACCAGCGCGTTCAGGTTGCCGTTATTGCCCGTGGGGAGATTCTGCTGGATGACGACATTGGTGCCCGGCGCCATGAAGGTGCCGATCACGTAAACGTTGTCGCCCATCAACGCGGTTTGCGAGATATCCGTGGCATCACTCGGGTCTTGGTAGTTGAATTGACGGGTGTTCTCCGTGGAGTCGGTCCGGTTGTCCAACGCAAACAGTTGCACCGAATAAGCCTGGCCAGGGGTGAGGTTTTTCAAGGTGATCAGGTGCGGGCCGCCGTCGTATTCGAAGCCATTCAGCACCGTGTTAAAATTGGCATTGCCGGTGGTCTGGGAGGCAAACGCGCCGGTGTGCGTGCCGTTGCCATTGCAGGTGGCCACGCTGCCGTCGCCCTTAAAAACAATGTTCGTCCCGTTGGACAGCGTCACCGTGATTGAAGTGGTGGTCGCGCCAAAACTCGCCGCCTCGACGATGGCGCCGATCTGGTTGAGCGTGGCATCGGCGGTGGTGATGGGCGCCGGTGCCTGCCAGGCAAACAGCGACCCGCTTACAAACAGCGTGGCGACGCTGCTGGTGACCGAGCCGCTGGCGTTGCTCAAGACCAACCGGTAATCGGCGGTGTTGGCCACCACCAGATTGGTGAAGCCTAAAACAACATTCGTGGCCAGCGCGGAAATGTTGCCTGGGGGGGAGACGTTGGTGAAACCGCCGCTGCCGACCGGGCCAGCCTGCCATTGGCAGGACAGCGGCACGCCACCCGTAACGTAGGCCGACAACTGGGCACTGTCGCCGGGACGGCAGCGGGCCGATTGCGGCTGCGTCATCAGCAGAACACTTACACCCGGCAGTTGCCGCACCACCAGCGCGTTCAAGTTGCCTTCATTGGACGTGGGCAGATTCTGGCGGATGACCATGTTGGTGCCGGTGGCGATGAAAGTTCCCACGACATAGACATTGTTGCTCATGGCAAACGTGGCTGAAATATTGGTGGAGTTGTTGGGCGCCTGGAAATTGCAGAGCCGCGCCCCCTCCGCCGTGTTGGTGCGGTTGTCCAGCGCAAATAGTTGTACCGAATAAAGCCGGCCGGCAGTCAGGTTCTTCAGCGTGATGGTGTGCGGGCCGCTGTCGTACTCGAAGGCGTTGAGCACCGTGTTGAAATTGGCATTGCCAGTGGTGTTGGTGGTCAAGGCGCCGCTGGCGGTGCCGCTGCCGGTGCAGACAGCCACGGTGCCGTCGCCTTTGAAAACAACATTCGTTCCGTTGGTCAGCGTGACGGTGATCGAAGTACTCGTCGCGCCGAAACACGCCGCTCCAGCGATGGTGCCGGGCTGATTGAGCGTGGCGTCGGCGGTGGAGATGGGGACTGGGGCGGACCATTGATAATTGATCACGGGCACATAGGGCGGAATCGCGCCCGAGAACATCATTTTCACGGCGTAGGCGGTGGCGGTGTAAGGCTGGGCGGGCAAGGTGAATTTCAAACCCGTGTTATCCTGGCTGGGTAAAGGCAAATTGAGGTAAGTTCCGGCGGTGGCGCCCAGCAACTGGGCGTTCGTCAAGGTGTTGGGGTTGAACGCCAGCGAATTGAG
>Ga0316231_1004317_pt1 | contig 11877 bp, 13 predicted proteins | sample TBH18027metaG_FD_206002 | JGI IMG/M metagenome (GOLD analysis project Ga0316231, IMG submission 206002) | Freshwater microbial communities from Trout Bog Lake, Wisconsin, USA - TBH18027 | ecosystem: Environmental > Aquatic > Freshwater > Lake > Hypolimnion/Profundal zone | place: USA: Wisconsin...
TTGGTCTGAACCTTCGGGTAACAATGGCTCATGCGCTGTCCTCGGGTGACTTTGCATGGCGTCGTTCGGGTTCATCACCAACAACTTAGCATAAAAACGCCGCAGGCGATATGGGGTGTTTTCCCCATGTCCCTTAAATCAGACTTGCCGCGTCTCCCGAAGATTTCCCCGGTCCATTTGCAAATCGTCTGGCGAATCAAACGATGATCTTGAATCTTCGCGCATGCGCCCTCAGGCAATTTACGGATGCCTGCCTCCGCCTGGCTGGCTTGCGCAGGAAGGGCCGCATGGGTCAGCGCTTGCTGCTTCGCGGCCAAAATGATGGCGGACATGCGCCACAATCTGCGGCTCGGTCATTTTGTCAGTCGTTTCGGTCGTGACGATCCGGGCGCCGGCTTTATCATTCTCGAACCGCTTTTTCAGTTCGCCCTTGGCTTCGCCCGGACCAAAAATCAAGATGGTTTCAGCATCACGAATACAGGCAACGATCTCGTCATAATAGCACTTGAGGCGCCCGGTGTACTCTCTCTGGCGCGAATCATCCGCCGGAACCGCCTGGTATTCAAATCGGCCTGAAGCCGGATCGCCGGATCGCCGAAGCTGCTTTTCCCCGGTTGATTCTATTCGTTTGGTTTCTTCCCCGGTTTTCGACAAGACAACGATAAAGGCCGTTCGATGGTCAATCCAGATCCCTGCCTCGGCCTTCGGGCTTCCACCATGGTTGATCGCGTTTGATTTGTTCATTGCAAATATCGTAGTTGCTGGACAGCCCGATTCATATGGGGTGAAACCCTGCTTCGAGCCTTGGAGCGAATCCGCATTCCGCGTCAATGATCGGGGCTTCGTTTATTCGTTTAGTCCGCCGTGGACCCAGCAATCGTAATGCGGGACCTGGATTTCATCACGGGTTGTTTGCGTGGCCGCGCCGGATCGTTCCGCGATCAGCTTGAAGGAGTATGTTCTTATGACAGATTCATCGCGCATTGAACTGGCAGCCATGGCGATTTGCCTTGACGGGCCAATCTGCATGGGCGTTTGCGTTCCGGCCGGCTTCTCACTTTGGGAAAGAAATTTATTTTTCATGACAGGAGAATAAACCGGCGCGCGCCACGATTGCCATAAGGTGTTTCCCCCATCCGGCATCCATGCTGGGAAGGCATTTCCCGACCGCAAGACCGCCCGGTCTGTTTTCAAAACGCGCCCTCAGACGATGGTCAACTGCACGCTGCTTTCGATGATGCCGGCGCTGATGGCGTAGCGGGTCAGTCCGGCGGTGTCGTGGATGTCCAGTTTCTCCATGAGATGCTCGCGATGCTTCTCGACGGTCTTGATGCCGATGCCCAGTTCCAACGCGGTTTCCTTGTTCGCCTTGCCTTCGGCGATCAACTGGAGCACTTCCATCTCGCGCGAGGTCAACCGGGCCGTTTTATTGTTGAGCGATCCATTTCGATCCAGCGCGGACGGATGGAGCCGGTCCTGCCGCTTGGAAATGGAGGGGCTGAAAAATGTTTTCCCCTTGTGGACTTCCCGAATCGCCCGGCAAACGTCGTGGGCGGAGGTTTGCTTGAGCAGAAATCCCACCGCGCCGGACTCGGTCGCGCTTTGGACGTAGGCGTCGTCGCTGTGCGCGGAGAGCATGAGGACTTTGGCGCCGGGGAGTGCTTTGAGCACCTGGCGGGTGGCTTCCAGGCCATTGAGAAGCGGCATCGCGATGTCCATCAGCACCACCGCGGGACGAAGCTTGGCGGACATGGCGACCGCCTGGCGGCCGTTTTGCGCTTCGCCGACCACTTCCAGGTCGTCTTCGAGTTCAAGCATCTTGCGGAAACCCTCCCGCACTATCGTATGGTCTTCGGCCAGCAGAACGGTGATTTTTTTCATGGTTTGGTTTTCAAAGGCGCGATGGAATCCTGGCTTGCGCGGTCCGTCCCGCCGTCGCCAAACGGTATTTGCGCGGTGATGGCGGTGCCCCGGCCGGGCGCGGATTCGACGCCAAAATGGCCGCCGACCATTTCCACCCGTTCCCTCATGCCGAGCAATCCCAGGCGCTTGCTTCCCGTTCCGCGCAACACGCGTTCCACTTGAAAGGATTTGCCGTCATCTTTGATCTCCATGCGCACGCCTTCCGGCGATTTGCGGATGCTCACCTCCACCCGGCCGGCTTGCGCATGACGGGCCACGTTGGTCAGCGCCTCCTGGGCGACCCGGAAGAGCGCCGTGCGCCGGGCCGCGTCCAATCGCTCCACCCCCGCGAAAGCCGTCAAATGAGTGCGGACGCCGGTCCTCGCGGCAAAGTGTTTCATGTAGGCATGCAGGGCGGGAATCAGCCCCAGATCATCCAGCACCGCCGGACGCAATTCGCGGGCGAACTGATGCACGATGTCCACGGATTTTTCCACCAGCCGCTGCGTGCAGGCGATGTTGCGGTCCAGCCCGTTGATGTTGAGCGCGGCCTCCTTTTTCAGGGTCGCCAGCCGGATGTTGATGCCCGTCAGGGTCTGGGCGATGACATCATGGAGTTCGCGGCTGATTTTTTTCCGCTCCTCCTCCTGGGCCGACAGTACCTGGCGGGACAATTGCCGCAACTGCTCCTGCAGGCGGTCCGACTTTTCCAGCAACCGCGAGTAATGGCGCTCGCTCTTTTGAAGCGCCTTCTCGGCCGTCTTGCGCTGGGCGACCTCCCGGCTCAATTCCAAATTGGAGGCGGCCAGTTCCACCGTGCGCCGGCTCAAGGCCCCGATGAATTCTTTCAGCCGGGCGGCGGCCTCCCGCGCGCCGCGCTGCGTCCTCTCAATCGGGGTGATCGCCGCGGCAAAGAAAGTCCCCGCCCGCTCGATGATCGCGGCGCGTTCGCCGGCCGGGCAGCCCGGCAACACTTTCGCGACCAGGGTTTCCTCGTGAAGCCTGGCCAGGTCCAGCGTCTGCAACCCGGCGGCCAGAGCCTGGTTTCCCAAACCCCGCGCCGACTCCAGGCTTGCCCGGCGGCCCTGGCCGAGGTGTCTTCGCAACGCCGCCTGATAGCGTTTTGAAAATTTGTGTTTCATGCGTTGCTGAATTTACGGGCGGCCCGCCGCACGGACCGGGCTGATCTTGCCACCAGCCGCTGCGTGCTGGCGATCTCATTCTTGAGCCCCCTGGTGTTGCTTCGGGCCTCCCGTTTCAAGGAGAGCAGCCGGACATTGATGCCCAACAAAGTCTGGGCGATTTCATTCTGAAGCTCGAGACTGATCTTCTTCCGCTCCTCCTCCTGGGAAGCCAGAAGCCGGCGGGTCAGTTGCCGCAAACCTTCCTGCAATTGCAGGGAATCCTTCAACAGTCTGGCGTAGTGTTCCCCGCTTTTCTTCAGCGCGCCTTCCACGCTCTTGCGCCGGACGACGCCGCGCTGCAACTGGCGGTTGGCGGCGGCCAGCTCCAGCGTGCGCCGGTTCAGCGTCCCATTGAGCCGGCTCAAATCCATCTTGCTCCGCCGCGCCGCGCGATGCGTCTCCACGACCGGGGCGAGGGCCTCGGTAAAAAAAATTTCAGCCCGCTTGACCGCCCCGTTTGTGACATGGGATAATTCCAGCGCGGCCAGCGCCCGCTCGTGCATCCGGGCCAATTCCAAGGTCTCCAGGCCAAGGACGACCGCCTGGCGTCCCAGGCCCAGCGCCGGCAGCAAGCTGGCTCCCGTCCCCTGCCGGAGGTACTTGCGCAACATGGCCGCATACCGTCGCGACCAGCCGATCAGTCTTTGCTTCATCCGGAATCAACATCGGGGCAAGGCTTCCAATTGTATATGGGGTGTTCACCCCATAGGGAAACACCCCATAGCAAATGGCCCGCCCGCGGCCTAGCGTGTGGCCTGCGAAAAAACAAAACGCACCAATGAATGAGAAAAATATTATGAAAAGAAATACAATCGGTTTGCTCTCGCTCTTTGCAGCGGTGAGCGCCATCTCCATCACCAGCACGCCACTTCAGGCTTCCGACACGGACAGCCGCATTGAGGCGTCCGCCGCAAAGTCGTACGTGTTCGAAACCACCCTCAAGGACGATTCGATCAAGACCGAGTCCAAGAACGGCGTTGTCACGCTGACCGGAACGGTCGCGGAATCATCCCACAAGTCCCTGGCCCAGGACACGGTGGAAAGCCTGCCCGGGGTGAAAAGCGTGGACAATCAACTGCAAGTCAGCGGCGAACAGCCCGCCGAACATTCGGACGCGTGGATATCCGCCAAGGTGAAAACCACGCTTCTGTTCCATCGGCACGTCAGCGCCATCGGAACCACCGTTTATGTGAAAGACGGCATCGTCACCTTGCAAGGCGAAGCGAGCAGTCTGGCGCAAAAGGACCTCACCACGGAATACGCCAAGGACGTTGACAATGTCAAAGAGGTCAAGAACGACATGACCATTGCCAAGACTCCGCCGCCGCCAGACACAACCGTCGGCGACAAAATTGACGACGCCTCCATCACCGCCCAGGTCAAGTCGTCGCTGCTGTCTCATCGCTCGACCAGCGCCATCCACACCACGGTTTCAACGGCGGACGGCGTCGTCACGGTCAGCGGCATTGCCAAAAACGCCGCTGAGAAAACACTTGTCACCAAGCTGGTCACCGACATCAACGGCGTGAACAGCGTCATCAACAACATGACCATCGCGGCGCCCGTGGCGGCCAAATAAACCGCCAACCCATTGCCGGCCGGCGCGGAGGCGCGCCGTCCGGCCCTGGCGGAATATAACAAGGAAAATATTATGTTGTACACCATTGCGCTGGTATTGATCATCCTGTGGCTTCTTGGCCTGGTGAGCAGTTACACGATGGGCGGGTTCATTCACATTCTGCTGGTCGTCGCCGTCGTCATGATTCTGGTCAACCTCATTTCCGGCCGCAAACGATTGCTTTAATGCGCCGTCAACTGAAGTAAAAGAACCGAAAATTCGATATGAACACAAAATCCATAATTGCCGTCATCCTGATCACGCTGGGCATCGTGGTGCTCGCTTATTCGGGCATCAGCTTCACGACCCCTGGAAAGCCGGTCGAGTTCCTCGGCCTGCACATTCAGACCGCCCACAGCCATTTTATCCCGCCGGTTGTCGGCGCCCTCGCGCTCGTTGGCGGGGTCGCGTTGCTGGCGGTCCGGCCCAAGAATGTCTGAGAGCGCCGCCCCGGAATATATTGACCCGTTTGCGCGAGTTGAGCAGCATGACGGGAGAATATATTCCGAACATGTTCTGGTGTGACCAATTAACCGGGAAGATTGAAGGGCCGCAGACCATCAATGATTCCAAGACGCCGTCGGGCCGCGCGCATGTCGGCGCGCTTCGCGGGCCGCTCATTCACGACGCCATTTACCGGACTCTCAAGGGACGGGGCGTTCCCGCGCGTTTTCTGTTCGGCGTGGATGATTACGATCCGGTGGATGAAATCCCTTACGGCCAGGCGGAGCATTTTGAGAAATATCTCGGCGCCCCGCTCTGCCTGACGCCGCCGCCGCCCGGCTCGAAGGCGACGGACATGGCCGACCATTATATTACCGAGTTTTTCAGCGTGTTCGGCGAGTTGGGCATCCGCCCTGAATTTTACCGGATGCGGGATGTTTACCGCTCCGGCAAGTTCAACGAGGCGATTGACGCGATCCTGCGCAAGGCCGACATCGTGCGCCGGATTTACAAAAAGGTCAGCGGATCGGAGCGCGCCCAGGACTGGCATCCGTTCCAAACCGTGTGCGAACAGTGCGGGCGCATCGGCACCACGGTCGTGACGGCTTACGACGGCAAGGAGGTCACCTACGAATGCAAGCCCGATCTTGTCAAGTGGGCGGTTGGCTGCGGGTATCGCGGCAAAATTTCGCCGTTCGACGGCAGGGGGAAACTCCCGTGGAAACTGGAATGGTGCGCCAAGTGGCGGACGTTTCCCGTGACCATCGAGGGGGCGGGCCAGGACCACAGCACGAAGGGCGGGTCGCGCGACGTCGCGATGGCGTGCCTGCGTGAAATTTTCGGGCAGCAGCCGCCGCTTAATTGCCCGTACGATTTCTTCCTTGTCGGCGGCGCCAAGATGAGCTCCAGCAAGGGAGTCGGAGTGACGGCCCGGCAGATGGCGGACTTTCTGCCGCCGGAGCTGTTGCGTTTTCTGCTGATTCGCCCGCCGGCGCGGCAGCCTGTGAATTTTGAGCCGTCGGAAGTTTACATCATCAAGCTGTTCAACGAGTTTGACCGCGCGAAACACAAGTATTTTCACGATCCGAAGCCGCTGCCGGGAGAGAAGCGGGTGTATGAGCTTTCCGAGGTGAATCCGGAGCCGGATTATTGGACGGGCGATTTTCAACTTGTCACCGCGCTGACGCAGATGCCGCATCTGGATGCCGCGCGCGAACTGGAGAAGCGCAAGGGCGCGCCCTTCACGGAACTGGAGCGCCGGCATTTGCAACTGCGCATTCGCGCCGCGCACTACTGGGTCGAGCATTACGCGACGGAGGAGGAAAAGACGCGGCTGCAGGAAACACTGCCCGCGCGGGCGCGGGAACTCTCCGCCACGCAACGCGCGTTTCTCCACATATTGGCCGGGCTGCTTCCGCAAACGCCATGGGAAGGCGATCCGCTCCAAGTCTGCATCTTCAGCGCGGCGCGCCTGACGCCGATGGACCAGCCGGGCGCGTTCAAAGCCATTTACCGCGTCTTGCTCGACCGCGAAAACGGCCCCAAGGCGGGCAATTTTCTTTCCTTTTTGGAGCGCGATTTTGTCGCGCGCCGCTGCGTGGAACTCCCGGTTGACAAGGCCACCTTCTGGAAAGAGACGGGCATGGCGGAACAGGCCTTCGAGACATGGCTGGCCGGGGAAAAGCCCCATATCGGCGCCTTGTCAGCCAGGCTCGATTTTGTTTCGGAGGGCGGCGGCTTGGGAGTGATCGAATTTTTTGTCACGATGGCGGATGGCAAGACCCACTGCAGGCGGGTGCTGTTCGAGGGGTTCAAGAGCGGGGGCGCGCCTTTCGAGGCGCAAGCCCGCGAGTCGCTTGGCCGGGTGGAGGCAAACCTGGGAATCAAAATCTCCCCGCGAACCTAAAACATCCCGCGCCGCCAATTAAAGCGCGGCGTTGTCAATCAAACGCGTTTTGCCGATGAAGACGGCCAGGGCGATCTGGACGCCCTTGCGGGCCTGCCGGGCGGGCGCGAGGGTTTGCGGATCAAAAAACTCAATGTAATCCACGCGGCTCTGGGGCTGGGTGGCGATCAGGGAGCGGAGTTCCTCCCGCAAACGCGGGGCGGGCACGGGCGCCGGCGCCACCGCTTCCCTGGCCCGCTGAATGGCGCGCCAAAGAACCGCCGCCTGCCGGCGCTGGCCCGGTGACAAGTATTTGTTGCGCGAACTCAAGGCAAGGCCGGAGCTTTCGCGGACAATCGGGGCGACGAGGATCTTCACGGGAAAATTCAAATCCGCGGCCATTCTCTGCACCACGGCGGCCTGTTGAAAATCCTTCGCGCCGAACACCGCGACGTTGGGCTGGACGATGTGAAACAATTTGGCCAGGACGGTGGTCACGCCGCGAAAATGCGACGGGCGCGCCGCGCCTTCCATTTGCCGCGAAAGACATTCCTCCGCGACATAAGTGCTGAAGCCATTGGGATACATATCCTGATCCGACGGAATGAACAAAACATCCACGCCCGCCTGCGCGCAAAGCCTTTTGTCCCCGTGGAGATTGCGCGGGTAGGCGGCGAGGTCCTCATTCGGCGCGAACTGGGCGGGGTTGACGTAGATGCTGAGGACGACCTTGCCCTTGTGGCTGATGGCTTCGCGGGCGCGTTTGACGAGGCTGAGGTGGCCGGCATGGAGACAGCCCATGGTCGGCACGAAGGCGACGGGAACTTGCAGCGACTGCCACGATTTGGCGCGTCGTTGCATGGCGGAAATAGTCTTAACAACCAGCATCCCAATACACTGGAGAAAACCACGGGCGAGGCAATGCAAATCTCAAGGATTCCGCGCGCCGGCCGGTTGCGGCGTGTTTTGGAGCTGTTTCAAGGCGGTTTGCGCGTCGGTGTAGTTTGGGTTGATGCGCAGGGCCTGGCGGTAATGCTCCGCCGCCTCGTCCCGCCTGCCCAGGCGCGCGAGCGTGAGGGCGAGGTTGAATTCGATTTCGCAATCGGCGGGGTTGAGCCTGGATGCCGTCAAGAAGAAAGGAACGGCGTCGGCAAGCTTGTTTTGCTCGCCCAGCGCGTTGCCCAGCCAGCCGAAGGCGCGCGGGTTGGCGGGCTGCAGGCGGACGAGTTGCCGGAAGGCCCTTTCCGCCTCCGGCATTTTTCTCTGCGTGGCGCAAAGCAAACCCACTTGCGTCCAGACGTCCGCCCCCACCCGGTTGGAATCCAGCCGCGCGGCCTGCTCGAATTCCTCCAGGGCTTCGCTCGCGCGGTCTTGCGCCTGCCAGGTCAGGGCAAGGTTGTAGTGGGCGTCGGTGGATTCGGGATTGAGTTGCAGGGCTTCCAGGTAGGTTTGGACCGCCTCCGCAAAGGCGTTGGTGTCATGCCGGGCGCTGGCCGTGTCGGCCAGGATATTGGCCAGGTTGAAGCAATAGAGAAATTCGGGATGGATGCTGAATGCGGCCCGGCCATGCTGGAGGGCTTCGTCGTAACGTCTTTGGTTCAGGAAAATGGTGGCGAGGTTGTTGTGGGCTTCGGCGTAAAGCGGTTCCTCCTCCGCGGCGGCCGTCAAATTGGAAACCGCCTCTTCCATTCTGCGCTGCTTGAAATAAAAATTGCCCAGGTTGTAGCGGGCCATGAAGTTGTCCGGCTTCACGTCAATCATTCGTTTGCAGAGCGTTTCGCTGTCCTTCCAGAAAAACTCCTGATGCGCCGTCAAAACCGCGCACGCCGCCAGCGCCGCCGCGGCCGCCGGGAAAGCCAGCCCCGCCAGGCGCCAGGCCCCGGCCAGTTCCCAACCGCCCCACGCCAGGATGACGAACAACCCGATCAGCGGAATGTAAGTGTATCGGTCCGCCATGGATTGCATCCCCACCTGCACCAGGCCGGCGACCGGCACAAGGGTTCCGACATACCAAAACCAGCCCATTGCCAGCCAGGGCCGTTGGCGCCGCTGCCACAAGACCAGCGCCGACACGGCCAGCAAAAACAAGAAAGCCGCCGCCACGATCCACCAGGGCCATAGCCACGATTTGAGGTATAGCGGCGCCAGGCCCCGCGGCCAGAACATCATTTCGACGTAGCGCGCGCAGGAAACCGCCGCGTTGCCCAGCCGCGAACCGAGGGGGAAGTCCTGCAAACGCAGCATCGCCCCGCCGTGTTGTTGAATGCGATACGTCACCACGCACAGCGCCGCGCTCAACGCGAAAAATGGAATCTTCTCCGCCGCGAGCCTCAAAAAATCCCCGGCGCTTTTCATCCGCCCGAGCGGCCAGAAATCCAGCAGCAGAAGCGCGCAGGGAACCGTGACCAACATGGGTTTGGACATCAGACCGAGCGCGAAAAACAATAGGGCCAGCCCATAATAAAATTTGGAGGCGGAATGATGCTGTTTCAATCCTTCCGCGCGCCGGATGTAAGCCCAAATCGTCAAAAACCAGAACAACGCGCTCAAGACGTCCTTGCGTTCCGCCACCCAAGCCACCGATTCGACGTGCAAGGGATGCAGGGCAAACAGCGCGGCCACGGCGGCGCTGCGCCACGCCGCGCCGGTCATGCGCTTGAACAGGTAAAAAAGGAGCACGGTGTTCGCGGTGTGCAACAGCAGGTTGACCAGGTGCGGCCACCACGGATTGACGCCGGCCAACTGGCAGTCAAGCATGTGCGTCAACATGGTGACCGGATGCCAGTTGCGGGCGACTTCGCTCCCCCAAACCCATTTGAACCCCTCGACCGTCAGCCCCGCCTGGACATGGGGATTGGCCGTGACAAAATCGGGGTCGTCCAAATTGACGAATTGGAAACCCGCCACGGGGCAGTACACGGCCAGCGTCGCCAGCGCCAGCGCCGCGGCAAACCAAAACGAAGCGGGCTTGGGCGGCGGAGGAGGTGTGCCGGGGGCGTTCATGTCAGGGCAAACAGGCTCAAGAAATTGGCTTCAACCTGGCCTGCCAATTTTTCAGGCCGCTAAATTCAAGGTTCTTTTTTCCGGGGCGACCGGCGCAGGCCGTTTTGCAGCCACAGCCGCCACACCATCGTCAGCGCCTCCCATTTGATATTGCCCGACATTTTCGAGGCGCCGTGAAAGCGCTCCGTGAAGATGATCGGAATTTCGACCACTTTCATTCCGCGCCGCCAAAGCTGGTGCGTCATTTCGATCTGGAAACTGTAACCGTTGGAACGCACCGCGTCCAAATTGATGGCGGCCAGCGCGCGGCGGCGGAAACATTTGAAACCGCCCGTGGGATCGGCGAAGGGCATGCCGGTGATCCAGCGCACGTAGAGCGCGGCCCCGGTGCTGAGCAACAGGCGGTTCATCGGCCAGTTGATCACCCGGATGCCGTTGCAATAACGCGAACCCAAAACCAAGTCGGCATCCTGCGCCGCCTCGATAAACCGCGGGATGTCGCCGGGGTCATGGGAAAAATCGCAATCCATCTCCATGATGAATTCGTAACCCCGCTGCAAGGCCCACGAAAAACCGGCGCAATAAGCCCGGCCCAGCCCCTCTTTGCCCGAGCGGTGCAGCACGTGGAGAAAAGCGTTCCGGGCCGCCAGTTCGTCGGCCAGCCGGCCCGTGCCGTCGGGGGAATTGTCATCCACCACCAGCATGTCCGCGGGCGCGGGCAGCCTGGAAAGACGCTCCACCATGACGGGAAGATTTTCCCGCTCGTTATACGTCGGAACGATGACCAGTGTTTTGTTCATTCTATAAAACGCCGCGCTGTCTCAGACCTCTCTTGCATCCGCCGCCACCGCCCACAGGAAAGCCAATCCCCCGGAAAAACTCAAGGCCCAAAATCCGGCGCGGCAAACGGGGCGCATAATCATCTCTCATAATCTTAATCGTCCCGGCATTGGAACTGGCATCCTTTGTGCTATGTTCACTGTGACATGACACCATTGAAGCGTCATCAGGTTGGAGGGCCGGAGATTATCCAGTTCATGGGACTGGTGATTCTCATTGACTTGATTTACAAACACTTCGGGGCGGGGGCGCATGCCCCGGTGACGCTGTCCGCCATCGCTATTTTTGCCACCGGCCTGTTCCTGTTGATCTGGCCCATGTCCTTGAAAGCCAGGCAGTAAGACACCGGCGCGCCAGCCGCGCGATCCTTTCCTGACGGACGTTTTTTGCCGCCGGGCCAGCCATATTTTGAGACAGAAATGTCCCGACATTGGCGCAGAAAGAGGCATCCGCGTTTATTTCCAGAAGCCGGCCATTCCGAGGCAAAATCTCACGCTCCATGTGTCAAAATGACGCGCCAATGCGGCAAAAATGATCCCGCATTTCGTCCCATCGTTTCTTCATGGAGATCCGCGTTTAAGCTCCACTGCTAGCGCAGGAACAGGAACGCCAGCATGTAATCGCGGAAATCGTCCGCGTTCATCGCGCCGCGCAACTGGTCGGCGATGTTCCAAAGGACTTTGCCCAGGCGTTGTTGATTTTGTGCGGTCATGGAAATGAATTTAAGATTTGGAACGGCGCTTTAATTTGTCTTCAATCGCCTTGATCTCGGCCTCGTCCGCTTCATCCGCCACGATGGCCTCCAGTTTAAACAGCGTGACGGGGCGTTGCACCTCCCGGCCACCCTCCATTTGAACTACCGAGGATTCCTCGGTAGTTGCCTCCCGGGTGAGTTCCCCATCCTCATAGATGTTTTTGAGATGCAGGCCCACATTGTCCGTGCTGACATCAAAAAGCTGGGCCATCTCCCGCTGGGTGAGCCAGACGGATTCATCCTTGGC
>Ga0316231_1004320_pt1 | contig 11871 bp, 12 predicted proteins | sample TBH18027metaG_FD_206002 | JGI IMG/M metagenome (GOLD analysis project Ga0316231, IMG submission 206002) | Freshwater microbial communities from Trout Bog Lake, Wisconsin, USA - TBH18027 | ecosystem: Environmental > Aquatic > Freshwater > Lake > Hypolimnion/Profundal zone | place: USA: Wisconsin...
CAGACAAGCGAGGTAAAAGGGCGGGCAGGAAAGAGAGATCGAAGAAACGAAGGGAGAAGGCGAGGAAGAAAGGGAAGCACATGGGAAAAGGAGTCGGCCCAGAAGACCATGATGGCAGAAGGCAGAAGGCAGAGGGCAGAGGGATATCTAGAGAGGAAGACGCACGACCGGTTTACATGGTGTGTCTGGAGAGGAAAGGATGAACGTCTGTCTACGATAGAATGGCCTCCTCGTATACGGTGGGAGTGGCCATCTGTTGCTATCATGGACATATCTCTGCCCTGTCGGCCCTGTTTCGATCCATCGAGGCCCAAACACGCCGCCCTGATCAAGTCGTCGTCTCGTGTTCCTCGACGTCTCCTGAAAACATCCCCTACGACATGGGGTCGTATTCCTTTTCCTTACAGATTGTCACCTGTCGGGAAAAGAAGAATGCCGCACAGAATCGAAACACGGCAGCGTCCTATCTCCATACCGATATTGTTACCTTTTTTGACGCCGATGATCTCATGCATCCCCAGCGGATCGATGTGATCTATCACGGATTTTCCACGTATGATGCGTTGTTTATGGTTCATTCATTTCAGAAGAGCCCCGTGTTTGCCTCGTATCCGACCTACCCCTTTTATGTGAACTATCTTGCGGTCTGCCCCTATGGATCGGTGATGGTAGCGGGGCATCCACATGATCGACCGATTGCCAATGGACATTGTAGTGTCATGCGATGGGTTCTTCGCAATGTGATGTATTCTGAATCAGCCGAAGACCAGGGGCGAGAGGACACCGTGTTTTCAGCACAGATGATTCAACGGTATCCTAACCATACCCTGTATTGTCCGAATGCGCTCTCTTGTTATCTGCCTAGTGGAACGGGGGGCTGTGCGCGCTGAAGATACAGCACGGCAATACTGGGTGTCCATCGTGGATTCAGACGGGTGCGTCGTGGATGGAACCAGTCTACGGCATCTTTCTCTCGACGATCTCTTCGCCACCGCGCAAACCCCTTTGGATGCGTTTTGATCCACTGAAACGTATCGATGGACTGCTGAAGCTGTTCAGGAGTGACCATGCCTTGAAAGATGTGATATTGAAAAAAGTGGTGTGGTGGATAGTTAGATTCTTGTGATTGAAAGACGAGACCCGTATGTCGGAGATGGGCTACCTCGGTCACATGGGACTCTTCCTCGGTTTCTCGGAGAACATTTTCCGTCAGATTCTGAAGAATGCTGCGGTGTGGATGGAGATCTTTGCCCTCCATTTGTCCTTTCGGGGGCTCCCAGGTCGCACTGGAGGCGTGAGCGCCGCGCCGTTTGACGACGAGAAAATGTGCGGGATTCCACGGACCTGTGGAGTGAAGAAAGAGGCAGGATCGCAAATACACCCGCCATCCTTCGGTCGGGTGCTCCACATAGGCGTAGGCTTTCACTGGATCATGGGGAAGATGAGCGGATCCACGACGGAGGCCTGGCTGAAATACATCAAAGAGAGGAGGTTTCATCTTCTACGACCGTGGGTTTTTAAAATCATCGTGGAATAGAGATGGCCGAAATGGAATCATTCGACATTCGCTATCTAGATGCCTATCTTGCCCTTCATGATGCCATCCTCTGTGTCGATCATCTCATGAACACCCAATCAGGAGAGGTTCTATCGCTCGTGAGTGATCTAGGAAACGACCTGGATTCGTATCAATCCGTTCTCCGCGATCGCTTGGAACAGGCGGAGGGAGACATTCCTGCACAACGGGCAGAGATCAATGCAGAACAGGGGATCTCTCTTCCACGTGACCCACGTGTGATGGTGAATCAGCTGATTGGCGGGTCATTACTGAAGGCGATTGGATCCTTACAGGGGATTCCTGATGAGACGATCGCAGACCTGGTCCGAAAGATGCGGGTCACCGTGTCAGGGCTTTCACGGATTCATGATGCGTTTCCACAAGGAGAGATTCAAGGCGGTAGGATTCGGCGCACCCGTGGCAACCGTGGCAACCGTGGCGATCGATGGGTCCGACGCACCCGCGTCAACAAGAGAACCCGTGGCAACAAACGAGCCCGTGGCAACAAACGAGCCCGTGGAGGGGATCTCAATCATGGTGTTCAGAACAATCAAGAGGATCCACTATGGAACATGCCTCCTGCGCCTCCGTTGGTCCGTCAGAATGCGAACTATCCTGCTCCCATAGAACATCCTCATCTTCCTGTCGCACCCATTCATCCGCTACTAGAGTTTCCTCGATTGGGGGGTCCCTTACCTCCCCAACAGAATGTTGTAATGGAAGAACAGAATGCGATGAATGTAGAGGCTCCACATGGCGGTCGTCATGTCCGACGCACCCGTGGCAACAAGAGAGCCCGTGGCAACAAGAGAGCCCGTGGCAACAAGCGCAGCCAGCATAACAAGCGATCTCGTCGATCCTCCCGCACACGGAAATAATATGCTTTCCTGATAGAATGTCCAAAAACGAACGAACGCCCTCGAAATCATCTGCGCCTTCTTTCTCGTTTGTGACTCCACCCCCTTCCAATCGAAATCTGTATGGACAGTCGGAGTCCTCTCAAGGCACCGAGGTACTGTCCCAGGCCACTGAGGCACTGTCCCAAGCGACAGAGGAGTTGTCCACACCCCCATTGTCTCCTGTTGCGTCCCCACGCAATGGGGCAGCAAGTAGCGCCTTCACCCCCCGTCTAAAAAGAACAGAGGAGTCGGGTTATCGTGGCGCACCTGTTTTTATTCGCGAGGGTCGATATTGGACGCGTGTGTTTCAGAAGGATGGAACATACACGAATCTACCCTCGGATGCGACAGGAGATACCACGGTCCCTGTGAATGATCCATCACGAATCGCACGAACGCCAATGGCCCATGTCCGATCAAATCTCTCCAATTTATCATTGGCCACCCCTATTTCTCAACGAAATGTGGTGGCGCGAGCGGCCGCGTCCAACGCACCCGTTCTCTCGTTGACCCCTGCGAAGCGCAAACAAGAGGCGCGAAATCAAAACAGCAATTCCAACAGCAATCAGAACAAGGCATCAGGAGGCTCTCGTAAGCGAACGCACCACAAGCGCACGCACCACAAGCGAACGCACCACAAGCGCACGCACTCTAGGCGAACGCACCACACTCCGCGCAAAGGGAAGAAAACCCATCGCACGCAGCGCAAAAGGAGCTCCTAGACTCCCGACCATTTTCTAGGCGAGAGTAGAATGTCTGCTGAGCCCGTACATCAGCCCGTGAATCGGTCCGCGGAGAAGAAGCGATCCTTTGATACGATCTCGAATCGAAAGCCACGGGTGTTTACCTTTCCACAACACATGTTAAACAGAAATAAAACACGGAAGCCGCGCAATTTTAGCGCAGTCTCCAATGAGACTATCAAATACAGATATGGAGAGATTCATACCCCTAAAGGAGGCAAGCGTCGCCATCGGGCCCGTGGATTACGAAGCGTTTCGCGTAAAAAACAATAAATAGCCATACGAAAACGAGATCGCCGTCAAATCCACATACTTCGTATACGTCCATCCACTGCGCTGAGCCATCTCAATGAGTTCAGGAATGCTCGGCATGTGTAGTTTGTGTTTCTGGCGCCGCACGGAACCATCCTTGAACCGAAATGTCTCGCGAAATTCTGCCTCTGGATCATTCAATTCAAACACCGCATCATATTCCAGTTGATCAAATACAACTTTAGATTGCGTAATACGATCTTTTACATAATTCTGCGGTGAAATGCCCACCCATGGATTACTCGCATCCAGCACAGGTTCAAACTTGTATTTGTTCACCACTTCGATCGCCAAATGACCGCCTGGCTTGACCCATAGCGCCAGGTTTCTAAACAGAACTTCAGGGTCAGGGAAGTAGTAGAGCGTAAAATACAGCACACAGGCGTCGGTAAATTCCGCGGCGGCCGCCGCGCCAGGTCCCATGAGGTCAAATAGACGGAACTCGACATCCTCTTGCTGGGCAGGTGTCAATGTCGTATGTTTCAGTGTTGTCCCCTTTGCGTAGCGAATCATCGCCTCACTTTTATCAATGCCTACCGCATGCCCTGCTCCCTGTTTGACAAAGGAGCATGCCGCCACTCCAATTCCACATCCTGCATCCAAAATGCGGAGTTGATCTTTTGGCTGATCCCTTGAAAATTCCTCCATACACATCGCCGCCTCCGCCTGAACAAGATTTTCATTCTGCGTCAACTTTGTAAACACTGACGCATAGAAATCGTCAAACAGATCGTCATTGGAAAGCCATTCATATTTGGATTCCTCTGCCGCGGAGGGCACAATAAACCCCTCATGAATCGATCCCATGTTCCACGACGTCAGATGATCCATCGAGAAGATCATCACATAGCTGGTGACAATCATGAGAAGGGTGACAAGCAGCGCGGTCTGCCATGTATCAAAGGTACACACGGTTGCCATCGCAGACAACAGGAGAACTGTGAAGATAACGATCGCGATGTGACCCTTCATGGCACTCTCTATGTGGTTCGTTTCTTTGTTTTTCGTGAGCGAACACGACGGCACGTGATACCCCCTTTTTTACGACCACAGTCGCTCGAATAGCGGGCCAAGTGGTGACAGACAGAGGTGTAGGGGTCGGTAAATCCCTTGTCCAGTCCACAACGCATCCTCCATAGCCATGCCAGGGTGCTTCGGCGACAGTCCAATGTAGGCGGGTGCCGTAATTGAAGGGACTTCCAATGGGGACGGATCGCAGAAGGTAGTGCATCCGGAAGAGCATCCCAAAAACGTCGGAACCAGTGGGCTCGTTCGTTGCGAGGAAGCACATTCCACTTGTTTTTTTCACACGCATCTCGACAGCGATAGACTTCCTTGGGGCACCCTTCCATCGGCTCGATGTGACGAAAGGCTTCTTTTGGATGATGATATCCCACCGCAAAGAGAAAATCCCAACAGAGCGCGAGCTGTTCCTGCCACGGACATTGACGTAGCTTGTCATAGGTCATGAGGACAGACGCAATGGTTGGGGCGGGAGTCAGAGCAAGCCCCTGTTTTTTCAGTTTCGCATGGACGCAGCTGTGAATGGTATACATCCATTTCGGAAGACTGCGTGAGGGAAAGGGATGCTCACGATAATAATCCGTCAGGGAGGCACGGCAGAATTTACAGGGGAGAATATAAGGAATGGTCTGGAAGAACTCGTCTAACGCGCGGTAGTCAGGAGTCGGCTCCGCACAGATCAAATGGAGCAATTTCCACCCTGATGGGCCCCAAAATCGTGTGTCCATCTCTGTATGGTCGTTCGTCTTTTGGAATCATCTGGATCGTCCAGATGATTCCTATGGATGTCTATCGTGAGTCAATCGTGAGTCAATCATATGATAGGATTAGGCGAGGCCGAATCCTGAAAAGCTGAGAGGTGCCAAATAGGGACGAACAGACGACTCCACCTCGTTGTTTGCCTTACAAGAGATCGTGGCCGGAGGACACGACTGTCGTGGGCACGGGGCACAGGAAGGACACTTTGTTGCGGGAGGGCACTTGACCTCGGGGCAACGCGCGCGCGGGCACGGGGGGCACTCGCCTGATGGCTTCTGGCACTTCGAGCAATCTAGGATCACAGGGCCCTGCTTGGGAATAGAGGACTTCAATACGTAGTTGCTCAAATCAGGAACAGGGGGGCATTCACTCTTGAGAATGTAGTTGCTCATATCGGGAAGGGCGGGGCACGGAGGGATCGTCGTTTTCAGCACATACTTATTCATATCGGGCTGTCGGCACTCCGCATCTGCCGGGCGAATCGGGCGGGGACGAGGGTTCGGGCAGGGGCAGGGGGAGGCCTGTCCGCATTCGTCACATTTCATCTCAGACTGGAAGCCCTCTCGGTGCGCAAGATACCTGTGTGCTACGATACCAAGGATGAGTCCGATGATAAGGGCTCCAATGACATGAACAACCGTGATGACCATGGATTCTCTACTGTAGAGGCTGGAATTACGAGGAGGCGCGCACATAAATCATGTCTTCAAATTGACCGAGGACAACATTCATTGCGACCATGCGTCCTTGGCGAATACGATCCTCGTATTCCTCTTTGGGACAGATCATGCTTCTCGAAAAATACGTATGAAGCTCTTTCGTATCCGAAATGTATTTTTCAATAAAATGATAAGCGTCCTCCGCACTGGGGAACATTCCCATCACTTGTCGATCCCCAAATGGTTTGTCGACCGCACGGATGATCACTTCCGATTCAATGATCCATTGTGCCATGATTCTATTCATAGGGGATGTTTCTAGGCTGCGATGCGCCATCCTTTCCAGTCCATCGGAGGGCATCCACATGTCACAGGAAGCGCGGGATCCATGGTCGCCTGAAGGCGGGTGCAGATCATGCGTGCGTAGCCTTTCCATGAAAAATCGGGAGAGACCTTCGTGTTGGCGGGCATCATGCCCACATCTTCGGGTCGAATCCCACGTTTCTTCACTTGCTCCTCGATTTCTTTGGTGCGTTGTTTCCAATCAAACTGCGAGGGCCCGCGGCCTGCCTCTTGTGGCGTAGGAGCCATATGATCCGTCACGCTCCCTGTGTCATGGGGCATGAAGGCCTGCTGAGAGGCATTGTGGAGATCAAAGAGAGAGGGGAAGCCTGTGCGATCCACGGTGGATGCCTTGGCGCCCGCTTTTGGTGCGCCGTTGCGGCCGTTGGCGCCATTGCCTGCTTTTGGTGCGCCGTTCACGTCTTTCTCACAAGAGACGGGGGGATCATATCGCACGCTAAACGAGGCGCTGACTCCCTTCACGATTTGATCCGCATAACGGTCCACGAGTGTATTGATCTGACGCATGGTATCGGGATCCTGTTGCGCACTGCTCGGTAAAAGATTGCCCAGTCCTTGAGGGAGTTGATGTTGTTGAATGAGTTGAGGAAGAGGCTGGCTCATGTCTCCTAGCATAGGAAGCATCTTCTTGACATCCGAGGAGAGGATAGGGATCTCCGATGCGGTAAGGGTGTGCGCCGTGACTTGATCCACGATTGTTTTGATGTCATTCTTGATGTTGGTCAGCGTCGCCACTCGCTTCTGAATGAGGGGGTCCGTCGTTCCACTCGCAGAGAGGCGCACAATCTCTCCTTGAATACGAGACATGGCGTCTTGTAGTTCCTTCACAGAGGCGGGAGCAGGGGGCGGCACTGCATCCGTAAAGCCCTCTTTGGTGAATTCATTGATCGGACCTTGAAGGGGGCCCGCGGCACCAATCAGACGAACCTGCTGTTGTAAAAAGGCCAGATTGGAAGAGATGTCATTCATATGTTTCATTGTAATGGTGGGCTGAACTCCTGGATTGCGATTGAGCACCGAGACTTGCGATTGGAGCTCTTGAAAATCACTTCGCGCCGTTTGAAGGGGGAGCTGAATCGTGGGATCCGATCGTTCCGATAGTTCTTGTGCCTCAAACGCCAAGAAGCCCTTTAGCATTTCTAACAAGGACGTCAGCTGTTGACGATTTGCCTTGATCTGGGTGGTGTCCTGATAGGGAAGGGGGCTCATCGAGGCAATCTGTTGATAGGGGGCAACAGGGAGGGGTCCAGGAAGAGAGGCGGGCGAAACATCTCCTGTCAGAACCGGAGAAACAGGGATGGTAGGTGGTAGGCGAACCTCATGGGCGTCAAATCCTTCATTGGAGGCCATGGAGGCCCATTGATAGATGACAAGAAGAATCACGACAACGGCGAAGAACGTATACAGCGCGATCATACTCTCTTCTTCCACTATCTAGTAATCCAGATTACATTTCCAGCAGGGGATGCTGTCCTTGCGAATATACTGCGTCATGTCATGATCGCATGCCTTCTGGTATTCTTGTCCTTGCGAGAGAGCGGCCGATGCGTCCTTGTTCTCTTGATGATTGCCGTGGTTCGCATGATTGTGTTCACAGTCGTCTTCACAATCGTCATCGCACTCACTCTTCGCGGGAGGGAGGCGTCGTTTCTCGAGTGTTTTTTTCTTCAATAGGGTCTGAACATCGGACAGGATGTCCATTCGTTGCTTCAAACTCTGGGCTTCCTTGCTTGTGCCACTGATGGCGGCAGAGGAGGGCTCTTGACGATCAAAGGTTCGTGCCTGAAGAGGGGCTAGCGCCGCAGGCGCCGCAAGAGCAGGGACAGGGGCGGAGGTGGGAGCGATCGGACGGGGGACAGGGGCTGGCACAGGCGCAGGAGCCATCGAACGGGCAGGGGGGGCAGCCGCAGGCGCAGGGGCCACAGGAGCCGCAGGAGCAGGCGGGCACGCAGAGGGCGTCGCATACGTAAAGACACCTAGAAGTTCATTTCGTGATGTGACCGTCGGCTGATTTCCCTGATATTTCTTCGCATTGGGATCACTTGGAGTAATCTCTCGAATCACATAGTATGTCTTTCCCACAACCATACTGGAAGACGGGAGAAGCTCGATGATCGACTCCGTGGGGGTAATGGTCGCCTGGGAGGCATGAATTTGATCCGTAAATTCTTCTGGTGCCACCACGTTATGAGAGGAATGGTTTACCACATAGACATTTTGAATCGTCGTATTGTCTGTGGTGCGCGCCTTCAGAATCACGAGGTTTTCGGACAGGCATGCGGTCACCACCACTCGCGACGGAACCGCAGAGGGCGTATCAAAAAATCCTTCTGAATGTTGGACCGATAGCGCCACGATCCCTATCAACAGTAGGATACATACCACAAGAAATTTCATTTCTCTCTATATGAACCGGAGGAGTTAGGAAGAATACCATAGAAAAGGTATCGTGATGGCAAAGAGAGGAACACACACAACATGCAGTAAAATTTGACAAGAGTAACGGGATCCACGGAAGACAGAGAACACATGTTAACGGCACGATTCCAAGAAGACGAACGCCCTGAGATTGGAGTGGACGAGGCTGGGCGGGGATCGTTCTGGGGACCACTGACCGCGGGTGCGGTCTGTCTTCCTCCGTCTTCTCAATGGACCGAGGAGCATCACGCGGTCTTTCTTCCCATACGTGATTCCAAGAAGCTCAGTCCGAAGAAGCGAGAGGCGCTTGCCACGTCACTCCGCGAACTCTTAGGAGACCGATGCGCAGTCGGTATGGTGTCCGCAGAAGAAATCAATCAACATGGGGTCACCTGGGCAAACCGTGAGGCGTTTCGTCGGGCCATTCGTGGCGTAGGAGGAACAGAGACTCACCGTCTGTTGATCGATGGGACCCTTGCGATCGATGATTGGGCGGGAGAGCAGCATGTGATTGTGGAGGGAGATGGGACCTATCTGGCCATTGCGGCGGCCTCCATTCTTGCCAAAGTAGAGCATGATCGTTGGATTCGGGCGTATGCGGAAGAGCACCCTGAATGTGAGGAGCGCTATCATCTTGTCTCCTCGAAAGGATATGGGACGGCCAAGCACCGCGAGGGAATACGTCTCCATGGGGGTCATGTCCACCATAGAGAGGCATACATACAACATTGGCTGCCTGGTGCGCCGATCGTGGTGAAAGAGGCCAAGAAGCCACACATGGCACAGAAAGAGTCACACGGGTGCCTGATTCGATTTGAATAAATGCAACGGTCAATGACGACACGAGCGGTGGGAGCGGCGGCTTTTTTTGTGACGCCGTGTGATTGCTTCCACCTATCACACGAAACATATCATAACCAAGCGACTAGTAGTCGTTCGGTGATTGTATTCTAATCGTATTTATCTATCATAAACGGCAACCTGTGATGTACCGAATGGTGCGCATTTAGTTGCGGCGAGAGCGACGAGAGCGGTTGCGGCGGCTCTTGTTCTTGCGGTCACCACCGCGAGACTTGCGGCTCTTGTTCTTGCGGTCACCACCGCGCGACTTGCGACCACGGCTCTTCTTGTTCTTGCGGAGCTTGCGCTTGCCGCCCTCCGAGCGGTTGCGGCGGGACTTGATACGGTTGCCGCCGCGCGACTTGTTGCGGCGAGAGCGGTTGCGGCGGCTGCCGCCGACGGCGTTCGCGGATGCGGGCATGGACATTGGCATGGCGTTGGAAGACATCTTTATATTAGAGCCTGACATTATTTTTATACGCGAGGGGGAGGGAAAGAGTCACCCATGCGCCTACCGTAGTCTTCCTTCTGCCCACGCATCCAAAATCGCCAGATCCATCGCGCGAAACCGCGAGGCGTGTTCGGGCCGATATTGATGCGCCTCCTTTCGTTCGAAGGTCACATACTTTCCTTTCGGATCAGAGGCATCTCGTTCTTCCCATGAGGCCGCCCCTCGGAGTCTTTGAATCCATTTGAATGATTCATAGGCATACACCTGACGATCCAAGAGACCCACATGGCTCATCACAAAGACCCCAGGCGCCCCTTCGGAGTGGAGCGTATTGATCGGAGAGACGGAAAGGAGTTCCTTTCCATTCAAAATGTTCTCTCGGGGGTTTCCAAATTCCTTATACTCCCCAATCGTAAGGGGCAAATCAGGATTGGAACTGGTTCGAAGAACATCCACGTAGGGGACCTCAGTGAAAGCGGCGCCCACTAGCTGACCATGGGGATACCGAGAGACCATGGCGCCCACAGGAACCCCTCCCGCAGAGCGACCGTAGATGACCGTTTGTGCCGGACCGAGTCGATGGCGTCGTTGGGATCCGCGAATGACCGCCTCAAAATCATCAATCGTCACATGGCGGTGCTCTCGTCGGGCCGCATCCGCCCACGCAGCATCCACATCTCCTCCTCCACGAACCATCGCAAAGACAATGACCCATTTGCGCCGTAAGAGAGGATACCAGTGTTGATAGGGCCAGTTGACGGGGGTCGTGGATCCATACGAGCCATAGACATAGATAAATTGGGCTTTGGGGACAATCCCTTTTTGCTTAATACATACGAAGGGCACACGCGTTCCATCCGCCGATGAAACATGATATCGATGAACCTCTAAAGGGGCAAAGGTGATCGGATGAGCAATGGGGGTCGTATGCTCTTCCCGAAAGATCGTCTGATGGGCGACATGAAGGACCCATGGGACAGAATAGGGAGAATGAACAGTAAACGATTGAATAAAGGTGTCTTCCCAGTCCGCCCAGATATTGACATCAATGGTTCCCACCGCAATTCGATAGAGCGCGCGCGGTTTTTGATGGGGCTCACAATACCAGATCGTCTGTGATCCCTCCCAGATCGTGAGGACATGCCCTGTTTGAAGGTTGACCCATTGAATCTCCTCAGTAGGAAGGGTCCACTGCTGGAGAGGGGCGCCCATCGGAATCCACCGTTCTTGGAGGGTTCGTCGAAGAAGGACACAGTCGTGCCCCTCCAAGCTCCGTCCGAGGGGCATCTGAAGCACCGATTTCGTATAGAGCGGAATCAGATTCTCTCCATCCACACGATACAGGGAGCTTCGCATGGGATCCGACGATAACATATAGAGGGTTCGACGTGCCCCTTTGCTCAACATAATATCTCGCTCTTTGTCCCGTTCTCGATAGATCGTCTTCTCTTTCTTTCCTGTCCGTGCGTCACACATGCGCAGTTCGGCTGTCACAAATAGATCAGTGACATTGATATAATAACAGCGATCGTCGATGACGGCGATCTGAGAAGAGACGGCGGGCTTTTTCCAGAGGGTTGCGCCCGTGCGGTCTTCACAGAGAAGTTGATTGTGATAGTGGGCATCTTCATCAGAGGTCACATACCATATCATGTCTCCTTGAACATCCACATCATATGCGGGGGTTTTCTTCGTAGACCATACCCATCTCCATGAAAAACGGGAGCTGCTCGTCAGCAAGATCTCCACTGCTCCACCGCCAATCTTGTATCCCAATCGCTCCACATAGGGTCGCACCTGATCGAGCTCCTCTTTCATGTGTTTTGCGGTGCGTGCCACATGCGGC
>Ga0316231_1004324_pt1 | contig 11859 bp, 7 predicted proteins | sample TBH18027metaG_FD_206002 | JGI IMG/M metagenome (GOLD analysis project Ga0316231, IMG submission 206002) | Freshwater microbial communities from Trout Bog Lake, Wisconsin, USA - TBH18027 | ecosystem: Environmental > Aquatic > Freshwater > Lake > Hypolimnion/Profundal zone | place: USA: Wisconsin...
ACGGTCAAAGAATCCGATTCCGCTCGCCCGAACGTTGCCGAACCGCCGGTGGAAATTGCCGGTGAAACCGACACCGGCACGTTGCTTTCCGCCACGCAAGCAGGCAGCTACGAAATGCAAACGGCCAGCGGTAAGACGAAGACGGTGAATGTGCCCACCTTGCCGGCGGCGCCAGCCATCGCCGGGCCGTGGCAAGTTCACTTTGCGCCCGCCGCTGGCGGACCGGGTGACGTCTCGTTTGACCAGCTAAAAGATTGGTCGCAGTGCGGCGAGGCCGGCATCAAGTATTATTCCGGCACCGCCGTGTATCAAAACATGTTTCTCGCGCCGCCGTCTGCCCCGAACACAAAGTGGATGCTCGACCTGGGCGATGTGGAAGTGATGGCGGAGGTGAAGTTGAATGGCAAGGATCTCGGCATCCTTTGGAAGCCACCCTACCGAGTGGAGGTCACTTCCGCGATTCAATCCGGCGAAAATAAATTGGAAATCAAAGTCGTCAATCTCTGGATCAACCGCCAGATTGGTGACCAATTTCTGCCGGAGGACAGCGACCGTAATGTCAACGGCACGCTCAAATCGTGGCCGGAGTGGTTGCTGCAGGGAAAGCCCAGTCCGACCGGACGCATCAGTTTTACCAGTTGGCGGCTTTGGAAAAAGGGCGACCAACTTAGTCCGTCTGGTTTGCTCGGCCCCGTGCGCTTGTTTCCCTTGGCAGAGATGAAATTGCCGTAGCGTAAGTATGAGAACAAGGACTTGCATCCTCCTGGTCACCTTCGTTTCGTTGACCTGCGTGGCCTTTGCCGCGCCCACCGTCAAGAACTTGCGGTGTGAGAATTTATCCGACCCGCTGGGGATGGATGTGGTCCAGCCGCGTTTGAGCTGGCAATTGGAATCTGATCAGCGTGGAGAAGCGCAGACGGCGTATCAAGTGCTGGTGGCTTCGACGCCGGAAAACCTCGCGGAAGACAAAGGCGATTTCTGGGATAGCGGCAAAGTGGCGTCCGCCGCCTCCATCCAGATCGAGTACGCCGGGCAGCCACTCCTTTGCGCCAAGCCCTATTGGTGGAAAGTGCGCGTCTGGAATCAGAACGCGGGCGCGAGCCGTTGGAGTCAGCCAGCCACCTTCACCACCGGTTTGTTTGTGAAGGCAGACTGGCACGGCGCCCAGTGGATCGCCTTCCGCCCGGAAGCCCAGTGGCGCACACAATGGGAGGCGTCGGTGTCAGCCGAGGTCAAGGGGGCTAAGCGATCATTTCCCTGGCTCACCGGGCAGGGACGGACCATCTGGGAACATTACGCCGCCGCTCAGCCGCCGTATGATGCGTCCCCTTTGTTTCGCAAGGAATTCAAGATCAACCGTCCCGTGCGCCGGGCCGTGCTTTATATCTGCGGATTGGGTTACTGCGAGGCGTTTCTCAATGGCCAGAAGATTGGCGACCAAGTATTGGATCCCGCGTGGACTTGTTACCAGAAGCGCGCGTTTTATGTGACGCACGACGTGACGGCGCAACTCAAGCCGGGCGCCAACGCGCTCGGCGCGATGCTCGGCCGCGGGCAGTTTTCGCCGCTGTGCAATGATATCTGGGGGTTGCGCCGCGCCGCGTGGGTGGATCAACCTCGATTGATCGCCCGCCTTAACCTCACTTATGCCGATGGCACAGCGCAAGACCTGGTCACAGATTCCACCTGGCTCACCGCTGGCGGGCCGATCATTTATGACGATACCCGGCACGGAGAAATATACGACGCCCGGCGCGAACAGCCCGGATGGACTGCGGCTGGTTTCGATGAAAGCAAGTGGCAGGCGGCAGCGGAGGTCAACGCGGATAATCCATTGCAGGCGCAATTGCTTCCGCCGATCCGTGCGTTTGCCGCCCTGGAGCCGGTTCGCTGCATCGTGCGTTCAAAACGGGAAGTGCTTTATGACGTTGGACGCAACCTCACCGGTTGGGCGCGCGTGACGGTGCATGGGGTTTCGGGCGCAAAGGTGCTGGTGGACTATGCGGAAGTGCCGTTTGATCCGGAACTCCGGGGCACTTATCCGGGCGGCAAACCCGCGCCTGATTTGGCGCATCCAGACGATGCCTTCCGCGATCTGGCCACGCATGTGCGGCAGCAGAATGGCTATATTCTCAAGGGCGGCGGCGCGGAGACCTTCGCCTGCCACTTTTCTTACAAGGGTTTTCAATTCATCCGTGTCCTGGCGGACGATGGCGTGTCCATAGACCGTGTTCAAGCCATTCCGGTCCATACTGACGTCGCCACCGTGGGCGAATTTGAATGTTCCAATCCCTTGTTGAATCAAATCCAACGGGCGGCGCAACGGACCTTTCTAAATAATTTTCACAGCATCCAAACCGATTGTCCGCACCGGGAAAAGCAAGGCTGGACGGCCGACCTCTATCTGACCGCCGAGGCGGCGATGTTCAATTTCGATATGGCCGCTTTCTATGCCAAGTGCGTGACCGATATTGCCGACACACAAGATTCCACCGGCGGCCTCGGCGTGGTGGCTCCCAGCGCTTCTGAAAACCGGGATGGATCCACGCTTTGGCCCGCTGCCTTGGTCTATGTGCCCGCCGAGTTGCTGACTTTCTACGGGGATCACCGCACGGTGGCGCAACATTATGAAGCCATGAAACGTTTTGCCAAGAGCAGTCTGCTGCGCCAGGTGCCGGGCAAGCCGGAAATCATCACCGACGTGCTGGGCGACTGGGCTTCGCCCTTGGACCGTCCGGCTGCCAATGGCGAATCTTCGGTGATGTCTCCCCCCGAAGGCCGCACGCTTTATGGCACCGCCGCGCATTTCCGCGTGGTCAGCACCTTGGCACAATTGGCGCGTGAACTCGGCAAAGAGGAGGAGGCAAAGGAATTTGACGCCTGGGCCAGGCGCATCGCCGACGCGTTCAACCGCGAGTTTTTTGATCCAGGCCAAAGCCAATATCACGGCGAACGCGCCGCCAGTTATCGGCAAGCCGCGAATGCGGTTCCGCTGGATTATGGCCTGGTGCCAACGCTGGCGCGGAACCCGGTGCTTGACCACTTGGTTGAGCAGGTTCATGTCACCCGCGGCGACCGGGTAAATTCCGGCTTCGTCGGCACACCTGCGCTGCTCCATGTGCTGGCGGAAGCGCGTCCGGAGGTTGCCTATGCGCTTGCGGCGCAGACCAATTATCCAAGTTGGGGCTGGATGATGAAGACTGGCGGGACCACCATGTATGAACAATTTGGCGGGGATAACTCCCACGACCATCCCATGTTCGGTTGCATCAGCGCCTATTTTTACAAATACCTCGCCGGCATCCAGCCCGATCCGGCGGCGCCCGGATTTGCCCGTTTTTTCATCAAGCCCTCGGTGGTTAGTGGTCTCACGTGGGTGCGGGCGCACTTCGATTCACCGCACGGCCGCATTGTCAGCGATTGGAAACTGGCCGGGGGCAGACTGACGATGAAAGTGACCATTCCCGCCAACACCACGGCAATAGTTTATGTGCCGGCCCTGCCAGGCAAGGCTCCCGGTGGGGTTGAGGAAATCACGGAACATGGAGCACCAATCGCCCGCATGGAGAGCATAACGTACCTGAAGAGGGAAATGGGCGCAGTGGTGCTGGCCGTCGGATCAGGTTCTTATGAGTTTGCCAGATGATGAAGAAACAGCATATCAATTTGAAACGCGGAATCGCAAGACCGCGTCCACTGGTTGTAAAATACATGAATAAATTCCACCTCCTCATCCTATCGGTTGGTCTCTTTGGCGATCCGCTTTTCGCGGCGGAATCACTGGCCGCGAAACCAAACATATTATTCATCATCGCCGACCAGATGCAGGCCGGTGATTTGAGTTGCGCGGGTGATCCCTATGTGAAGACCCCGGCATTGGATAGTCTGGCGGCCTCGGGCGCGCGCTTGGCGCTGACGTATTGCGCCGATCCGGTGTGCATGCCGTCGCGGTTCAGCATGTTTACCGGGGTGTTGCCCAGCCGGGTTCGGTTGGAACGAAATGAAGACGGCGACGACGCGAAACGGAAGGTGACGCCGGCCCTTTTGGCGAATTCGCTGGGCCAGGTTTTCCGCAGGGCCGGTTACGAAACCGTCTATGGTGGCAAGATTCACCTGCCGATGACCTTAGAAGATGCAGGGTTCAAATATATCCAAACCAACGAAGGGCCGAAGTTGGCCCAGACCTGCGCCAAGTTTTTGCGCGAGCCGCATCACCGGCCGTTCCTGATGGTGGCATCGTTTATCAACCCGCATGACATTTGCTTTATGGCGATTTCAGAGGCGGAACATCCGGGCAGAATTACCGGACCCAAGCCGCTGCTGGAGGCGACGGCGTTGCCCGCCGGAATGTCGCCGGAAGAATTTGCGCGCCAATGGCCGCCCTTGCCGGCGAATTTCGCCATTCCCGAAGGCGAGCCGGAAAACATTCTGTCCGGCGATCCCCGCCCGTTTCGCGTGTATGCGCGCGAGCATTTCACCACGAACGACTGGCGGCTGCACCGCTGGGCTTATGCCCGGCTGACGGAATTGGTGGATGCCCAGATTGGCCAGGTGTTGCAGGCGTTGCGGGCAACAGGGCTGGAGACGAACACGCTCGTCGTGTTCACCAGCGACCATGGCGATATGGATGCGTCGCACCATCTGGAACACAAGTCGGTGTTGGGGTCAGGGGGCCGAGTTTCACCGGAAACTTCACCTGTTTGACTGTTCGTTCAGTGCTCGTTCACTGCTCGTTCAACGCTCGTCCAGTGCTCGCTTATGCGACCGCTGCCGCCTGTAGCACACTCGCAACCATGAGTGATGCAATGAAACAACAATTCGGTCTGATCCAGCGCCCCTGGGGCGTGTTTTATCTCAAAAACAAAATTACTGGCGAACAAACCAGTCTCCAAACCCGCGACAAGGCGGAAGCCCAGCGCCTGCTCCAGGCCCGCAACGAATCCGAAAGCCAGCCGCACTTGAACCTGTCGCTGGCGCGCGTCTATCTCAACGGCGCCGATCCCCAATTGGCCACCCGCACCTGGCAGGAGGTCATGGAGCACATCGTAACCGTCCGGCGAACCCGTCTTACGCTGAGGGGTGAGGGTATGGCAGGATGGGGGGGTGAAACGACCATCATCAATAATCCGCACGGCCCGGCGACATCGCACCGACAATGAGATCGCCGGGATTCTCAGAGACCACCGGCGTAGCGGGCTCTCGCTACTCGCCTTTGCCCGTAAGGAGGGACTGTGCTACGCGAGCCTTATGCGCTGGAGATCCCGGCAACGCAAAGGCTCGAACGCGCTCGTGTCCTCCAACCTCGGAGCGGATCCACGCTTTGTTCCGGTGCAGATCGAAAGTGAGGGATTGAGCGGGGATTACGTTCTGAGCTGGCCCACAGGACGTTCCCTGAAGATCCCGCCGCAATTCGAAACGGATGCTTTGCGACGATTGCTGAGTGTGCTGGAGGCCGTGAGATGATCGGCCTCTTGCCCACGACGGCGATTTTCCTGGCCACCGCACCCACAGATTTGCGTAAAGCGTACGATGGGCTGGCGGTCTTGGTACGCCAGAGCCTGGGGCAAGATCCGCTGAGCGGCAGCCTATATGTTTTTTGCAATCGCCGACGGGATCGCATCAAGATCCTCTTCTGGGAAGAGGGAGGCTATTGGTTGTGCGCGCGACGGCTGGAGGAAGGGACTTTTCGGTGGCCACAAGCGGAGGGCGCCTGGCCGCGTCAACCTTGCGGGCGTGGGCGGCAATCTCGGCGTCGGGCGCGTGGCCCAAGCCAATATCGCGGGCGTGTTCGCCCTGATGGCCAAGGTTGGCCAGCAAAGCCAGCGTCGACCACGGCATATTGGCGTCCACGAGAAAGCGCATGGCTTACGCGGGAAGCAGATGAAAGGATTCCTGTTCGGCGAGTTCGCCAACAAATTTGAGGGCGGCGCGGATGTCCTCTACCGTGAGGTCGTATTCCTACCGTAGTTGATCAAAGGACATGCCGCCGGCCAGGCTGCCGACAATGAGGGAGACGGGCATCCGTGTGCCACGAATGACGGGTTTGCCGTGACAGATGGCCGGGGCAATGACAATGCGGTTGTCTGCATTCATAATTCATCAATAAGCTTTCACACTTTGGCGGCCAAGGCAATCTGGAGTTCGTGTTTTAATTTTTCCCGCACCTCGGCCACGGCAGCTTGGGCGGCCTGGTATTCGGCCAGCAGTTCGGCGGGGTCGCGGTGGGCGGCGTCCACGACGTTGGGATTCTTCACGTCGAGGTTGTAGCCGCGCGCGGCGATGTCCGCGATTGAGACTCGCCACGCGAGTTCGCTTTCCTTGCGCTTCTTTTCCTGGCCCGGCTTGCCCCACCATTTGCGCTCGGCCTCAAATTCCTCGATGCGGATGGGCTTGGTCTTGTTGTAGCTCTTCACGCCCGGCGGATAGACCCGAAGGCGGTCGGGGCAACGCTGGACTGGATGATTCCAATCCCTTCAGGATTGAAGGCAGGCGGATCGCCTGAAGGGCGCGGTGCTCCGCGAAGGCCGGCACGCTTTCCAAAAATTTCAATTGCGCCAAGGAGGTCACAGATTGTGGTATGCTCGAAATCCAACGCTTGGCTGCAGTCCCGCTTGCGTACGGACAAAGGTCATCGTTTGATCCTTTGACTGCCCGGCGCGGGATATTTTTTGGCGGCGTCATCCAACACGAGAACCCAGTCGGTGCCGTCGTCACCGGCGGAGGTGGTGCCAGGCGCGGTGAATTCGCGCGTGCCGGTCCTGGGGAAACTGTCGAATTGTCTGGCCGTTCCGGCACGCGGGTCATACCACCAGGCAACGAGGTTTGTGCCGGAGAGCCGGCCGGTGTTGACGGTGACGTTGGTTTTGCCGCTGGGAAAATAGACAAAGGCGTAGCTGCCATCCGCGCCGCGCATGGCCGCGAACCGCCCAACGGCGCGCGGACTGAGTTCGCCGGCGATCAACGATTGATTGGGCATGCGTTCGAGCATGGGACGGGATTCGATGAGATGCCGCAGATGTTGCACCTGCCCGGAGGCGGGCAGTTTCAAGGCCTCCTGCCACGACATCGCCGTGCCCCAACGGGTGGTGATTCTGCCGCCGGCCGCGAAACCATAAACTTCTCCCTGCCCGTAAGTGACCCCAGCCGCGCCGGCAAACACGTCCAAATACGCGCACCGCCTGACATCCAACGCCTGCAACCTCCTTGTGCCGGGCCGGCCAATCAACCCGTCGGTTATGTTTTCGTAACCGGGTTCCATGTCCAGCGTCGGCTTCACCGGCGTCCTGGCGTAATCGTCGCGGACCAGTTGGAAGCCGGTCGTGTCAATGAAATGGCCCGATTGGATGGCGTTGAAAGCCAGCCACGCCCGGTCGTGAAACCAGAAGGATGAACTTTGCCGTCCGGTGGGATGGTAACTGATCATGATCTGATTGACGCCAGCGGCCTGTGCGCCCTCGATGAGTCCCTGCGCTTCCAAATCCGTAAGGTGCTGAATCTTCTCCCCTGCCTCGCCATCGGCGGTGGAGTCGCCGCCAAGAATCCAGAAAATGTTCCGGCTGGCATAGCGCCGGGCGAGGAATTTGCAGTAGGCTTTCAGCTTTTCCGGGTTGCCGTTGATGGCCAGCCTGTCTCCGGCATTTTTGTGCCAATAAGGCAGGACGGCCATATACATTTCATGCGCTTGGACCTGGTCGAGGACCGAATCCACGTTTTTATAATACGCCTCATTGATTCGCCCCAAGTCGCCGTTGATAAAAGGCAGCTCACCATCGGCATTGGCATGCCGGGTGTAATCCCAAAGTGCAACGACTCCTTGAATGACGTTGAAACCCTTGGTCTGGCGATCGTCCAGGTAGGCCGCCACATCGGCAGGGGCGGCGTGATTGAAGATGCCCCAGGCCGTATCCGCCTGCCAAAAGAACGGCGTGCCGTCGGCTTTGATAAAATAGCGCCCATGCTCGGAGACGCGAATCGCCGGCAGCGGTTCAGCCGCCGAAAGGCCGATGGCGGCCAATGCCAGCACCGCGAGCAGGAAGAGTCTTTTCATGCCAGTGATGCCAGGGTTTTTGAGGACGCTGGTTCTGGTTCGAGTCCCTGTAGGTCTCAAACAAATGGCCCCGTGCAGACAAGAATGTTCCTGCAAACTGGAGTCGAATTGACTTGCCTCCGTAACGCAGGCCTTCCAGCCTGCGGGTTTTGGCGACTTTCCAGTAGCCAGTTCTTGAAACACGGGACTGGAAAGTTCCGTGAACCCGCAGACAGGAATGTCTGCGCTACATCCACTTGCGTCTGCCTGATCAGCGGCAAGATTGGTCACGGGTTGCGGCGTCAGTTTTCCTGGCGCTGCAATGTCTCCGCATCTGTGTCCATCTGTGTCCATCCGTGGTTAAATAATCAAAAGCTTTTTGGCTTCCACGCCTGGGGTGCGACTGTTGCCGGAGCGGACGGTGAAGCGGGTTTTGTCGAGGTAATCCACCAGCGGCACGGCGAATTTGCGGCTGACCCCAAGTGCGTCACGGAAATCCATCGTGGTGAACGCCGGCGCGCGGCGGAACAATTTTAACGCGGTCTGCCGCCCGGCTTCCACGGCGTCGCGGTGCATCCAGATCTGGTCGTCCAGGCGCACGACTTCGCCGCGTTCGGCGAGCAATTTCAGCAACGCGGCCACGTGCGGGGGCGGTTCGGCCAGCGCAGCGGCCAGGGCTTCCAAACCCGGCGGCGCGCAGCCGGCGGATTGCAGCTTGGCGGCAAGCTGCTGGCAGGCCTTTTGGTCGCGATCGGGCAGCCGCGAAATTCTCCCGGCCCGCGCCAGCAAAGGGCCGTTCGCTTCGAGCTGCTTGGACTGGAGCAGGGACTCGGCGGCCGCGTTCAACACCGCCGGATTCAATTTTAGTTCGGCCAGCAATTCCTCGCGGCTGAAACCGGCGCGCTGCGGGCTGGCGGCGTGAAATTTTTCGACGGCCTGCACCATTGCCTTCCCGCTCCGGTCCAGAACGTCGCGGTGAATCCATCCGCCGCCCGCCGGCGCGGCGCGGCCTTCAGCGCGCAATTGTTCAAGCGTGGCCGCGATTTCATCCGGGCGGCTCCAGCATAATTTCTGCAGGCTGGCGGGATTAGCCGGGGCTTCGCTTTCCCGCACCATCTGTTCGCACCAGCGCGCCGGACTGGCCACGGCGTCACGCCGGGCGGCGAGCCGGTCGAGCGTCCATTGCTTTTGGCGGCGCAGTCGCGTGTTGCTCAAGCCGAGGATTTGCCCGCCGCCAATGGTGGTCAAACCCGCGCCGCCCGCGCCGGCCAGATTGGCGCGCACCACGAATCGTTCGCCGGGCGCCAGCGGCAGCGGTGAAGCGAGGCGAAGCTGCACGAATTGTTTTTGGCCGCCAGTCATTTCCGTCTTTTCCAGCAGCGCCAGATTGGCCGACACCGAGGCGGTGCCCACGTGAAGCTGGACTTCGAGGTAGTCCTCGATGGTTTTGGAAACTGAATCCAGAATTTGCAACTCGGCCTCGGCCATCGTCACCGGCTCGATCAGGTTGGATTCCACCAAGGTCAGGCCGCGGCGCACGGCTTGGTGATCCAGTTCGGGAATATTCAGCGCCACGCATTCGCCCGCGCGTCCTTCCGTGGCGTCTTCGCCATAGACCTGCATCCGGCGCACGTGACCGGTCAGCCCGGCGGGCAGGAGGTGCAATTCATCGCCAAGGCGCACCCGGCCATGCGTTGGAATGCCGGTCACGACCGTGCCCGCGCCGCGAATGGTGAACGCGTCCTCCACCCAGAGCCGGAAGGGGCCGTCGCAATTGCGCTCGCCGCACGCTTCCACGGTCTGGTTCAGCGTGTCAAAAAAGCCGTCGAACCCTTCGCCGGTCACATTGGAAATCGGACAGATGGGCGCGTGGGCCAAGAACGTGGGGGCCAGCAGCCGGCGCAAATCGCGCACCACAAATTCCCGTCGCGCCGCGTCCGCGAGGTCAATTTTCGTCAGCGCCACCAGCCCGTGCTTCAAGCCCATCAGGGTGAGAATGTGCAAGTGCTCGTGCGTTTGCGGCATGACGCCATCGTCAGCCGCCACGACGAACATAACGACGTCAATGCCATGCGCGCCGGCCACCATGTTGCGGATGAAGTCCGCGTGTCCCGGCACGTCCACAATGCCCACGACCCCTTTGCCCGCAAGCTGGCACGGGGCGAAGCCGAGGTCAATGGTCAGGCCGCGCTGCTTTTCCTCGGCGAGGGTGTCGGTTTCACAGCCCGTGAGCAGCTTCACCAACGCGCTTTTGCCGTGGTCCACGTGCCCGGCGGTGCCGAGCATGATGTTGCGGCGGGTGGTGGTCATTGGGTGGCGTCAGGCATCCCTGCCTGACGTAGAGGGCGGCATCCCTGCCGCCCGGAAGTAGGCTTGGGGCGTTTTGTGGCTTGCGAATAACTGAGCATGCTTGGATTGCCGTGAGGTTCCTGCCGCCGGGCTGGGAAGCCCGGCTCTACGGCAGGCAAGGATGCCTGCCGCCACAGGCTGGCCGCGCGGCTCCGAAGCGTCTTCGTAGCGCAGACATTCTTGTCTGCGAGTTCTGGCGACTTTCCAGTCGCCAGTTGCAAAAACTGGAAACACGGGACACGAAAGTCCCGTGAACCCGCAGGCTGGAAAGCCTGCGCTACGTGCGGGCGCGCACTCATTCCGCAATCCTCTTTAGTGCCGCGGCGATGAGCGGCAGTTGTTCCTCGGTGACGGTTCGCAGATCGAGCCGCACACAATCATCCTCGATGCGGCCGAATATGCACGCGTCGTCCAGCCGCAGGCGGCAAGCCAGTTCGGACGCGCCCTGGCCGGGCACGGCAACCATCACTTCAAAACTCGCGATGGCTTCCGTCGGCAACGAACCGCTGCCGAGAAACGCCTGGCTGGCGCGGATTTCAGTTTTCACCCCGGGCGCCGCGCCGGCAATCAGGCGCGCGAGTTTTTCCGCCCGCGTTTTCAAATCCGTCGGCGGCGTACACATCATGCGGTAGGTCGGATGTTCGCGCGCCAGCCGGGCGGGATCACGAAACAGTTGCAGCGTCCGCTCCAACACCATCAGGCAGGTCTTGTCCACCCGCACGGCGCGCATCAGCGGATGTTTGCGCAGTTTTTCCATGAGCGATTTTTTCCCGACGATGATGCCGGACTGCCCCGCGCCGATGAGTTTGTCGCCGCTGAACAAGACCGCGTCCGCGCCCGCTTCGACGGATTCACGCACGGTGGGTTCGTGGGGCAGGCCAAAGGGTTTCAAATCCAGCAACGCGCCCGCGCCGAGGTCGTCCAGCAACAGCAAATTCCGCTGGCGGCAGAGTTCCGACAACTCGCGCAACGGCACTTCGCTGGTGAAGCCCACAACGCGGTAGTTGCTGGGATGTACCCGCAAAATCGCCGCGGTGTTTTCGGTGATGGCCCGCTGATAATCCCTGAGGTGCGTGCGGTTGGTGGCGCCGACCTCGACCAACCGCGCGCCGCTTTGCGCCATGACCTCCGGCAGTCGGAACGACCCGCCGATTTCGATGAGCTGTCCGCGCGAGACGATGACCTCTTTGGGCGCCGCCAGCGCGGCGAGCACCAGCATGGTGGCGGCGGCGTTATTGTTGACCACGGTGGCGGCCTCGGCCCCCGTCAGTTCCGTCAGCAGATACTCCACCAGTTCATCGCGCTCGATGCGTTCGCCAGTTTGGCGGTTCACGGCCAACGTGCAATAGCCTTTCAGTTCGCCGAGGATGGAGTCCACCACGCCGCCCGGCAGCGCGGCGCGGCCCAGGCCGGTGTGCAAAATGATGCCGGTGGCGTTGATAGCCTCGCGCACGTGCGGCGCGGTGACGTCGAGCAGGTGTTTC
>Ga0316231_1004325_pt1 | contig 11857 bp, 10 predicted proteins | sample TBH18027metaG_FD_206002 | JGI IMG/M metagenome (GOLD analysis project Ga0316231, IMG submission 206002) | Freshwater microbial communities from Trout Bog Lake, Wisconsin, USA - TBH18027 | ecosystem: Environmental > Aquatic > Freshwater > Lake > Hypolimnion/Profundal zone | place: USA: Wisconsin...
GGGGCTGGACCGGCGACGTTCTTACCACTCCGCAAGCGTTTGGTTTGTCTGCGGTGACCGGTCCCGGTGGGGGATTGGTCGGAGTGTTCCTCGGCGCCGGTCAGCCGGATCCAACCCAGACACCGCCAAGACTGGATTTCTCCAGCATCACCGTAAGGGATCAAATTACGATGTCTCCCGTTGTTCAACAGGTGTTTTTTATTGGTGACGGGAAAACTTCCGGTGGAACAATCAAAAGTTTCATTGTTCCCAGTGGTGGAGCAAGGCTATTCTTGGGAGTTCTTGAGGGCGGCAGCTGCAATGCCGATAACACCGGGTCGTATGCAGTCAACGCGGTTAACGCAACGCTCGCTCTGGGGAGTGGTCAGAATACCCGGGCGAAGATTGCTAGATCTGCCATCGCAGCCAGTCAGACGAGCTATGCCGCGCCAACAGTGCGTAATGTTATCGCTGATCTAAACGGCATCTTGGTAGTGCAGGCGGGAGAAGTACTCGGCCTTACAGTGGAAGCAACTGATGTGAATAGCCCTATAAGTTGTGCGTGGAATTTCGGCGACGGTAGTATGAGCCCGGATTGCAATCCGTCGCACGTGTTCACTAACTGCGGGGCGTATATGCTGAGCGTGGCAATTAACAATGGAATTACTTCGACGAACATGATGACAAGCGTGGGAGTCGCCTGTGCCATGTCGGTCACAAATGTTGAAATGGAACTAAACTTCACGAGGCCGAACGCGGATAGCTGCAAGTTGACAACGTTGCTCCACAACCAATGCTCGAACTGGTTGGGCACGGTGGTCGTGCTTGATATCGGCGGCGCACAGGTCTCTTGGAGGTTGGACGTAAAAGGCCGTGGCGTGAGCACGAACGGAACGTGCCGATTCGTTTACAACAACCGTACCGGTATCTGTACCTTCACTGCAAAGTTGCACCACGGTTCTTGGCGTGACGTATGGGCGGCTCACGATTTAGCGAACACGACGATCTCGGATCCGGGAGCGATAGTTGCGTTGCCGGTGGTTGTTCTCATTGGCGACGAAGCATTCGCCGCCGAACCGACACTCCACTACACAGCAACCTACAACAAAACAGGCACTGCAAAGTAGCCACTATGGATTCGTCGTAGTCCATGCCGTCCGCAATCAAAGGCGCGCCGGCAGATTACGCGTGTCCGCAGACCGTATGGAACAACGGCCGGCTTTGAATTCTGCGCTGTTACCTCTGAAGTGGTGGTGTTGCGACCGGCTGGGGATTCACTGGGCGGCCATTGGCATCCACCAAAATATCTTCGGGAACTTGAATGGTGCGACCATCTGGCGTGATCTCGGCGTGCCACCGACGAACGAGGTGCGTGGTGGTGTCGAACGGTGCTACGACACCACTGACGATGCCTTCCCCGGCACCAACAACGGCACCGGCGGCGTTACCAACAACGGCTCCCGCGCCGGTGCCAATGGCGCGACCGACGACGGGACCGGGTTGGTACGGGCTGGTTGTGTAGCTGGGACTGGCGCAACCGGTACAGAGCAGGGCGAGCGATGCCATCACTAAAAACGGGGGTAACTGCGAATTGGTTTTCATATATGTTACCTGGTAATGGTGATACCGGCTGCGCCACTTTGTTTAATCAGCTTCTTTTCGTCTTGGTAACAATGACTTCCTTGGCCCACGTGACAGTGCCGGAGGGGTCCGTCAAGGTTAGCTGGAACGTGTAGGTCCGTCGCCGGACATCACCCGATCGCGCATATTGCGAAATGATTTTACCAGACATGATAAAGTCAACGGGGATGGATGGGTTTAGGACGATTGCGACATTGCCACTCTCCGTCAGGGCTTCACGCATCTTCACTGTTAGCAGGTCCACGTCAAAATGTTCAGCGGTGTTGTTCAGGAGCGTAATCACGCGCAATTTGGCTGGTGAATTTTGCACCTTGTCGAACACTCCTTTCGCCAGCAGCGACTTGACCATCCCCTCGGCGGCGATGGCAAAGTCGGTCGTGTCCGGAGCCATGGTAATGGAAGGTTCATCGCTGGGACCGGTTGACCGTTCCACTGTCGTGCTTGCACAGCCAACGCTGAGCAATGTGATTGTTAAAGCTACCAACGAATAGCGTAGAATGATGGATTTCATACTGTAGTTTCCCTTTCTTAGTTTCATGTATTTACCTTTCGATCATTTTGATGCGAAAGTCCTTGGCAGTTACGTTTGGCGCCAGTGCCGTGATCGAAAGGGTCTCGCCGCCTTGAATGCGCCGGTCAATCCAGATCGACAGTGGCGTTTCAACAATCATGCCGTTCGCGTCGAACCATTCGACGCGATAGGCAAACGCTTGGGCGCTGCTGCTTAGATTTTGGACCTCAAGCTGGATTTTCAGGAAGCCGGTCGAGACGGTGGCGACATTGATCCCAATAGGCCGTACCCGGCCATACAGTCCGGTATCGGTGATGACGCGCTTGTCGGACAACATTTGGCGCTGGGCCACCGGTTGGGCGGGTTCAATGGTGTTGACCGTTGAGCAAGCGGTTTGGAGCAAAATAATGCCCGCCGCGGCACAGACGAGAACGGTGGTGATGGATTTCATATTATTTCAACTTGAATTGGCTGACCGACAACGGCGCTAGTGAACTCGTGGATCTGACCCAGATCACGTTGACGGTTCCATCGGCGATGGTGATGGGCACAACTTGATTGGAACCGGGAACCGAAATTTCGACTTTCCGATCCGCTGGCGTTGGGAAGTGGCAAAACTCAAACTCTTTGGGGAGGGTGTTCCAAGTCCGCAGGTCGGCTACGTTTTGCGATTTCAGATAGAGCGCCCAAGCTAATTTGGCTGCGAACTCACCGCCATAGGGTATACGTTTAACTCCCTCGCTGATTCCATAAGATGCCCCGGCCTTTATAGCCGCTGAGGCAACCGTTCTGGTAATCACGCGGGGCATGTCATTCTTGAACTCCTGAGCAACGACGCTATCCATGCTGCACAAGGTTGCCGTCGTTTCACTGGCATCACCATATTTGACGTGTAATTCACGCACGTAATTCTGCTGGAACTTGAGCCGGGGGAAAGCCAGCCCGGTGTACGGAACCGCTGGCGTGAAGATGAACAACGGCACATCAATGGTAATCTGCTCACGAACGGGAGCACACCCAGTCTCAAAAATGACGTAGGTCGTCGGCGTGATGGGCTGGCCGGCAATCATTCGTTCAGTCATTTTGAGGTCGGCAGTAATGAACTTGTTCTCCCCCGCCATCCCGAGGACACGTTCGAATGATTTGCGGGCGTCTTGGACATCAGAACCACCCGTGGCTTGGGACATGAAGAACAGACCGCTCAGATACTCGGTAAAGGGATTGACATAATTGGCATAAGCCTTCATTTCATCCAAATCCAAATAATAGTTCTTATACTCACTGCTGAATTTGGAGTCATTTTGGACCTTGTCCAAATCTTGTTTTTTAACCTTCTCTTTTTCGGCGGCGGCTTGCATCTTTTCGATACGCTTGGCATTGATGGCCAGGGCATCATCTTGACGTTCTCGGGCGCGATTGAATTCAACCCGGGCATTGGCGAGTTCGCCCATTTGCAGGTAGTTCACCGCCTTGTATGTATTGAGCATCACTTTGTCATACGCATACCCCTCGTAGGGCAGCATGGCGGGATTGGTTAGCACGGCCACAGCTTCACTGCCGGCCCGTTTTTTCTCTCGATCTTCAAAAACATTGATCCCTTCTTCGGCAGGTTGGAAAGCGGCCAAACTTTCCTTAAACTGGCCGGCGGCCAGCGCAGTTGATCCCTGCTCCAGACGAAGGACAACAGCATCACGGTCAGTTTCATTTTTGACGTTCTTTGCAGCCTGACTGGCCGCGCCTGCCGCCCCTGGAAGATCACCAGCCAGCCACCGTTCTTTCATGCCACTTGCTTGTTTGTTATAATTGGTCGCGCAACCCCCGGCCAAGAGTCCCATAACAGCCAAAATTAGAATCGCTCGACACGCTGGGAATTTGTTCACGATAACGGTTCTCCTTTGATCCTTCAGTATTTCAGTGCCGTGTGGGGTCAGCTTTGCGCAGTACGCAGCCTTCCGCAATTCCGAGATCTTCGCCAATGATCTCGGCGGTGGAGCTCGTCTCATCAACGCGCTTGATGGTTACGTTGCCGACAGGGACTAAAATGACAAAGCCTTTTTTATTAGTTTTCCGGGCGCAGACCTCCCACCTGTCCCCAGGTCGCATGGATAATCCGTCGCCCCAGTCAACAGTTACGATCTTGCCGGTCACATCCTGCACTTCGGGTGGTGAAAGCACAGCCGTCACACGGTTGGCCATTCGGTCCGCCATCTTGCGCGCCGCATGAACCAATATCTGATTACCGAGAACCCCGCCAGTCGGCAAATCCTCGGGTTGAAGTTGGAAGTTCGCGGTTTCCAGCAACGTACTGTCCTTCGTAGCCCAGATTTTAGCGACCGCAGACAAGCGAGCATTTTGAAAAGTTAAGCCATTTTCAGGGCTATCCTGCGCGTTACCAAAATCGTCAACTGCAACCACCAAAACATAGTCAAGTCTGGGCATATCCTTAAGGGTGTCTGGGTTAAAGGTTCCGCCCTTGATAACATCCGGCAGATCGTTATGCGCCATGATGCTGAACTTTCGTGTATTGTGCATGCGATCAATAAGTTGGCCATCCATCGACTGGAGCACACGATCCAACTCATTCTTCTTGCTCCCTTTCAACGCTTCCACCAAGGCTGGCGTCGGGGTAATGGCGCAAATGGCGAGCGTCTTCATTTTTTCTTGTGCGGGAACGGCGGTCAGCACGGCAAAGAATGTGACAGCAGTCATTAGAAGTTTATTTTTCATGGCGATTCTCCTAGAATATTTCGTAGTTAGCGGCCGGGCAATTGGGAAAAGATACTTTGGGACTGATAGACTCTAACACCTTCCTTGGTGTCAACTTTTATATCCTCCTTCACATCCACTTTGTATCCACTCTGACGAAGCAATTGCGCTTTGCCTTCCATCACTTTGACTTCGGCATCGGTCAGCTTTTTGCCGTTTTCCACTGAAGCTAGAAATGCGATGTTATCTTTCCAGCGTTGGTAGCCCGCGTCGCTCATCTGCAACGCCACCTTGAGCTTTTGCCCTTCGACAACGTTTATGGTTCGCTCCCACGGAGTAAAACCCTCGCGGCTCAGCCGAATCTTGTGTAAACCCGGCAATGCTTTGAACGCACTGGGCGCAGAACCGATCACCACACCATCAAGTTCCACGGTAACGTCCAATGCCTGCACTTCGAGTTTGTCCTTCGTTATGACCAAGGTATTGTCTTGGGTCAGGCGCACATCCGGGATGCTCATCGGCAACTGCGCCAAATCTTGCATGCCACAGGCAATGCCGAATTCGACTTGCGCTTTCGACGCAGAAACCACCTTAATGTCCTTCTTACAAATGCTTTCCGCAACTTGAATCGATGCATCGTCCAGCAAACCATTGATTAGATCATTGTCTTCCTCACGGCTGCCCTCGGTGAGCCAAATTGTTTTACTGGACGTTAGAGTGCCACCGACGACCGTGCTACCGTGAGTTCCATCAAGTACTTTATAGCTCACGCGTAAATTGTGCGCGATACTTACCGTCTTCACGCCATTGACATCTCTCGACTTCTTATCGGAGCCGTATGAGCTGATGGAAGCCACGATGAGATAATCCGCACCCAACATTTGTCCCAACCGGAGGACGGTTGAATTGTCGCTGAGAAGCTGGTCCACGTCCGTTTGTTTGCTGTCCTTACGAAAACTGCTGAGCGCATCCGTTGCAACCTCCCGACTGATAACGCTAAAGCCTTTTTCAGTGAGGCGGGTGGATATGAAATCTTCAAAAGTCGCCAGTTTGTCATCGAACGTCTTGTCGGCATGGTTCGCCACAAAGATAGCAGCTTTGGCCGCCGTCGGCTCAACCGCGCTGACAACCGGGTGAGTCGCAAGCAAGAGCGTTGCGATCAAGGCCAGTGCCGAAAAATGATGGATTCGTGTCATAAAGTAATGCCTCGATTAATAACGACGTTTTAGTTCGGCCAAAGAAAATGGCCACTGATTTTGCCCGTCCGACATGTCCGGTGGGCATAATTTTACACACGTGCTAAGCCTGTTCATTGCGCCTTCTCCACTCATACTTCGATTAAGCGGGATGCTGGCACTTTCAGGTTATGGACGCAAGAGAAATTTTGTCCAAAAAATTTTCACTAGACAAGCCCGCAGTTCTGAGGAAACTAATCCCTATGAAAACATTTTGGCTATTGATTGGATTGATGGCGGCAATCGTAGTGCAGGCGGACCCGTCTGCCAAACCGACGATTTTTGTGGCACCGTTGGATGGTGACATGGCGCAGATTCAAGGCTGGCAGCCGGCCCTCGGCGAAGGCTTGGCAGAAATGCTCATTACCGAACTCGGCAAGATTGGCAAGTTCGATGTGCTGGAGTCGACAGCGTTGAACAATTTGAAGGATGAAATCAAACTGGGCGATGAAGGCTACGTCGGGGAAGGCGAGAAAGTGGAGAAAGGTGGCTGGTCGGGCGCCGATTTCATGTTCCGTGGCAAGGTGACCCGCTTTGGCTATCAAACCCAAACGATTGGCTTGGGTGGTTTCGCTCCGGGTGGATTGGGCGCGCTGGGCATGAAGAAGTCCACCGCGGACGTGCGGGTGGACTGGCGGATTGTGGATTGTTACACGCGCAAGGTGATCAAGACAGGCCAAGCCGTCGGCACCCAAAACGGCACGAGCTTCAATATCGGGGTCGGCGTTGACGGCCACGGTGGCGGCATTGGCTTTGGCAATCACGAGTTCATGAACAGCGCGCTCGGCAAGGCCACGGTCAAAACATTGAGCAACATTGTCTACGACGTAACGCTGACGGAGATTCCGGAGTCCGGTCGGCAAAAAGCGCACGCCGGCAAAGCTGCGACGGCCACCGCCAAAGAGGTGGCGGCCATGACAGCGTTGCGCAAGATTCCCGGTAAAGTGCTGGCGGTCCCGGCCAAGACCACGCTGATCGTTTCACTGGGCAGCAAACAGGGATTCCAATCGGGGGACAAACTGCTCCTCTACGAGGCGGTTGACACCAAGGATGACAAGGGCGAAGTCGTTTTCACCGAGGAAAAACTTGTCGGTGAAGTGACGCTGGAGTCTGTCCAGGATGAGCGCAGCAAGGCCAATTACACCGGGGACGCCCCGGCCAAGCCGGGCTGGATCGTGAAGGCAAAGTAATTTTCAAGCGAGTTCGGCGTCGGCACGGCGCTGGATGGCTTCGAGCTGGCCGATGATTTTGTCCGGCAACGGATTTTTCAGCGGTCCGGCCATGATCTTGGCGACTTGCCGGCGCGCCTGGCTGTAAAGGTCCGGCCGGCCCAATTCGACCCATTGCTCGTAGCTGCTGCGGTCGGCCAACTCCGGCCGGCAGAACTCGTCGCTCCGGCACGCTTCGACCGTAGTGTCTTCCATCAGGAAATTGCCGCCGGGGCCGACGCGCGCGATGTCGTCAAAATATTTTTTCGCCGGGCTGACTTCGATGCCGGTCTTCAACCGCTGGCACACCACCGCCAGTTCGTGGTCCACCAGAATTTGTTCCGGCACGAGAATCTGGCTCGTGCCGATTTCGCCGATGCCGTTGATGACGTCCACACCGGCCAACACCAGCGGCAACGTGCTCGTCATTTTTTCCAGCAACGCCTGGCCGCCCGGCGCCTTGGCGTCGGTCAGGCAGCCGGCCACAATATTTGGCAACTGGTAGTACCGGGCCATGTCGCCCAGGCCGCCGTTCAGCAGGTTCGATTCGGGCGCACCCTCGACGAAGCCGCCGGTCTTGAAATTGGTGATACCGGCTGCACCGCCGAAAATAACCGGCGCGCCGGGCACAGCCAGTTGAAAGAGCACCAGCGCCGACAACCCTTCGGCATTGGCGACGGTCAGGTCGGAGTACAGACTGGCCGGGCCGGTCGAGCCGGGCGCTGGCATCGGATACGCGAGGATCGGCACATGGAATTTCGCCAATTCCAAACAGGCATCGCACATTTCGGCATCATGCGAGAGCGGCGGGATCGTACAGTAACAGACCGAAAAGATTTTTCGTTGCCGGATGGCGGCCTCACTGCCGAGCACGGCAGCCAGAGTTTCGATCAGGTATGGCACATGCGCCGGGTGGTGGACTTCATGCTGGATGTGTTTGGAGGAATTCATCAGCGACAGGCAGGTGGTGCGGATGTCGCTGGAATGTTCCGGGATGTCGCTGAGGACGACGTTGGGCCAGACAATGGTGCCGAGCGGCAATTCCTCGAAGAGGCGCAGGCTCGTGATCAGGTCCTGGGTCACGGCATACCGGCGTGCGCCGGTCACAGCGTCCAGTGTGAACGTGGCCGCGCCGTCGAGCGTGTAGCCGGTCCAGGCGGACGGCATGGGAAAATCAAAAGCCGGATTCCGCGCGCCGAGCGCGAAAGACTTGGGCGCGGTTTGAAGGGCTTGCCGGACGAGTTCTGCCGGGATCCGAATGATTTCACCGTCGGATTGGCAACCCTGCCGGGTCAGGATTTGCCGGGCCGTGGCGCTGCGGAACAGGACACCGACTTCGGCGAGGATGCGCAAACTGTCGCGGTGGATTTGCTCGCGTTCTGATTCCGACAGATAACTGCAAGTCATGCGCATGGCTGATCTCCTTCGGCCCGGCAGTATCCGTCAACCGCCGGTACGGCGCAAGCTCCGAAACGCGGCGGGGGAATTCAGGTGGCGCAACTGGACACTGCCGCCAGCTTCCAAACCCCTGTCATCCCGAGCTGATAGCCTGTCCTGAGTTTGACCGAAGGAAGGGATCGCCGGTTTTATCCGCCGGATGATAAAATGAAACGACAGAGACCCTTCGGCAAGTCCGAGATGGACTCGCGACTCCTGTCGGAGCTCAGGGTGACAAATTATGGAGTGGTGTGGTGCCTCAGATCCGTCCAAATCAAGCGGGTGACTCGGCCTGCAACCGGCGGAAGCCGCCGCCAGCCAGCACCAGCGTGTCGCCACTGGCTAGTGTGGCGGTCGTCCGGTAGCGCGCTCCGCTCGCTTCGTCAGGCACAACCATGCGCGTTGTTACCGTGCCGGCCGGTAAGTGGGCGGCGGCGCGTTGTGCGTCATCAACCCCCTCCAGCGTCACCTGGGTGCCGCGCGGCAGGTTCAGCGCCCGAAACGTCGGCGCTGCCGGGCAGGCGTCCCGCGCCATGTCGCGCTCAAAGTCCTCAATAATGAAATCGTGAACGCGTGTCTGCAAGTCAACCAGCGCCTTCGTCGCGAGCCCGCTGGAGCGATGGACGCGCAGGTGCCGGACGCGCACGCGCGCCAGGTGCCCCGCGCCGTCGGCATACGCCGGGTCGCGCGGGTCAAACACCGGCACGGCACACTCCCGGGCCGCGTCGACATTGATCGCACCGATCTGGCAGCCGCCGCGCAGGTCTTCAATATCAATGTCCTCCACCGGCGACCAGCAGCTCAAGAGTCGGACCAGCGTGTGGGCGTCCTCGGCGCAGAGGTCGTGGACGCGGACGCGGCGGATCGGGCCGTTGACCTTGCCCAGATTTTGCGCGCGCTGATTGGCGTCGTCGGCATTGAGCGCAACGATGTCGTCATTGGGCGTGCCCGGGCCGCGGGCGTCGATGTGGCGAATCGTGCCGTCCTCGCACTCGCCGCCGAGGTGGATGCCGTCCTGGTTGGGCCGCAGCACCGCGGAGCGAAAGCGGATCTGCTCGATGAGGAAATCGCGGGTCCGGCAGAAGCGGCTATAGTAGCTGACCGGGTTGCGCAGTTCCAGGCCGCTCAGGGTGAGGCGGCGGACGTTGAAGAAATTGAGCAGGACGCCGGTGTAGCTGCCTGGCTGGTCAGGGCCGCGCGTGTTGCCGGCCGCATTGCCGTCCCAGATGCCGCCGGTGATTGTGATGTCGCGGTCCCCGCGCGCGGGATCGGCGTTGGTGAGTACGAAATTATCGCTGGTGCAGCCCGCTCCGTCCGTCTGACGGATGATGGCGGCTGGGTGCAGGCAGAGGCGCGTGCCAGAACGCACGCGCAACGTTTGCCCGACCCGGTACAACCCGCTGGGGACGACGACCACGGGCGCCCCGGCGTCGAGCGCTGCTTGGATGGCCGGCGCATCGTCGCCGCTGCCATCGCCGCGGGCCCCGTAGGCCTGGACGCTGATCCCGAAGACCGGATGGGCCGACACATTATCAGTGCTCATGGTAACCTCAAACGGTGTAGGTCTGCGAGGTGGTATTGCCGCCCCGGCCGGTCCAGTTTGTATGGAAGACTTCGCCGCGCGGTTTATCCACGCGCTCGTAGGTGTGGGCGCCGAAGTAATCGCGTTGGGCCTGCAAAAGATTCGCCGGCAACCGGGCGCTCCGATACCCATCGAAGTAGGCCAGCGCACTGCTGAGGCAGGGCACCGGGATGCCGAGCTTGGTGGCTTGGATGATCACGCGCCGCCAGCCGGCTTGCCGGCGGCTGACGGTTTTCTTGAAATACTTATCGACGAGCAAATTCACAAGGCCGGGATTGCGTTGGAACGCTTGCTTGATTTCGCCGAGGAAGACGGACCGGATGATGCAGCCGCCCCGCCAGACCAGCGCGATGCCGCCGTAGTTCAGGTTCCATTTGTACGTCTGGGCCGCCGCGCGCATGAGCTGGTAGCCTTGCGCGTAGCTGACGATCTTTGAAGCGTAGAGTGCCGCCTGCAAATCTTTTACGAATTTCGCCTTGTCGCCTTTAAACGGGGTGACTTTGCCTTTGATTTCCTGCGCCGCCGCCACGCGCTCTTCTTTCACGGCGGAGAGACACCGGGCAAACACGGCTTCGCCGATCAACGTCAGCGGCATGCCGTCGTCGAGCGCGGCGACGACGGTCCATTTACCGGTGCCTTTTTGACCGGCCGCATCAAGAATGAGATCCACAACTTCGTGGCCGGCTTCGTCTTTGTAGCCGAGAATATCGCGGGTGATTTCGATGAGGTAGCTGTCGAGTTCACCGGTATTCCACTCGGCAAAGACGGCGTGCATTTCGGCGTTGGTCAGGCCGAGACCGCGTTTCATCAGGTCGTAAATTTCGCAGATCAACTGCATGTCGCCGTACTCGATGCCGTTGTGAACCATTTTTACGAAATGACCGGCGCCATTTTCGCCGATCCAGTCGCAGCAGGGGTCGCCTTCCGGGGTGCGGGCGCAGATGGCTTGGAAAATTGGTTTGAGATGCGGCCATGCGGCCGGGCTGCCGCCCGGCATCAGCGCCGGACCTTTGAGCGCACCTTCCTCGCCGCCGGACACGCCGCTGCCGACGTAGAGCAAGCCCTGGCTTTCGACCGATTGCGTGCGGCGGATGGTGTCGGGGAAATGACTGTTGCCCCCATCAATCAGGATGTCGCCGGGGGCGAGCAGGGGAACGAGTTGGTCAATGAGTTCGTCCACCGCCTGGCCGGCCTTGACGAGCAGGATGATTTTCCGTGGCAGTTTGAGGGAGGCCACAAATTCCGGCAAGGTGTGGGCGCCAAAGAATTTCTTGCCCCGGGCGCGCCCGGCCATGAATTCGTCCACCTTGCTGGCGGTCCGGTTGTAGACGGAGATGGGGAAGCCTTTGCTCTCGATGTTGAGGGCGAGGTTCTCGCCCATGACGGCGAGGCCGATCAGGCCGATGTCCGATTGGGGTGTCATATTGATTCCTTTTTTTGCCACAGATTCACACGGATGAAATCCGTGAAAATCTGTGTGCATCTGTGGCTCAGACTTGGTTGGCTTGGGCAATGGGTTTCTTCCCGCTCAGAACCGCAATTAAATTTTCCGCGGCCA
>Ga0316231_1004329_pt1 | contig 11851 bp, 19 predicted proteins | sample TBH18027metaG_FD_206002 | JGI IMG/M metagenome (GOLD analysis project Ga0316231, IMG submission 206002) | Freshwater microbial communities from Trout Bog Lake, Wisconsin, USA - TBH18027 | ecosystem: Environmental > Aquatic > Freshwater > Lake > Hypolimnion/Profundal zone | place: USA: Wisconsin...
ATCTGGAGAAGTTTCGCCAGATGCATTACCCCGTCCAGTCGCGGATCAAGGATCAGATTGTTAAGGCCAAGTCTGGGCAAGCCAAACTCAACGAGGCTCGCTGGAAGGGTATAGGCGACAAGTGGACGCCATGCATTTTCTTCGAGCAACTAAAGGAGTTCGAGCATGGCTCCGAAAGCCTGGGCCGCATCATCAACCTCATCTGGATCGACACGCTGTTGTCCGGTGAGCACAGAGCTACAATTCGCGCTTGCCTGGAGGCCAAGCGGTATGTGTTGCCGACGAATTTCAATCCACCCAGTTTGGAGACTCTGAGGGGCTACCTCGGTGACAACGTGCTCGCTGCAGTTGGCGAGTACGAGCGCACCGAAGCTGGATTTGTGAGGGCGGCTACGGCCTTCGCAAAACTCAAGGCGGATTTCGTTACTGCCAAGGCGGCATCCAATTCCGACCGAATGGTCGACTGGCTGCAAATGCAGAAGGGAGACAAGGCGACCTTCCTCGAACTCGTCACGAACGCGATAGAGGCTCTCAAAACTCCAATCTTCCCACTGTGCTTTGCTTCCAGAATCCCCAAGGATCGTCAGGAAGCCGGCGACTACATCCTTGTAGAAACCAAGCTATGTCGCGCATTGGCCACTCTCCGGCTACGGCGCGATCAACTGATCGAGGACAATCGGCAACTGGAGCACCTCATCAAGCGTCCGCTGGCAACGGCGCTGCTCGATCGGTATCCAGTCGATGATGCGATTCTGCGCATCATCGCTGAGTTGACCCACTGGTGGCGCGAGCAGTTCGACAGCGCGAGGAGACAATTCGGTGGAGCAATCCCACCGGAGACTTTCCAGCGTGCTGCCTATGGCTACTCCTCATTGATGGAAGTGGAGTTGCCGGATGGCAAAATCAAGCTGGAGGAGATCCACCAGCCTGGTCTGATCGACCTCTACACAAATCAGTTCTCCGTTTCGGGAACGGTCTTCAGCGTGAGCGGAAGTCCGTGGTCCGTGGAAACCCGGCGAAAGATCGGGATTCACCTCGCGAACACTCGCTACACCGATGATCGTGAGCCCCGTCTCGACGACGAAGGCTTCACGATGTCGGTCAGCGATGGAATTCTCATCAACGAAATACTCCACGACATTCTCGATGCCGAGGAGGAATTGGGCTTGACTGGCCAAGTCGAATTCATCGACCTAAATGGTTATGCCCGCAAGAAGCTTGCCAGCGGCGACAGGATGCTGGTCAAGGCGGAAGGTGGCCACATCTTCCACCTGAGCAACGGCCGCGAGTTATCGCAGCGGCCCAACCCAACCATCCCCGATGGATCGTACATGATGTCCGATAGGGGCATCATCCGTGTCGCGGATGCCGTACCGGAGCTGAAATCGAACTTCAAGTCGCAGCACGTTGCTGCCCTGGCTGCCTGCGGCTTTGAGTTCGATGAGGACTCAGGCATCTAGCTTTTCACTCCTTCACGACACAGCCGGTTCGGCCCCGTGCAACAAGGCCGAAAGGGCAGAGTTCATGCTGCCCTTGATGGGTCATGCCCATCCTGATGACCGGGTTCGCCTGGGAATCGGCTGAGTCAGTGTGTCCAAGCGGGACTTCTTGTCTGATCGAGGCTTACAACCCCGAGGCCATGAATGGCCGAGAGGATAATGCAACTGACGCTTACAACTTGCCGCCAGCATCAAGGCTGCGAATAGCCGCTATGTCCCGAAGCTTTCAGCTTCGGTGAGAGGCAAATCAGTGAGGTCGTTCTGCGCAACCTGTTGTCGAAGGCGAAGCAAACTGCTGGCCCCGACCTCAGCGTATAGCGGAGCTTTGGAGAGCCAGGCTATTGCAGTGATCGCCCCCCACCTATTGGGTGGCTGATTCAGGTGTGCGGAATAGGTTGTGGTGTTTGCCCGAATCTCGCCTGCGCGCGCGAGGTTTGTTGTGTCAGGCAGGATGGTAAGCCCTGGTCTGCTGGAGGGTGCGGCGTAGGCATCCAACAATTCTCTCTGGCGCTTCATGTGCCGCCGTTCCACCAACGGAGTAGCGGCTGCAACGAATCCCAAACAAGTTAACGACGTTGCTCCATCGGAGGAAATATCCATGCTTGAGTTTCTCAGCTACGTTGCCGCCAGGGTCATCGCCGGTGTCATGACGGCGCTCATTCTGGCCATGATCTTCAACCACCAATGCAACAAGGCTGTCCAGTTCTCTGGCGCCGCGGCTGCTTCCGTATAGGGAGGTCTCGTGAATGGCGATCTGTACATCATCAACCCACCGAAGGAGCCATCGTGGATCTTGGTTGCTTCTGATGCCGCTTCAACCTGGCTGTGGCAACACGACGATCTCATCCCCCTATTGCTCGGCGAAGTCGTGCTGGCTGCCGTGATTGTCGCCGTCTTTGTTTGGCGGGAACGACGTCAGGCCCAGAGAGCTGACGCTGAAACCATGAGAAGAATCGGGACGAGGGAATTCAATAACCGTCGGGATGAAGATTGAACAGTCTGCGCTGGTGAATCCATCATTCCGTCGCACGTTGCACGTTGAAGCCAACATCCATCCTGCGGTAAACCCTTCACAATTCAACCAAGCTCAACAGGCTTTAAGGAGAGCCTCGCCCATGTTCGCTCATGCTCAACAGAAGTATTCGCGCAGTGTCCATCTGCGTTTCGTCGCAGCTCAGGACTTCATGATTCGCCGCTGTATGCCGCGGACGCCCCAAGTGATCGGGTCTGCCGACAATATGCTTGCTTACTCAACCGGGTTAGTCGGCCGGAAGTAGTCTCTACCGGCTCAACCGCAAACACTCTCGATGGTGATCGAGCCATTCTTTTCCTTCGCGCTCCACCGCGATGGACGCCGGGCAGGTTTGCCTCATTGACTGCCCGGCGAGTTTTTTCGATCAACGCGGATAGAAAAGGAGGCAATCAAGCGAAACATCTCAGCCATTTCCGGCAGTTTTATCCGCCGCCAGCCCGAGGCCGTAGCCGTCAAAATCTCCTGCAAATTCAGTTTTGCATCGAGGTTCGGGTTTTTGTATGCGAGGGGTCGGGACATCCCTAGAGTTCCGATCGAGTCTTGATACTTTCGACACACTTTGGCTGTTTTTGGGCAGCGATTTTCCCGCTCTAGTATAGGCAAACAGTCCCCAAGTGAATAATTCCCGATTCAACGCACTGATCTTTGGGATGCTTTCGGCACCCAAGAATCAGTCAACTCATGCCGGTTTCATCTGGGCTTTTATCGTTGCTTCACAGAGAGGAAAACATGAGCACGACGATCATCGACCAACCCGCCGGTCCAATGCACCGTTGCGGTAAAGTCTGGGAAGGACTTCGCTCATTGGGAACCCGCGGCATCAGCACGGTCAACCTCTGGCGCAGGCATCAGGATCAGAGTGCGTTGGAGAAAGCATTGGCTCGCATCATCGAAACAGCCAACGGCCATCGCGCCAAGGGATTGCCCAAGGGGGCGCCAGCCTACGTTGTGTTGCGCGATAAGGCCGATGCCAGGATTCAGGTCTTCGCTACGAAGTGGGGCGTGGAAATCGCAACCATCGAGGCCCAGGCGCCAGCGCTGGCCGATCTTGATAAGCTGTGCATCCCTGACAAGCAGGTACCGGCCGGCCTCAAGCTCCTGGCTGCCCTGCTCGGCACAATCCTTTCCCTGGTGCTGCTTGGAGCTGCTTCAGGCCTGGTTCACGCCGGCCACGATTGGGTGATGCGCTTCGTCGTCCGATAGTGGCTGTCTTTCCACATCTTTCAATCCAACTGGAGAATGCCAATGGCGGCATGGCTGCTGTGGTTCCTGCCCTCGTTTGAGGCAGGCTTCTGGTCTGCCCTCGTTGCCGGCAAACTCCGCGGCAGAGGTAGGACCCGCGAACTGCTTGTCTACGGGAGACCCGCGCGGACATGTTTTCCGCTCATCGACGAGCGGCTTCGCAAGGCTGCGGGAACACCAACAAAGTCGCAAGCATTCGCGGCCCGGCGGATCGCCGCCGGCCTGCGCTGGGTCGCCAATACCAGAGCGATGGATTACGCAATCCTACTTGGACTAAGACGGATCTGGCCAAAGGGCCGGACCATCCGCGCGGAGGTGAAAATGTGCCTCTGATCTACAAGCTGCTGCTCATAGTGCGAGCGGCAGCGCTCTCTGTATCGGCCATCTACAAGGCCTACCAGAAGAAGCGGGAGGACAGGAATGATTCTCACTCCGTCTAATACCGGCAACCTTGTCGCCGGCACCGGTCTTGGCATCTTTGCCTGGAGCGCATTTCTCAAAGCCGACAAGGTACCGTGGCTTAAGAAGCTGATGACCACCAGGCGCAAGGAGCTGAGCCTGGATTGGATCAACAGAAACAAAGGCATCAGCCTCCTGGGTCTGGAAGCAATCAATCTTGGCATTCATGGAATTCTCTCCGCGAATGCTGTCATCTTTGCACTCGGCAACACCATCTTCAACATCTTCATGCTCTGGGCATTTCTGCCATTTCGCATGGCACGGGCTGAAAAGCAGCGCATTCATAACGTGCTGAAAGGAGTTGCATGACCAAGCTCACCCTGCTCGCAGTTCTTGGCCTGATCTACCTCGGTGTACTCAGGCTTGCTTACTTCTTCATGGCCGTATTCATCATTCTGTTCTTCGGCATGACCACCTGGGAACTGATTCGCACATTCCGACAACCGGCGAAGCATCGCTTTGCCGCGCAGTAGCAATACATGCAGTTCAAAACAAGGAGCGATACACCATGAAGCTGATCTTTGGATTGTTGATGTTCGTTGCCGCCGTTGCAATCACCGGCGGCTTGTATCTGGCGATCCGCAAGCCGGAACAGAAGAAAGCTGATTTGGAGAGACTCGGCAGCGTATGCAGTCAAGTCGCCAATCGTCTTCAGCGGCTCGGTGATTACCTGGTCAGGCTCTACACAGTCACTGTTGCCAGGATCATTCCCGGTGCCCGCAAGGAACGGACGAGCCTGCCCGAACAGCATAGCTCCTCGACCATCTGAACCAGCCAGGGCGCTACAACGCGGCGTGGAGAGAGGAGGCCGGATCATGTATTTGAGGTTTCGTGTGAGCCGGAAAACGGCAAACGACTTCATGCATTTGTTTGTGAACCGGCTCGCATACGGAATGCAGGCAACGAAGCCTTTGCCGAACGGTTCGGTCCCCTACTATTTGGCACGAGATCGGCTGACGAAAGCTCCGAAGCTCCTCGATGCGGATGTCGTGCAGATGCACTTGAATGGCGACATCACCATCAATCTGTTCGCGATCAATCCAGAGACACAACGCTCGAAGTGGATCGCTATAGACGCCGACTTCGATGGTGCAATGCAGTCGCTGATTGAGTTGCAGCGTGAGCTGAACCAGGACGGCGTCGAAGCCGCGATTGAGCAATCGCGCCGCGGTGGTCATCTCTGGATATTCGGGGCCGCACCGCTGCCGGCCTTTGAGCTCCGTATCTACATTTACAACCTGGCGTTGCGACTCGGAGTTCCGGTAAAATCCGGCAGCCTCAAAGAGGGCATCGAGGTCTTCCCGCGTCAGGATCGTCTTGAAGAACGCGAGTATGGCAACGCGCTCCGAGCGCCGCTGGGAGTGCATCGCAAAACAAACCTTCGGTATTGGTTCCATCAAGCCGCCCTAGGACCAGAAGCGCAGCTTGACTATCTCAATCGGCTGCCAAAGCTTACTGAAGGCCGGCTCAAGGTGCTTATTCATGGAATGAGGTTCCCTGAAGCGTATAAACCAGTTGTCGCCGCCCCGTACATTCCAATCGCATCGCCGCCCGGACAGCGCGAGTTCCGAATTCTTGAATACGTCCGCACCACCCGCAGAGACGGCCGCAATTGGTGGGCAAAGTGCCCATCCTGCTCGCTGGTGGGGCGCGATCGGACCGGCGACAACCTTTCAATCCAGATCAAGGACTCACGCTTCTACAAGTGCTGGGCCGGCTGCACAAAGGATGAAATACGCGCGGCGCTTGGCCGGCCGATCCGAATGAAGCAAGCAGCGTAGAGAAGATGGACTTACCGGCAATCGAAGATGTGCACAACCCAACCTGATGGGAAGGAGCAGAGCATGAGCAAATGCGTCAACAAAGTCATCTTGATGGGCCATGCCGGGAAGGATCCGCAGGTCCACATTCTTCCGAGCGGAACCCTGGTCAATCTCTCGCTGGCCACCAGCGAGCGTTTCAAAGACAGCCGCGGGGAATGGCAAGAACGTACCGAATGGCACAACCTCGTCGGGCACCAGAGGATCGGCGAGATTCTTCGTGACTACGTCAGGAAGGGCTCGCGGATCTACGTGGAGGGCACCCTTCGCACCCGTTCCTGGGAGGATCGGGAGTCGGGGCAGCGCAGGTACCGCTCGGAGGTGGTCGTGGCGGATATCAACCTCCTATCCCCGGCCATCGCTTCGAACGGCGCGGGCGAACCGGAGCACTATGCCGGCGTGAACGGCAGCGTGCCGCAGGAGTTCAGCGTCGAACAGGAGATTGAGCGCGAAGAGGTGCCCTATTAGAACTGGGAAACACCTTCCCAAATTAACTCACGCCGAGCCTTAGCAGCATCCGCAAGTCTGCCCCTGCCAAGCCGATCTACCCTCCTTGATGAGGATAGGAACTGCCACCAGCGCAGCGGCGGCATCAAACCACGCTAAATGAAAACATGCGTTCACGCCAAGCCCCACCAGTGCGATCAATGCAAGATATGCACAAGTGGCCGACTGTGCTGCGTCGGCGGCTAAGGCCGTGTTTCCGCTGTGATGAGCTTCCCGACGCTTCAGCCAAGCGAGGACGGGCATAGCAAGCAGTGCGGCCATGGTGATGCCAATTCCCGCACGGCTAATTCCAGGCCGCAGCCTGAGAGCTAAAGATGCAAGGGCCGTCCCCACTACAACAAAAGCAAGAACGAATAGCAGCATTGAGGCTGTGCGCGTTGCCTTGCGTTCCGAAATGGACACGCTTGGAACCCACTGCAAGAGCACCACAGCGGCGGACATAAGCTCTACAAGACTATCGGAGACAAAGGCCAACATCGCGGGGCTGTGTGCGGAGATCGCCGCATACGCGGATACGCCGAACTCTATAACCATCCATACCAACGTGACACCTTGAAGCCAGAAGACACGAGTCCGGGGCGGCGTCTTCTGAGCACAACCGAACGCAGGTTTCGAAAGGTGAACACCGATCTGCAGGAGATCTGGCATACCGTCATGCTCGCAGGTCCTCGTAAGCGACACAAGACCACAGCAGCAACTTGGTGAGCCAAGTTGCCAGAACTTCACAGAAGGTTTCGCACAGAAGGAGTTGAGTTATGGCAACAGCAGCGAAATTCGCAGGAGCCGAGCGGGAAAAACTCTTCGCCCAGCTCGAAGTGCCATTCGATCCAGCTCAGGTCAAATGGCGGGTCATGCGCACCTCGAACGATGGGCGAACGGGTCTGGTTCTTCCTTTTGCTGATCCCCGCGCCTATACGGATCGGCTCAACCAGCTCTTTACGCCGGCGGGATGGACGCGCGAATACACAATTTCCACTGTGCCGTCCCTGACCCGCGTGGACAGAGAGAAAGTGGTCGTCACCAGCAAAGTGCTGGTTGCGACCGCCGTGACGATCACGAGGCTGGGCAGCCATGTCGGAACCGGAGAAGAGTGGGCTGACCGGGAAAACGCAGTGACGGCAGCGGACGCCCAAGCTTTCAAGCGTGCCTGCAGTTGCTTCGGGCTGGGGCGCTATCTGTATAGCTTCGGTGAGACGTGGGTGAACCTGAACGGGCGTGGCGAACCCGTTGCGCTTCCTGTGCTTCCAGCGTGGGCGCTGCCGCCGGGAGTGACTGTGCAGCCGATCAACGGCCCTGCCATCGATGTGCGTGGCCCAGTCGATCACAAGTTGACTTCCGAGATTGAGGGGTTCCGAAGCATGCTCGGAGTGGACATCTACGCTGAGATCCTGCGGCGGGCGGGCCACAGTAAAGATGCCCGGACGATCCCCAATGCCGACAGGCAAAAGAGTGTCGTCGAGTGGATGCAGGCGGCGGCGCGAGGATTTGAGCGGCTTCATGGACTGGTTGAGATTGCCGGCGACGCGAGGTTCATTGCCGCCATGGACAGCCTGAAGTTTGCCACCACCACATGTCTTCCCAGTCTGGCGGCATTAAAGCAATTGATTGAGGAACTCGAATCCATCGGCGGCCAGCAAGTTGCATAGACAGGCCGTTCCCACCAGGAGGAAATCCATGTGTCAGGTCAGGCGGTTTCGCTCTGAGCATAGCCTCGTCAGTATCCCAGTCGACAAGGCCATTTATTGCCGGCACTGCAAAACAGTGTCGAATTCACTCCGCGAACAATGCGGCAAATGTGGGAGCGAGCTTGTCCTGCATCTGGCCATGCTGGTCGACCAACCACCCGCTGGCCCGGATTCAGGTCCAGCCGCGCCAGGGTGCATCGTTCCAGCATTCCATCTGGAGTTGGCCAGGGCCGCGTAGGATTGAGCCATCCACTGAAACCAAACGATTTAGGACGGATCTTGCCCTATGGGCAGCTTATTCGTCCCGAGATCGCCCGGACAAGAGGCGAATTTGAGAACCGAAGAAAGATCAGCTTGACATTTAAGTCAAGTAGAACTATCTTGTTTGATATGGCGTGAGTCACAACTATGGCATCTATTCCCGTTTTTGAGCCTGACGGACTCCTGCCATCGGGCGACTATGAAGTGTCGTTCGAGGAATTGCGCGAGTCGATCCTGGTACACGGTCCTGGCGACTTCGCACACTATCCCAATTGGGATCGCGATTGGCGGTTGCACCTCGTTGACAACCTTGAAATCTTGACGCGACAGTTGTGGCAGGTTGGCATCCGGGAGATTTACGCAGACGGCTCGTTCGCCGAGGACAAAGATCACCCCAACGATATCGACGGCTATTTCGTGTGTGATCTTCTCCAACTCAGCAGCGGCGAATTGACGCGCCAGCTCAATTTGATTGACCCGTTCAAGGTGTGGACCTGGGAACCAGCATCGAGGAAGCCATATCGTGGCTATCCGAAGAAGCAGCTCCCGATGTGGCACCGGTATCGAATCGAGCTTTTCCCGCATATCCCCGGCATGGGTATCGGTTGCGGAATCCTCGACCGGTATGGCAATGAGTTGGAGTTTCCATCTGCGTTTCGACAATCGCGCCGAGACGGCAAGTCCAGGGGAATTGTGAAGATCAAATATGGAGGTCAGCCATGATTCGCAACGAGACGGAATACCAGGAAGCGTCGGAGCGTCTTGCTCAGGAGCGGCAACGCCTCGTCGAGCATAAGGCGAGGCTGAAGACTGCCGGTCTGGCGGACGAGGAGATCAAGCGAGTCATCGACCCGTTCGAATCCTTCCACCTTCAGCTCAAGGAAGAGGTGGAGAGCTACGAGAAGCTGAAGCGGGGAGAATTTGACGAGCTTGATAACCTTCGTGGATTGGGACACCTGCTGATCTCAATTCGCATTGCTCAGGGCCTCTCACAAAGAGACCTGGCCAAGAGACTCAATGTGCATGAATCCCAGGTATCCCGAGATGAGCGAAACGAGTATTTTGGCATAACGCTGGAGCGGGCGATTCGATTGCTTGACGCGCTCAATGTAAAGCTGCGCACGCAGGTTGAGATTGTGGCCGACCGGGAAGCAGCAGTCGCCTGACCATTCAACTTCTCTTACAGGTCGATTAAGCCGATACAAGAACTGACCTGTGCCAAACGCCAGGCATGGGTCCGTTTGCATTCGACAGTCGGTGTTGACGGTCGGCTACGAAGATCGCTTTCCAGTTCCACGCGAGATACCTCGGCATCTTTGTTGCCTCCGTACTTACAGCCCCAACCGATAGCAGTCCGCAGTTATCCCGATCTCTATCCAACAGAGAGGAAACCCCATGGCACGCAGCGCTGCGCGTTTGAAGATGGGCTATTACCCACTACCGGAGAGCGAAGGCGCCAACCTTCGCGAGCTTCTCACCTTTACAGGGCCGGCGTCCGTTGTCGATCCATGCGTGGGTCAAGGTACGGCTCTAAACCTGCTTACCCAAGGCGCGGATGTGCGCCGTTACGGGATTGAACTCGATGCCGAGCGAGCACAGGCCGCAAGCGCCAAAGGAATCGAGACCATCCAGGGCAATGCCTTCGATGCAATTACCAAGCCCGAGTCATTCTCGCTGCTGTATATGAATCCGCCCTACGACTCCGAGATCGGTCGATTGGCAAACAGCCGCATGGAGCGCCTGTTTCTGGAACACACCTTCCGCTGGCTGGTGATGGAGGGCGTGCTGGTGTTGGTCATCCCATTCGAGCGCCTGCACGAATGTGCTGGAGTCTTGAGTTCGCACTTCGCCAGGCTGAACATCTTCCGCATGACCGATGAAGAGTCAGTACGTTTCCGCCAGATCGCTGTGCTTGGAATTCGCCGCAATGTGCGGGGCATCGCGGTCGAGGAGGCGAGGCGGCAGCTTCAGCGCATCAGCCCGTACGGAAGTTTCCAGGCTTTGCCGGAGCTGGCGCCGAAAGCGTGCGAACCTTATCCCGTCCCATCGACAGGCGAGGCCGCGCTAAGTTACCGCGGGCTGCCGTATGACCTGCTTGAGGATCTGTTACCGCTGTCAGGCGCATGGAAGCAGACATTGCCGTTTCTGATGCCGCGCGAGGATGTGGCTACAGGGCGTCCAATCACGCCGCTGCATGGAGGCCATGTTGGACTGCTATGTACAGCAGGCCTGTTGAATGGTGTGTTCGGCCAGGGCGATGATCGGCACATCGCGCGATGGAGATCGGTCAAGCATGTGACCACCTTCGTCGAGGAAAACGGCGATGAGCAAATCATCCATCACCGGGAACGATGGGCAAACGAGTTGCGATTGGTCTACACCGATGGAAGAACCCTGAGGCTGACCGAAACGCCGGCGAAACCGGAGGGAGAAGCCGATGCAGAATGCGCACCTGAGGCTCGGGTTGCTTGAGTATCACCGCATGACGGAGAAGACTTCGACCCGGATTCGACTGCGGGTTGACCGTTATATGGGGGAAGACGAACAGGCGCACCTCATCAGCGTCTTCGGCAACGATTCAGATGTTGGCGCAATCACGGCGGCGGTTCACGAGAAGGCTTCGTTCACGCTGACCTTTCCGGACGGCGAGGTGAAGGAGGTCTCTCTCGGTGAACACGCCTCCTGTTACAAGGGATCCGTAAGCTTGCCTGACCGGAAGCATCCCGTGCGGCATCTGGTGGCTGTCTCGGGGGAGCTGTACACCAATGGCGGTGTAGGGCGGACGATTCTGCTCGGATACCAGAGGGAACAGGCCTGGGCGATGCTGGTCAGCTTTCTCGGACTCCCCGCCGAACCGTCGTGGGCCGAGCACGTTCTCGGCGTTGTCGAAGCGGAGGAACGCATCAAGCCACTGGACGGCATTGGCTGCCAGCCGGTGCTGATATCTGCGACGACAGAAGAAGTGCTTGAGTGGGTCGGGGATGGCCTGCGTTCCCGCGTTCTGAGCTTTCCGGAGAGGAATGGGACGATACCTTGGCCTCGATTCGCCCTGTCGGCATCACAGTTTCCGACCCCTTCGACAGCGGGATTGATAGGCCCTGGTCTGCCAGTTTCCTGATAGTCCGCTCATTAAATTGCAAATGGGTTGAATTTCGCCGAAAATAGACTCCCAGCCGCTCCCTGAGCGACGCAGCGAGCACGCATCAATCAAGAATCCCTCCCGGCCACAACGGCGTTTACCGTTCCTAATCCGAGTAGGTCTCACAGAAACCGACTTCTAGCTCACTTGGCGCTCCGTGGTTCAACTGCCGGGATGCCGATGATCCGCTCGGGAGCCTCAAATCA
>Ga0316231_1004330_pt1 | contig 11848 bp, 9 predicted proteins | sample TBH18027metaG_FD_206002 | JGI IMG/M metagenome (GOLD analysis project Ga0316231, IMG submission 206002) | Freshwater microbial communities from Trout Bog Lake, Wisconsin, USA - TBH18027 | ecosystem: Environmental > Aquatic > Freshwater > Lake > Hypolimnion/Profundal zone | place: USA: Wisconsin...
TGCTTGATAAATATCACCTAACAAACGAACATCATCATTTCCTTGTTGCACTTCATCTTCTCCACCTTGTGTCATACCATCATATTCAAAATGTGCATTACCCCAGCTTGAAGGCACCCCAAATTCAGCAATCAAAAGTGGATAGTTATAACAATTTCTTAAAGTTTTTAAATAACCCAAATATGGACAAGGACCAATTGCATCTGTATATAAATGATACCCTCCTGTTGCTGAAATAAAATCAGGATAATATGGATACACATGATAGGTTAAGAAGAAACCTGCCGGAGCATTCTTCATTACCAGTTTATTCAAATTAACTTGACATGTATCTTCTAAACTTCCATAATTATGTTGTTCTGTTGGGTGGGTGATTGGATCTAAAGTAGGCCAACATGTAAAACTTACGGGTCGTTCATGGTGATAAGTGGTCCTTTCATATTTTATTAAATAATCAAGATGTTCAGCCATCCAACATTCCATAGGTGTACCATTACTTGGTAAAGTAATGGCATTCATTGGTCCATTATATGTAGTATGAGAGGTATTAACAGTATCAGTCCCCCAAACCTCGTAAGCACTTATTTCACGTCCTTCAATATAACCAATAATCCAACGTGAAACATCTGTATTAAAATTTCCATAAGCTTTACCTGGTCTTGGTGCAATAATTTTACGCCCATGCACACAATCTAATGCTTCCTTTATATCATTTTCAAAGCCTGTTGAATATAGATAAAAATTATTATTTAACTTAGCAGTTGTATCTTCATCAAGCCAAATACCATGTAAAAGATACAAAGGATGATCAGGATTGTCCTCATTATGTTTAGCCAAAGCGTTATAAAAACGAGGAAAATGCAATGTATAAAGTCGAATAGTATTAAAGCCAACAGAATCCATCATTTTAAACCATCGTGCATAAGTAAGTGAATCTGCAGCCAAATCACCCGGATACGTACCAGGTAATCCAACACCAAGATTAACACCTTTAATAAATATCTTATGGTAATTGTTGCTATCTATATTATAAATAGACAAAAAATTACCATCCACCTTATACGGAACAGGAACATGCCTATTAACAATAAAATTATTAGAATCAGGTGTGAGAATCTCATAGTTGGTTAAATAATATGGATCTATCAACGTATCGCGTGTAATAGTAATTGTGTATTTAATTTTAAATGGTTCATACTTATTTAATAAACTATTCATAGGAACTGGGCTTACAGCATTACCATCATTTTCCATTAACACTATTTTTTTACAAGCAGTTCGCCCATTAAATATCACCTGAACAAAGTAAATACCGGGAGCTACTCTTTGATGAGCATTTGTACGTCCATCCCAAACAAACTGATATAAACCTGAACTATAGTTGCCTTCATATATAGTATTAACCCTTTCTCCATAGGAATTATAAATATAAACTAATAAATTGCCCGCATTCATCAAATTAAGCGGAATAACAATTCCATTACTTGCAGGGTTAGGATAAACGTCAAATAACATGAAGTTTTTAGAACCATCAGAATAATTAATTAATGGTACATCAACATTATAATTTCCCAAAGCATCAGTAGTACCCATATATACTAAAGTAGAATCAGACTGATCAACAAATCTAATAATAGCATAAGGAACAATTTTCCCATAGTTGTCTATCACTCCTCCAGTAATACAATAAGCATTGTTTATTGAATAGAGAGACAAAGAAAATAGAATGATATAACTGAAGATATTCCTCAGATTCATATATAGGAACTTAAAAAGCATGTTATTCATAATAAAATGTTTATTTTTCAATTGAAAAGGAAACTATATTTAATTCACAAATTTAGCAAAGAAAGGTCAATCTAAATCAACCTATCTAAGTTCTTTTTCAACTAAACTTTGTTAATAAAACAAACTTTATGCCAAAAAGACTTTATGTAATTCAATTAATGTATCAAATACAGGTACATTAGCTGATAATAATCTTTGTTTAGATTGATGTCCTGAGGCTATCAAAACACAATCTATACCTAATTCTTTAGCAACTTCCGCATCATGCAAAGTATCACCAATCATAATAGTGTCCCTTTTTGGGATTGATGTCTTCTTAAGCAAATCAATACCTGCACCTATTTTGCCATTTGCATAATGATCATCCAAGCCTGCAATATGCATAAAATGATTATAGATACCATAATGATCCAGATTTTGTTCTAAAGTATGTTGAATACGTGCCGAAAGCACACTTAACTCAATTGGCAATCTACTCAGATTCCGTAAAAGCTCCTTTGCACCTTCTTGTAATTTACACTCGTATTGACGTTCATCATATCCAACAATAAACTCAGTACCTATAACTTCAAAACTCTCTTTATGGAAATCAAAACCTATTCTTTCGTAATAATCTTTAACAGGAAAATCAAACACCTGACTGTAATGTTCTATTGTCATCCCTGCGAGTCCTCTTTTAATAAGCATTTTATCAATAACATCAACTGCAAGCCAAAGGTCATCCATTAATGTCCCATTCCAGTCGAAAATATAATGTGAGTACTTAGATTTGTTAATATCGAATTGATTGTTATCTATATCTGAAAACATTAGTTTAATTTAAATAAATGAATTAATTGGATGCAAACTTACGAAATAAGAATCAAATTAATGACATGTTTTTATAAAAGTTAATTACCTTTAAATAAAGAAGCAATAATAGGGCTACAAATGTACTATTTGTAATCCTATTATTGCGGTTCTTAAATGTTGAAAAATATTGAATCTTAATCCTTAATTAGATCAAGTGAAGGAGTACTAAAAGTACCGTTACTATTTCTAAGAAAAGGAACTCTGATACGGTCAATATTTTCAAAGATCCAACTATCCTTTGCTTTCCAATCTCTGAATGTATCATTAGTTACTATATAACATTTATTTTTCTTAGCGTTTTCAATTAGGAATTCATCAGCAGAAGTATTACCTGGAGCTTCCAAATATTGAACACTCTGTTTTAACGTACTTAAATATAAAGGGTCAGCAACAGTATGATTAAGACTAGCATCAACAATTACAATAATATCTTTGTAGCGAAGCTCTTTTAAATGTTGAGCTAAAGTTATAATATTAAGGTATTGAGGTTTATTTTCTTTCTTATTTCCATTATCAGCATAAGCAACATTACTACCATCAATATAAATTGTTGTATCAGATAGACGCGAGACTTCAAAAAACTCACCATCCTCATCATAAAAGCCATAATCTTTAAATTCTGTGCATGTTTTTAAGAATTGTTCGATATCAGCATTCGTATTTAATTTAAGATCGTACCATTCAGGTAGCTCTTTAATACCTTTCTCACTAGTGCATTGTTTACACTTTTCTTTTTCCTGCTCAATAAGTTCTGATATTTTCTTAATAGACAAACGCTTGCCATTTTCATAAATCTTAAGAGCTTCAATAAGCTGAGCTCCATCAAATCCATGGATATTCTTAGAAATCTTTCTTAACCTATCGAACATTTTAAATTCAATCTTATTCTTAATATTTAGATGAGTTGCTTCCTGAAACTCTCTAATATTATCAAACCCCATCGAAACGGCCGCAATATAATCTTTAGCATACGTAAAGCCTTTGTCTTTGGCTTCATCCATCATTATTTTTTCAGTAAATCCCAGAAAGAAACCTTTAGCAAAATCACCATAATCTTTAAACCCACGCTCGTTTGCAAATTGAAATAACTTTAATGAATTTTCATACTCATTAATATCAAAATCTTCGGGAATTGTTTTCTTGTTAAGCTCTAATTTCTTTTTAAAGTCGTCAAAGTTATCAACAAAACCTGTCTTTTGTGCTTTTTTATACACATTCCTATCAATTACCCCCGACTGACGGAACTCAACAAACTCTTTATAATTATGGTAACCTCCTTTTTTGGCTTCCACATAATCTTCTGCGTTCTCAAACCCTTTATCATCTGCATCATCAAAATCATCAACAGATATAAATCCATTTGAATTGATATTATATATAATATCATTGTTTAAGATATTAAAGACTCTGTTTGTTTCTTCATCAACTTTATTTTCAGTTATGAAGACATGATAAACCTTTAAAATGTCTGAGATCTTAACAAAGTCTTTAATCTTTATTAATTCTACAGATTTAAAACCGGATAAGCCGGATACTTCAAAATGTTCGATTTTTTGTTTTAACATGTTAAATTATTTTTATAAGATAATAAGAACTCATGTATTGATTGTTTTTCAGGTTTCATTTATAAGAATACCTGACTTTTATTTAAATTGCTTTTTAATTCTACTTCTGTTTCTCTTTTTTCAAGAACAAAATAATTTTCATGATAATCTATATTTTCAATTTGTGTTAGATTATTTGCATATAATATCCTATTTACATACATCCCAAAATTAGAATGTAAATGAACTTTTTTACCAATAATATAATTAATTACAGAAAAAAAGTATTCGTTCTCATATTGAAACTCTTTAGTAATATTATCGACATATAGTAATTCCATAATTTAAATAATATTTATTTGAATAAATAAAATTGAGTAATATAAATATAAATAGTTTCTATTATATATCATAGTATTTGAATTACAAATAAGTTTCACAAACTTAATTTTATTCTTCATCTTCTGAATCTATTAAATATTTTAAATATATTTCAACGCTTCTTTTCCCTTTTGAATTAGCAGTTCTATTTCTTAGTTCAATCATTTTATTTATAGTTATTACACCTATACCTCCATATACCATGAGTAATAAATCTGGAGGAATAATTCCTAGATACACATTAACATTTTGAAAGTTCGAATCTGAGTTTTTTATATTTTGAAAATAAACATGTTTATCAATATCATTTTGAATATCTATTAAATCTTGTTTAATTAAAAATTCGAACTCAATAAATTTAGTATTTGTCATGTCATCTAAAGTTATATCAATAAATCCTATTTTCATTTCTCTAATTTTTGAAAACAAAGCATCTATTTTTATTTGAAAATGTTTCCTGAGAATTACGAGATTATCTTTTAATAATTTGGGAGAACAAGGTATTGTAAAAAGCAATATTGACTCCAATGTTATTAAACTACTTCCGTCTTCTATAGCCTCTTCTGTTTCTGCTTCACAAAATAATTTCATTTGTTTGTCAAACATTTTACCAACAACAAATAAATTTTCTTTAGTTGAAATGTTTGTATAAATTAATTCTCCAACATATTCATCTAATTGAATATTTTTTCTATCATATAATGTAAAACTAATATTAAAAACATCATCATTTATTAAATCAATATATGGTAATATATGCCTTTCTTCCAATATAGTTTTATATACATAAAAAACATTTTCTTTAGCCAATTCTAATAATTTTTTTTGTGAATTAATTAAAGCGATATCTGCGTTTTTTAGATGTTTTTTGGCTTTTATTGTTTTAATATATTTATTGTATTCATTATATCTATCTTTTACTTTAAATATCCCTTTTAGGACTTCCTCCGAATCTCCTTTTTCATGAACCCAATAGTTTTCATGAAAATCGAACAACTCATTATTTGTAAGTTTATTCGCATTTATAGTACCATATAAATACAATCCAAAATTAGAGTGAATATGAATCTTATCTCCTATTAAATAATTTAAAATAAAATGATAATATTCAGATTCATATTGACCTTTATCAATAAAATTATCAATATATAGCAATTCCATAATTATAAATGTTTTTTATTATTATTCGTTTATTTTATATTTATTTATATCCAAGTCAATTTTATAGTATACAAATAAATCATAATACTTTTCATTTAATTTAGTATTTAATCTATATTCTAATTCTGAGTATTTATCAGGCGAGATCAAATTTCTAGCAGAGAAATAATTAAATATCGTCACATTAAATAGAACACCAACATAAATAGTAACATTTGTATAATCTGAATCTGAGTTTTTAATTTTTAGAAAGTATAGGTTATTATCTATTTCGTTTTGTAATTTTTGTAATTCAATCTTAATTTTAGATTTAAATTCATATATTTTTTCAGTTAACGTTTCTACAAAATCAATTTTATTAATATCATTTCTAAAAGCTTGTACTCTTGTGAATAATTCCGTAAAATTGTTTAAAAACCTTTGTCGCAAAACTACTAGTTCATTTAATTGCAAATTACTTGAACATGGTATAGTTACCAATGGAATTTTATGCAATGTAAATAATTCAATAAGCAAGGCTTTTTTTTCTTCATCAACTTCTTTATTCGCGTCAAATTCCTCTAAATTTTTTAAATCATGAAGTAATAGCAAATTTTGTCGGTTCGAAATATTGTTATATAATATTTCCCCAAGTTCCTTGTCTATTAATTCCCAATCTCTATTATTGTCGGTATAGCTTGCTTTTATTATAACTTCGTCATATAAATCAACATATTGAGATATTCCCAAAAAACGAACATAATCATTCAAGAAGCCCTTGAAGGTTTTTCGATAATTTAAATACTGTGTTTTTAATGCCTGAAGATATTTAAAATGTCCTGGAGGTAATTGATTTCGATGTTTTAATTGTTTGTAAGTTTTCATATTCTCCTTCAATCCATCAAATTTTTTAAGTTCTTCAGATAAACTTGATGTATTTTCGGACTGTATATTAAAAAAATAACTTTCTAAATACTTCATTACTTCATCATCTGAAAAATAATCAATATTTTTAAACATTTTTAAGCCAAACCCAACATTTGAATGTATAGTAATATTTTCACTAATAATGTAATTAACAATAAAGTAAAATACTTCTTCATCAAGTTGTTTGTCATCTTTAACATCGTTTATATACAATAATTCCATGATGGTGAAATTTAATTAATTTTTATTCATAATTCTTTATATAAATGTAATATTCGTATTTTTTTGCAAATTGAATTCTATAAAAGTTGTATTTTATTTATTAACAGTTTCAATAATCTCAATAAAATAAAAGAACTTGCAAAAACTAAGATCAGTTATAATTTGTAATTTATCTTTTAAAGCTGTAGCAAGAAATGGTTGTAATACTTCAATTTTTTCATAATGATCAATCATTGTATTTATTGAAGTTACTCCTATATTTAGCCTAAGAATTTTATATTCATCATCAGAATTCATAAGCTTATGAAAATATATATTATTATTAATTTTTTCTTGAAAGTTATTTAATGAATCTATATTTGCTTCATATAATTTATAATATGCATCATTTAGTTCCTCATCATACTTTTTATTAAAATTATCCTCAATAAATTTCTCAATATTTGAAAAAAGAGATAAATATTCAGCTTGAATTTGACTTTTAAGGTTAAATATTATTTCTTTTTTATCACTTGAATAGTAATTATATGGCATTTCAAAAATTGGAAAACTTATAAAATCAGAATCTACCTGATCTTCTATTTTAATTATTGTAATATCTTTATTTTTAAATTGCTTTTTTATAATAATATTTAGCAAAGGTAGTCCATCTTTACTTCTTAAAACATCAAATAAGAATAAAAGAGTTCTATTTTCATCAATTAATGTTTCGGGATACAATATACTATAGTTTGTCACATTATTTTCAGGGTCGATAAGGTCGATAAATTGTGAAAATCCGTTATCAATAAGTTTAATTACAATTGCTGATTTTAATAATTTCTTTGTAGCTAAAATCCATGAATCAAATTTGTGTTTAAGGAATACATCTGCTTTACTTTTATGTTTATTTTTTTTAATTTGATCAACACTTACTTTCATTTTCTTCATTTCTTTAATCAATTCTTTTGTTTCTGGATATTCGTCAGTAAGTGATGAATTCATTAAATACATTACCCAATCAAAGTTTAACTTATCCATATTTTTATGTACTTGAATAAAAAATCCTGGTACAATTATAAAATAATTACTCTTCGACACTAATAAAGAAGTTGTAAAATATGCTACTTCCTGATAGTATTCATTTTCAGTTCTCGTATCTGATATATATATTACAAGTATATTCATTTTTTATCGTTAATTTCTGGTAAGATTTCATAATATAGACAAACTTCACACATATTAGCTCCAATTTCATTTATTAATCTATTTCTTAATTCAATAGTTTTATTTACAGACAGCACGTAATTATATGCAAAAAAAGTAATAATTATTTCCATTGGGAAAATTGCAATTGATAATTTCACTTCAATGAATTCTACATCTGAGTTTTTTATTTTTTGAAAATAAATATTCTCATCAATCTCAGTTTGTAATAAATCTACTTCAGGTTCTATTGTGTCAAGAAACTTATTCAACTTTTCATTAATTGTTATATCTAATTTGTAATTACAAACTTCTTTTCTAAATATCTGTATTTTATCAAGTAGTTTATTAAATTTATTTTGAAACTGACTTCTTAAAATATTTATTTCATTAATTGTAGTTTTTCGGGAACAAGGAAAAGTAAAAATTGGTGAACTTATTGAAAATTTCTTTATGATGTCATTAATTTGCAGTTCAAATAATTCATCAAGTCTTTCTTTATTTGGTTCATTATGGTATATATCCTCTACTACTAATAGTTTTTCTTTTGAGATAATATTTTCGTATATTATATCTATTAATTCGGCATCTTTTACTTCAGATTTTCTATTTATTTGTGAATATTTTATCTGTAATATATTTTCATCATATAATTCTAACAAAGGGTAAATATCCAATGTTTTTAAATGATATGTAAATAAATCTTTAACTTCCTGTCTTATTGATTTAGCTAATGTTTGATGTGCTCTAACAATTCCTAAATTATTATTAGATATTCTATTTTTTGTTTTGAGTAAATTTAAACTTTTAAATGCCTTTTTCATATAATCTATTGAACCAAATACATCTTTAAGATTAAAGTCAGTTACTCTTGTGGCATGTATGCTATACAACTCATAAAAATTTAATATCTCCTCATTTGTTAATTTATCTATATTCTTTAATCCATATATATAATATCCAATATTAGAATGATAATTTATTTTTTCACCTATTATATAATTTAAAGAAAAGTAATAATATTCACGATAATTTTGATAATCTTTGAATATAAAATTAATATATAGTAATTCCATAATTATAGTTTGTTTTAATTTACAAATGTATTTCTAATTGCAATAATCATTTTTCATATTATTTATCTATTAATTTATTTTTAAATAATATTTAGTTATTAAAAGGTTCTATAATATCAATATAATAAAAGGACTTGCATGAATCAAGATCAGTTGTTAGTCTTAATTTATCTTTCAAAGTACTTGCCATGTACGGCTTTATATCTTCTGACACTTTATAATAATCTACAATTACGTTTAAAGAAGTAATACATAGGTTTAATTGGAGCGTTATCATATTTTTCTCAGTATTTTTTATCTTTTGAATATATATATTATTGTCAATCACATTTTGAAAAGGTGATTCTGATTTAAACATTGAATCATGTAATATTCTGAACTCATTTTCTATACTTTTATCAAATTTCTTATTTATAGTCATATTAAGAAAAGTTGCTATTTTTTCTTCGTTATTTTTAAATTTTGGTAAAATCTGATTTCTAAAGTTAATCAAACTTTCAGTTGTATAAATACCATCTTTAACATAAGGGATACTAAATATCGTAAAGTTCAGAAAATCAAAATCAATTATTTCTTTATTATTATCATTAGAAATATCTTTAGATTTAAATTGATGTATTATATTTTTATTTAGTAAAGGAGTACTATTACATTCACTTAGAAGGTCAAACAACATTATTAGATCTGAATCTTCTTTTGTTGCAGTTTCAGGATCCTCAAAATTGTAGCCTTTGATAATAATATCGTTTGTAAGAAGTTTAATAAATGGTTTAAAACCAGTATTAATAATCATTGAATCAATAGTATTAAATAACATCTGCCTAAGAGTATTAATCATTACTTCATACCTATGAATCGTAACATAATCAATCTTTGATTTATGTTTGTTTTTTTTAATTTTATCAACAATCTTTTTATTCATTAGTATTACTTCTATATTTTTCTCTAGTTTTTCGGGTTCATAAATAGATGTACTTCTTAAGAAAAAGATTAATTGGTCTTCTTTTACTATATCTATAAATTTGTATCCAACCATTAGTAAACCGGGGAAACATACAATCATTATCTCATTTGATATTATGTAAGACAATACAAAAAAGGCAATTTGCTCGTCTATATCTTCTTTCTCTGTTCTTTTTGAAAAATATACTAATTTCATAATTTTATTTTATTCGCTAATTTCAGAATCTATTTCATATGAAATATACAGTTCGATTTTTCTCTTCCCACTTATATTTGATGTTCTATGTTTTAATTCTAGCATTTTGTCAAATGTTATTGCACCTACTGAAGCATAGACCATAAATAAAATATCAGGTGGGATAGTATGTAAAATTACATTTATGTTTTTATAATTTGGATCTGAATTCTTTATATTTTGAATATATATATGCTTATCAATTTCATTTTGTAACGTTTCTTTCTCTTCTTTTATTAATTCTCCAAATTCAATTATTTCATTCATAAGCTCATCATTTAGCTCAAAATCCTTAATTTTTAATCTTAGTTCTTGCACTTTTTGTAACAACGAATCGATTTTTGAATGAAATTGTTTCCTTAAAATAATTAGATTTTCTTTGTTTAATAGTGGAGAGCAAGGTATTGTAAATAGAACTATAGATTCTAAATCTATATCGTCATCCTCACTATCATCTTTATCTTCATCAATTTCATTTTTACATAACAACTCCATCTGATCACCTATCATGTTTCCTAATACAAATAATTTATCTTTTGATTCAAGATTATTATAAATCTTTTCGCCAACTTCTTCATCATTTATAATATTTTCTCTATTTGTTACTGAAAATTTCAACTCTATTTTTTCTTCAGTAATTAAATCAATATATTGTAATAAATTTTGACCTTCAATTATTTCATTACAACACCTTAGTAAATCAGATTTAAATCTATCATATATTTCATTATGTAATCGTAAAATATTAATCTCATATTTTTCCAGACGTTTCTTTTTCTTTAAAGTTTGCATCTCCTTTAATGATTTTAAATACTTATCTATTAGATTAATGACAGTATCTATCTCATTGTTGCTATTCCCTTTGGTTTGAATACAATAATTCTCGAAATAATCAACATATTCTTTTTTTGATAATTTATCAGCATTTTTTATAACATATAAATAAAAACCAAAATTTGAATGAATATAAATTTTTTCACCAATAAGATAATTTATTATAAAATAAAAATACTCATTTTCATATTGCTTTACAGATAGCATATGATCAATATATAGTAATTCCATAATTATTATTTGTTTTTAATTTTGTATTCTTGCTAAAATAACTATTTGATAAAGTAAATATTTATTCATCTGCATTTTCTTCTTTATTTATTTCTGATTCTATTTCATAAAATATAAATACTTCTTTCATGTTTTCTCCAATTTCATTATCAACTCTATTTTCAAGTTCCATTCTTTTTTCAAAAGAAATTGTATTACATGATTCATATATAGTTAAAATAAATTTGATTGGAGCAATTCCTATACACATATTTATATTTAAACAATCAGTATCTGAATTCTTTATTTTCTTAAAATAAATATGATTATCTATTTCTAATTGCAAGCTTTCTTGTTCTACACCAACAAAATCTTTGAAATCGTCAAGATATTCTTTATGTTCTTCAATATTTTCATTATTTGTAATTTTAAGTCTGAATTCTTGTATTTTTGACAATAAAAGGTCGAATTTTGTTTGGAATTGATTTCTC
>Ga0316231_1004331_pt1 | contig 11847 bp, 11 predicted proteins | sample TBH18027metaG_FD_206002 | JGI IMG/M metagenome (GOLD analysis project Ga0316231, IMG submission 206002) | Freshwater microbial communities from Trout Bog Lake, Wisconsin, USA - TBH18027 | ecosystem: Environmental > Aquatic > Freshwater > Lake > Hypolimnion/Profundal zone | place: USA: Wisconsin...
TGCCGCTTCGCAGGCGCGTCTCCGCACCGGGATTGATGGTGAACCGTTTGTTCGCCGATTGCTTATTTTCCAAGGCGTACCGGATCACAGCATCGCGACCGGTCTTAACTTTTTCCGCATCTTCAGCCGTTGTGGCAAATGTTCCCGGCCGCAGTCCGCGCTTTTCAGTAATCTTGTAATCGTCCACATACGGGCTGAACCGGTTGAAGATTTCGCCGGCCAGCGTGGCCGTAATCGGCGCATCTTTCGCGCCTTGACTGGCACGCACAGCCGATTCGTTGGCCATTGAAAACTGTGCGGATTTGCCCGCGAGCACGTGAATGCGTCGAACACCGCGCAGTGTTTCCAATGGTCGCGCAATCAGATAGATGTCAGCAATGGAGAGGCGAGATTCATGGACAGCGCCGACCGCTTGTCCGACCTCACTCGCTGACATTGGGCGCAGTTCATTGTCCGTTGCAAAAGTTGAACCATTCAGAATGACGCCACGCTCAAAAGTCCCCGTGGAGAGCTTTGCAATCCCCTTCTGGTAGCCCATTCCATATTCTGGCTGACCTTTCAGCCAAGACTGCAACCATTCAGGTATTGTAATCATTGCTTTGTCTTCTTCCTGCGGTGAACAGCACTGTTCGGATCACGGCGAGTGTTCGGCTTTTCGGTGGCAACGTCAAGGTTTGGTTTTGCGTTGGATGACAGCGGCGAGACCCTTCGACAAGTCCGAGAAGGCTGGCTGGTAATCACCGTCATTGTGCGCTATTTTTGAACCGACGAAGGACATCATGAAATTAACTTACGATCCCCGCTACAACATCGCTTACCTGCGGCTGCATGAGAAGCCGGCCAGCGTCGAGACGATTCATGTCAGTGACGAGTTGAACGTGGACGTCGCCCCCGATGGAACGGTGTACGGGATTGAATTGCTCAACGCCAACGAACAGTTGCGCGGGGAGGATGAGGGGAAGTTGATCGTGGTCAATGAAGAGGTCGGCGACGAGCGCGAGTTGCTCTTTGCTTCCCCGGTCGCGGTTGTTCGCGAGAAGCCCACCAAGAAGTATGGCAAATAGCCCGGCAGTTTGCCAGCGGATGTCGGGGTAATAAGTCCGCGTCGGGGAAATTCGACCCGGTAACGCTCGCGGCGGGATGCTTCGACATCCCATTTGGTCAGACTCAGGGCTGAAGGCTCACCAGCATGACAAACGGGGAGGCGGCGCGCTGGGACAGCGCGCCCTACCGGGGCTGTAGCTGGTCGGAATGTTCGGCGTGGCGTTCCCAATCGGCCAGAGACCGGGCTCGAGTTTAGGCCGCGTTCGAGATTCGGCTCCGGGCCGAGGGCCGGTGCAGCCGAATGTCGGCAATTTCCTGCGGGTCAAAGGCCTCGCTGGCCTGACATTCGTCCCCATTGAACACCGGCAAGTCTTGCAGCATGCGGCCTGTCGGGTGCCTAACGCGGCTTGCGTTGCCGGGGTGGCGTTTCCCGCACCAGCGCCGGCTGGACTTTTGTCGGCGCATACTTGACCGCCCGCAGTTCCTCTCCGGTAACTGTCCCCGCTTGGTGTGTCACGATATCGGCCAGATAGGCGTGAAGGTCATGGTGGTGTTCCTTGGCGATTCCCGCGCGGATCCGGTGAACTTCCGCCACAATCGGGTCTTCCCACCGTTGCTCTTTTTTCATATCAAATCCTCAAACTTCCAGTCTTCTCCCATCAATTCCTCGGGCGTGGAGATGGCCGGCACATAAAGATCCCGCGCCCGAAAAATCTCTTCAATGCGCCGCCGCACAGCACCGTTGGCGATATGCTTGCAATTCCACGTCAAAAGATAATCCATTCGCTCCGCCGCCGCCACTGCGATGTGGATGGCATCCGGAAATGCGCTCGGCGGCAGCGCGCCACCGTCCAAAATTGCCCGCGCCAGTCCCTCCACTTCGTCGCTGACCGTTAGGCGGGGAAGCTCTCGCATGACCTCCAGCCGTCGCTGCGCTTGTGCCGGATCGCCGCGGGCCGCTTCTTTCCAGACAACGTCCGAGACGCAACAGGTAAACACCCGTCGCCGGTGCGCCCACCATTCCCGCGTGATCTGCTGATGCCCCGCCACAATCACATCCCGGCTCGGCTCCGACACCAGATAACTGATAAACGTCGTTTCCAGATAAACTGTTTTCATCTCAATCCCCCATGATCCGGTGAATCGAGTAACCGACAAATACGACTACGAAGCGTTGCGCGATTTCATCCATGCCGCCGATAGTGTTCGGCCTTTTCGGCGGCGGCGTCAAGGTTTGGTTTTATGAGTGGTTGGGAATCGAATCCTCGATGACCCATCGGTCGGACTCCGCTTGAAGCTGGGCAAGCTCAGGGCTTCGGCTTACCGGAATGACAAACGGGAGGAAACGGCGCGCTGGGACAGCACGCCCTACCGGGGATGCAGAGCGGCGCGGTAGTGACACCGCGCCCTACCGGGGCTGTAGCTGGTCGGAATGGTCGGCGTGGCGTTCCCAACCATCAAAAAAAAGTCCTGAGTCAGGAACCCAGCAAGCAGTCATCCCTTATGCTGTGGCAGGCGTCTCGGCTGTCTATCATTCAACCTGACAGGCGAGACGCCTGTCCTACCATCCGGTCAACGGGTCGGCAACGGCACCAAGCTGTCATTGAAGATTCAGGGGAAAGTACTTGCTCAGGAGGCCGAAATGCTTGTCCAGCGTGAGCAGCGCAAGGTCGTTTTGTCGGGCATGTTGGGCGATGATGAGATCGGGGATGCCCACCTTGTTAATGCCGTGGCGCAGGCAGGTCACCTGCATCTCGATAATCCCATTCCAGTCCAGCGTCAGAGGGAATCGTTCGACATCCCGCAAGAGGCCGGCCAGCCGGCGCTCACCACGCAGGAGCAGTGCGGGCAGCAACTCGGCAAGCACCAGATCGTTGGTAACAATCAAGCCTTCCTCAATCAGCCAGTCGATGATCGGCAGGGCACTGGCCCCCCGGAAATACGCCACCCAAGCCGAACTGTCGACCAGGACCTTCATGCGCGCTTCCGCAGAACCGCGAGGTTCACGTCCAGGTCCACTCGACCCTTGAAGTGCCGCAATTCCTGGAGCCGGTTCTTGCGGACGAGATCCTGCAGCGCGGTGATGATGACCGCAGTCTTTGTCTTCTGGTGAGACGCCTTCATGGCGTGGAGCACAAGCTCATCGGGAAGGTTCAATGTTGTTCGCATGGATCGCCTTTCATGGGTATGCACAGTGTTTGCGCTGCATGCATACACAATATGCAGCCTAAGCCATCGCTGTCCATATCATTTCGCGTGCCAATCGACGGCAAGCCGGGCGCGAGGGTAGCGTGTGTTTGGAAATTCGATCACGAGTGAACAGTAGAACGGGCGTCCCGCCCGTTTATTAGTAGAACAGGCGTCTCGCCTGTCTATCATTCAATCTGACAGGCGAGACGCCTGTCCTACGATCCGGTCAACGGGCGGGACGCCCGTTCCACTATTAGAAAATACGTTGTTTAGGCCGCGTTCGAGATTCGGCTCCGGGCCGAGTTTGTGGAAGGTGAACCCGTCCGTGGAACCGCGAAAGACCAGCCGCTTCGGACCTTGCGGTTCGGCAAACGCCGTGTGCGCTCCCCCCCCCCGACCGGTTCGCTGCTAATCGCCTTGATGCGTTCGCGATCCGACACACCGGGACGGATGTCGAGCCACGGCACGGCCATGAAGGGGTTGCCCGCTTCGTCCGCGACGATATTAGTGTCGCGGCAACCCGCGCGCGCGACCCGACCGAGGTTGGGTTTCGTCCACACACCACCATCCGTGCTGGTCGCGACGCAGAGCACGCCGGTGTCGTCCCCCGGCGCGAGCGTCATGCTGCGATAATACAGGCGATAGCAGTCGCCATCCTGGAACACCGCCAGTGGACCGTTGGCCGGCCCTTCCCACGGCCGGTCGAGTTTGATCGCCACACCACCGGAAACCGGCTCGTGTAGTTTCAGGCAGGCGTTCGCCAGCCGGTCGATCAGGTACAGATCGACAAATAGTTCGCGGCGCGAGCCGATGGTCAGTGGATTCATGTTGGTGGGTTCGCCTTGTTGTTTTTTAATCCTTCGACAGCCAGTTATTCAGCCGCTGCCGCAGGTTCAAAGACGAAGCTGTAGAGATCGGCGTCTTTGAGTTCGATCACCATTCGCACCGGACGCCGGCGAAGGGCACCGAGATCGCGCTGGCCATTCCAGGAAACGATGCGGGCCAGTTCATCGCCGAATTGGAGGTCGCAGTCGTCCAGGGCGAAGCCGGGAATGTCCGCGCCACTCGCCTCCTGCAGTCCGACGCGCAACCGGCCGCCGCCGGAGGAAGAGAAGTTGATCGAGAGCCGGTCACCAGCGAAGGTGACGGGCCGGGTGACGGCCCGTCCGCCGGGCAGCGGGGCGCCAAGCGACGCGAAGCCGTCCATGCGAAACGTATGCCGCCGTAGATGTCCCGGCCCATCCGGCTTGAACCGTTCCTGGATGTAGATGGAGAGTTCCTCCGGCGCGCCGGGGAAAACGGAAGGCGTGCGCACGATGCCCCAGGTGAACCAGGCGCCGCCGTAATACCAACTGCCCGGCCGCTGAATGCCGGGGCGGACCATCGCCTCAGGCCAGACATGGAAGGCGGTGCCGTCGCGGCTCGCCATGAAGAGCACATCGGTGACCACGGTGCCTTCCCGCGTCGGCCGACCACCGGCGATGCCGTGATCAGCCTGCCGCCGCCGATGCTCCGGGTCGGGCAACTGGTCAGTCGAAACCATCCACCCACGGTCGCAATAGCGCTGTGGAAAGCCGAGAATCAGATGCGGCGCCCGTGGGCAGGGTAGCACGCCGCTGGAATAGAACTGGTGATGGTCGCCGGTGGGATCGTCGGTCTGATCGCGCTCGGGTGAGCCGCTGCGATTAGGTTCATACTCGAGCCACCGCGGCTCGCTCCAGGTCGTCAAATCTGGTGAAACGGCGGTCCGCACATCGCGGCCGGACGGAACCCGCGGATCCTGGCAACGATGATCCCGCCAATAGGCGCGGTAGCATCCGTGGGTCGCGTCCCAGAAGAGCAGGTTCTGGGAGTCGAAGTTGCCTGGGAACGCGATCGGAGTGGTGTCCCGTTTCCGCCAATGGATGCAGTCGGCGCTGACCAGCATCCAAAGACCCTCCCCACCCCATTCGATCTTGGTACCCCCCACGGCCTTGTACCGTTCTGCGGGTGGACAGGCGGGATTCGTGTCGATGAAAGGGGTGAAATTGTGTGAAAGGCCGCCGCGCCAGATCACGTTGTTGGCGGTCGAGCCGTCCACTTCGAACAGGCTCAGCGCTGGCTTCTCCCAGTGGATGCCGTCCGCGCTCTCCGCATAAGCGGTCATCTGCCGCGGGTCCTGGTCGCTGCAGCCGCCGGCCGGCATGATCCGATAGAGCATGCGGCAGCGCTCGGTGTCCTGCAGAATCGTGCAGTAGCCCGGCGCCAGGCCTTCCCAGGGTGCATCGAAGGAGATGGCGATTTCCTGCGGCTGCGGCGGATGCAGACGCAGCTCCGCGCCGTCGAGGTGCTCGATGAGCAGCGGGTCAATGAAGAGCTCTCGGCGAGAGCCGAGATTCAGTGTCGTTGTCATGCGGGTGTGTTTTCCGTTTTTTATGCTCAATGCCGACTTCATCGTTTCATCGCCACGGCTGGAGCAGCCGGCGGCGCAACGCCGGCACCAGCAATTCACTCAGGACCGAGCGCGTCGTGTGGCGCCCGTCGGGACGGACCCGGCCATACAACCACCCGCCCAGCGCCAGCAACACCAACGCGCCACCAAAGAGCAGTGCGTGACTGTCCACCACGATGAAACCAATGCGGGTGTGCCAGTCGCTACAGGTGGTCAACAGCGCCCCGGCCAGCAGCGGCGCGATTCCGCCGGTCACCCCACTCCACGCATAATTTATCGCCGTGTACGCGGTACTGTGTTGCGGTGGGATCACACTGTTGAATAGCAACCGGCTGGCGGCAATCGCCACGCCACTGCCGCCCACGCCATTCAGAAAATACAGCGCCACGCAACCGGCCAACGCGTGGGGAATCTGCCGTGGAAGCAACAGCCAGCCCAGTGGCACCAGCAGGGTCAGTGCGGCGGAAAAGAGTAATACCGGCCGACTGCCGACATGGTCTGCCGCCCAGCCCAAGAGCAGAGCAGCGAGCGCACCGCCAGCCATGACCACAATATCCAACTGAACCACAGTGCCGGCGGCGACGCCCAGCCGGTCTTTGACATAGAGTGGAAGAAAACTGGTGAACAACATCGTGCCCAGCGTCGCGCAGCCGCTGCCACTGAGAAAAGCAATAAAGTTCCGGTCCCGCAGCGCCTGCGCCATGTTCGCCCAATGCACACCATCGGCCACCGGCTCCGGCCGGGGTGCGCCGCCGGGGACGCGAACCATCAGCGTGACTCCCAACAAACCCAACCCACAACCAGCCGCAATCAGCACCAGAAACCGCGACCCGCCGGTCCCGCAGCCGACGACCTGCCCGGCAATTCCGAGCGCCAGTCCCGCCGCCACAGTATTCAACAGAGTGGTGAGACCGGCAACCTTGCCGCGGACACGATTCGAAATGAATTCCTGCGACCACGGGTAAAACGCGGTCTCGGCCAAAGCCCGCAGCAGCGCAAAGACGATGATGATGAAAAAGAGAACGACCAGCCCGGCCGTCGGCCCGCCCGCGGTCACAACCCACGGTAACAACAGCAGCAGTGCAATCACGATTTTCCGGATGCCGTAACAGGCGAGAAAAACGCGTTTCCAACCCCAGCGCGTGGCCACCGGAGCAAATCCCAGTGCGATGACTCCGGAAAATGGAAACAACGCCAGCACCACGCCGATCTGGCCTTTCGGCAAACCCAGGTCGCTAAGAAACAACAAAAACAATGACCCGCCAAAAGTCCAAAACGCGAACAGAGTATTTAAAAACCCGTGCGCGAGAAACCACGGCATGGCCCGCCGTTGTTGGGCTTCGGTCATGCGGCCGGCGCTCCGCTCGGTGCGGTGGATCGCGCCGGCCAGACAGCCGGCGTCAACAGGTTTTCGGGCAGGTCGGACACCGCGGAATCGATGGCGGCAAGCAGGTCAGGGGTCAGCGGTCCGCGGTTGAACAGGGTGATGTTCTCCCGGATCTGCGCGACGGTTTCAACGCCGGTAAGAACGCTGGTGATGCCGTCTTGGGCGAGCATGTAGCGCACGGCGAGTTCAGCGAGCGTCAGGCCGGCAGCGCTGGCGATCGTGGCCAGCCGACGGCGAACCGGCACGACTTCCCGCAACGCCGGCGGGATCGCCTCCTCCGGCATGACCAGCAGCCCTTGCAGGTAAACACTCCGGATGAACACCGCCACGCCGCGCGCCGCTGCTTCACGGAACACGCCGCTGCGCTGATGACGCCGGTCCAAAACGTTGCCGGGCAGTTGCAGGGCGGAGGCGATGCCGTCCGCAACAAACTTCGCCGCTGGACCGGGACGGCAGTCGCACGAGACCCCGGTGTGCCGCAGCCAGCCTTTGGCTTTCACCCGTTCCAGCACGGGCAGGTACACTGCATCCGCCTCGCGGTGAAACAGGACGACCGGCAGGCAGTCGAGCCGGAGGCGGCGCCGCGATTCAGCCACCGACTCCTGGACCGCCCGCGCAGCCAGCGTGGCGTCGGCCAGTTCGCCGGGGGTCAGCGGCCGCACCTTGGTAACCACCACCACGCGGTCGGCCACACCCAACTCCTGCAGGGCCCGGCCCAAGACTTCCTCGCTGCCGCCATAGGCCGCCGCAGTGTCAAAGCAGTTGACTCCGCCGTCGATGGCGGCGGACATGATCGCCCGCACCTCCGCATAGTCTGGTGGGCCGGTGCGGTTGGCGACGCCATACGGCAGGCCGAACTGGACAGTGCCCAGCATCAGCCGCGAGAGGTGATATTCGTTCCAGACACGGGTCTGCATCTTCGCCTCACTTCGCGGTATAACCACCGTCCACGGGAATGTTGGTGCCCGTGAGATACGCCGCGGCATCCGACGCCAGAAACACAACAATGCCCATCAGATCGGCATCATTGGCCAACCGCCCGAGGCAGGTGCGTTCGCTATAGTTTTTCACGAAGGCCTCCGGTTGGCTCGGCGACCGTAGCCCGCCGGGGTGGATGCAGTTGACCCGGATCGCGCGGGGTCCGTAATAGCTCGCAAGGAACCGTGTTAGATTCGCCATGCCACCCTTGTGAAAGAAATAATCCGGATACCACCCGTTCATCTCTGTGCCCTGGTAGTTGGCCGGTTCGGGTCCCACCAATCCCATCATCGAACCGATGTTGATGATCGAACCGCCATCGGCCATTACCTCGCCCAGCGCCCGGGTGACAAGGATCAAGCCGGTGCCGTTGACACGCAGACTTTCGTCAATCGCCGCTGCATCATCAAAGTAGCCATTCTTCACTGGCCGGGCCACGGCGTTATTGACAAGAATGTGGAGCTTGCCGCTCTCGTTCACAAGGGCGTCACGAAGGGCAAAGATGGACAACTCATCGGTCTGATCCAACCGCAGGGCACGCACATCGTGCCCCAGCGCCCGATGCTCGGCCGCCAGTTTTTCCAGCGCTTCGAGGTTGCGCGAAGCGATATAGGTTCGCGCGCCAGCCTCCGCCAGCGCCTGCACGATCTGCCGGCCATAGTTACCGGCACCGCCGGTCACCAGAGCGACCTTGCCTTTCAGTGAGAAGGTTTCGAGTATGTTCATGGTGCTTTCCCTCTGATTACGTTCCACCACTCAGCCCGCCAGTCGCCGGAAGCCGCTGTGCGCGATGGGACCGCGCAGGTGTCGGGTGATATCGCCGCCCGTGCCCAGAACCGCAGCGAGTTCCTTGAATACAGTGTCGACCGCCTCGCCGTAGCGCGCCACGATTTCGTCTGTGTGCGCCAGCGTCGGGTACAACCCGGCCCCGGCCAGGAATCCGCGGGCCAACATCCACTGCGTAAACAGCGTCCGCAGCGCGTCGGCCTGTGGATGGTCGAACCGGAAATGCGCCAGGCTCGGATACCCGCCCACATGGACCGGCAGGCCGTGCTGCCGGGCGCTGGTTTCCCAAAACCGTTGGACCTGTGTCCCGATCCGGGCCACGTGCGCCGGCACGTCTACCGCCTGCATCTTGCGAACCGTCGCCAGCGCCGCGACCGGGCCGACGCCTTCCGTCCAGTACGTGCTACTGATGAATGAGTCGTGAGCTCCGACCATGGCGGCGCGGGTGCCGAGCACTGCCGCCATCGGATGTCCGTTGCCCAGCGCCTTGGCGAAGACCGCCAGATCCGGCGCGATTCCGAACTTCAGATGCGCGCCGCCGCAGTGCAAGCGCCAGCCCGTGGTGATCTCGTCGATGACAAGCAGCGCGCCGACCCGGTGCGCGCCGTCACGGACGAACTCCAGGAAACCGGGCGCGGGATCCTGTGACCGACAGGGTTCCATGATCACGGCGGCGAGCCGGTCGCCGTGCTCGTCGAGCACCGCCTGGAATGCGGCGCGGTCGCTGAACGGGAACGTGACCGCCGTGCCGCGCAGTTCGCGGGGCACCCCGAGCGGGCTGAGGCCGGGCAGCAGATGCCCGCGCAGCGCGTCGCTGGCGCCGAGGTTCGCCGCCAGGTACCAATCCTGCCAGCCGTGATAGCCGCAGATCGCCACGACCGACCGGTCGGTGGTCGCCCGCGCAATGCGCACCGCCAGGGCGCAGGCTTCCCCGCCGCACCGCGCGAATCTGACCTGCGCGCTCCACGGATGGACCGTGCACAGCAGCTCGGCCAATTCGACTTCCTCCGGCGGATTCAGCGTGCACATGCTGCCGAGTTGGATCCGCCGCTGCACCGCGCGGGTCACGTCGGGATCGCGGAATCCCAGCAGGCAGGAGCCGATGCCATTGGTCGAGAAATCATAGTAGTGCCGGCCGTCGAGATCCCACGTCTCGCAGCCGCGCGCTTCGCGGTAGTAGGCCGGCCACTGGTCGGGGGCCAACATCTCCGGGCGTTTGCTCAGCAGTTGCGTGCCGCCGGGGATGCGTTCCTTGGCACGGCGATAGAGGCCCTGCGTCTGCGTACCGGACTCCGGTTGCAGTCCCAGCAACCGACACGCGTTGGCGGCAAAGATGTCCTGCAAATCCGCAGTGTTCAAGCCCAGTGAGTCGGCGGCCGCCAGCAGTGCGCGCAGCGATTCCAACCCGACCAACGTCGGCTGGCCCTGCGGTCCGGTCTTGTCCCACTGCACCGTGTCCGGCTGCAGCCAGGCAAACCCATTGCCGACCGTGACACAGCGGCCGCGGATCTCGCTGACGGGGAAATCGCTACCCCACATTAGCCGCCGCGGGCCGAACTCCCGGAGAATGGCCAACAGCGCCGCCGGCTCGCAGATGCCAGCGGAGTCGAACCAGACGTTCTCCAGCCCGCGCAGGCTCGCGATGGCGTTGACGGTGTTCGGCGCGTGGAACCCGCGCCCGGCGTGGGCCAGAATCAGCCGGGCATTGGGATACCGGGAACAAAAATGCCGCAACTCGCGCTGGTTGTCGTGATCCGCCAGCGCGGCATCGCGGACGAGGTGGAGGGTGATCACCAGACCGCGTTCGTGTGCCAGCGCCCACACCCACTCCGGCAGGAACGAGGAAAGCGGCGCCTGGACCGTCGGTTTGGACGCGCTGAAGACATGGTACGGCTTGAACCCGGCAAATTGCGGATTATCGAGCAACGGCCGGTATTGATCCGGCGAGCTCTGCGGCGCGACCAGGGTCAGCCCCTTCAGCGCGGGATCGCCGGTGATCTGTTCGAAAACAAAGGCGTTGGCCCGGGCGATGTCGCCGCCGGCCGAGGGATTGGGAATCAGCAACCCGCCCGCCAATCGGGACACGCCGACCTGCCGGCTGACGTGAAGCCGCCAGGCGGCCACGCCGGCTTCAGCGGGCCCCTCCGCCCACAGCCCCGTGGCCGGCGGCGCCATGTCCGCTGTCCGCCACACATGCGCGTGGACATCGAATAGCGCCGGTGGCAACTGCGCCTGCAGCCCGTCGGCTATCTGTTGATCCAACGCGATGAAAGTCCAGTTATTCATCAGGCCTTGCCTCCGTAAAGACTGGATGACGCGACGGTCGGACGCTTGGTGAACTCAGCCGCGATCGACCGGCAGTACTGCGACAAACCCACCACATCAGCGCCCATGCTCAGGAACCGGTATCCGAGGGCGATTAATTCATCGAGGTTGGCCGGCGAGGCGACCGTGCCGGCAAACTTGCCGTGCGCCTGGGCCGCCTCGGCGACCTGCCGGCGGGCGTCCAGTAACCGGGGATGATTCCACTGCCCGGGCGCACCGATCCCATGGCTGAAATCACCGGGGCCGAAGAACAGCATGTCAATCCCCGGCACTGCGGCAATGGCATCCAGTTCAGCCAGCGGTTCTGGATCCTCGATCTGCACCACGACGAACCGTTGTTCGTTCGCCTGTTTCAGATATTCCAGAAAGTCGATCCCGCAGTAGGCGCCGTCGGCGTTGCCGCCATCCACCGGACGCCGGCCGATCGGATGGAATCGCGTCATCCGGGCCACGGCCTGCGCGTCGGCCTGGCTCATCACGTGTGGCACCATGATGCCGGCGGCGTCCATTTCAAGCGGGCGAATGTAGTCGCTGTAGCTGCCGCGGGCCACGCGCACCATCACGTCAACGTTCTGGCTCTTGGCAGCCGCGATGCCCTTCTCGATTGTCGACCAATCATTGGGCACGTGTTCCATATCCAGCCACAGGCAGTCGAACCCCGCCAGCGCCGCGATCTCCACGGCGCGCGCATCAGCCAGGTTCATTT
>Ga0316231_1004333_pt1 | contig 11841 bp, 8 predicted proteins | sample TBH18027metaG_FD_206002 | JGI IMG/M metagenome (GOLD analysis project Ga0316231, IMG submission 206002) | Freshwater microbial communities from Trout Bog Lake, Wisconsin, USA - TBH18027 | ecosystem: Environmental > Aquatic > Freshwater > Lake > Hypolimnion/Profundal zone | place: USA: Wisconsin...
TCCGGCTCCGCCCAAGGGACCGAAGGCCCCTCGAACGGGCACGCCGGAGGTCTGCCCCACAGTTGGCGTCCAAAATGAGAGAGGCCGGTCACATGGTCGACCTTCTGACTCTTGGGTGCTTTGGTCATTTGCAATGGCACTCAATGGCGGGTAAGACTAGCCGTGGAAGCAATTGGTTTCAGAAATGTGGCGAATGCCACGCAAAGTGGGATAAATGCGCTACATCCTGAGATGAGCCATGATCAAATGTGAAAAAAAGTCGCGCTCCGGGGCGGAGCGCGACGTCCATCGCATGCCCGAACCAAGTCAGGCTTGAACATCCAGCAGGCTAGTCACCATTGGCGTGGCCGTGTCGCTGGATGTGGGACTCGTCGTCTGGGTAGTGTTGCCCGAGGAACCGCCAGCGTGATGGTGGTGACCTGTCTTGCGGGCGCCCGCGCTTTGCATATTCTGTTGCATCGTGGCGAAGGCTTGCTGAGCGGCGGACAGATTCCCTGTGCTCAGGGCGCTTTGGAGGGCCTGAAACGCGTTGGCGGTCGGGCTGTTTTGGCCCGCGCTGCCGCCAGTACCGCTAGTGCCAGGCTGAGAGGAGTTTTGCTGACTTTGCTGCAACGACGCGAAAGCCTGTTGCGCCCCGCCGAGGTCGCCTGACTGCAGGGCGCTTTGCAGCGTTTTAAAGTCCTGGGAGATCTGCTGCCAGGGGCTCTGCGAATTGGTTTGGTACGGGTTGGTGGTTGATGACACACTATTTATACTACTCATGATGCTACAATCTCCAGTTTCTTTTGTTGCTGGGTATGTTTTTTGGCGCTGTGTTATTATCGGCGAATAACTGAAATGACTTAAGCTTACCAGTCCCCGAAAGTCGCCGGTTCATCCCGGTTTGTTCCCTATCCGTCACATTAGCGAAATCTTTTGTTGCCTGAATCGGTCTTAAGGCGAAACGGTCAGTCACATGCCTGCGTCACTCTGCGGGCGGAGTAGCGGGATGGTGTAACCAAACTTATATAGTATATGAACGACCCCGTGGAAATGGTAATCAGTTATGTGGAGCGCCTGTTTAGCGCGTGTTTTTGCCTGGCGCTGTTGACGCGCTTCGTGTGGAGATTGTCAAACTACTGCGTATCGAAAGCGACCGCCAAGAGAAGTCCTCGGCTTTAGCCTTTGCTTACTGCGTAACGACCCTGTAATAGAGAAGGGGTCCGCCGGCCGATTCAAGGTCGGCGAACTCAAAGTTCCCGTTTCCAGTGTCCTCGGCGGTCCCTATATCTTCCCACTGCGCCAAGTTGGGCGAAGCTTGGACCGTGTAGGCGCGGGCCTCGTTTGCGGAGAATGTGAGCAAGGCGGCGCCTTGTCTGAATTGCACGGCGAGGTCTGCCACCGGCTGCGGCAGAATAGAATACAAATCGGGAATACGGTGGCTGCGATAGGCGTAATAGCCAAGGAAGTTCGTGGCGGTGTTGCCATAGTCAAAGAAAGCTAGATCGAACACCACCTGAGGATCGGCATCATGGGTCACTTCCTTAATTCGGAGCATGGTGGCGCCGGGGGCGATCGGACTCGGGTAAGCCCCATTCTCGTACAGAGTGTTGGCAAAGGTGATCAGCACGTTCCCCTGCTGGGGAAGCCAGTCGGCATTGCCCGCGCGATCCGTGTAAAGGCGATCGGCGTTAGTCCGGCCATAATCCCACACCTGGGTCACCTCCATCGTTTGCTCGTTGATGGAGTATTCGACCGCGCGGCTGTAGTTGTCGGCGTCGGGCACGCCCGGGGCAAAGGGGCTGGCTCGGAAGTTGCCGTCGTCGAACAGCAAGAGCGTGCCCTGCGGCGTGAGGATGGGGGCATGCTGGCCGTAGCTCCACTCAAACGGCGCTCCGACGGGCGTCAGCAGGTAGGGTTGAAACTGGGCGTCCCAGTTTTCGTGCGGCCCGAGGATCCATTTGAGCTGCCCCGAGCGCGAGAACTTGATTACCGCGTCCTGGTGCCGCATCGAAACGATCAGAGAATCATCACTTGGGTCTTCGATGACGGCGTTCGCGTGTTCGGTGTCGATGTCGCCCAAGGAGAAGGTAAGATAATCGATCCGTGTGGGTTGAAGCATATCGATGAGCGACCATTCGTTCAAAAGCGCATTGTTGGTCGCTGACATTTCGACGACGCTGTTGTAAAGCACAAAGACGTCCTGCAGGGGCGCGTTCGGATTGGTCGCGCTGGTCGGAAAGCCGGTCACGAGTTGGTAATTGTCGGTTAAGTAGAGGATGCTGTTGTGCGGGGTGGGCACCCCGTCGTGGAAGTCGATGTAAACTCCGTCGGGCACCTCCCAACTGTTGACGGTTTGTCCCAGCATGTTGATCTCCGCGAAGTTCATTGTCAGCGGAACGAACAAGTCGCCATTGGCGAGTTGGCGGACGTCCAATGTGGATCGGACGGCGCTGTACCAGACGACCTCCCCGGCGTTGTCCACGATGGTCAAATACGCCGCCCCATCATTGTAATTCTGCAGACGGAACAAGGTGTAGCCGGGCTCCATCTTGTTGGGTTGGCTTGCCAGCAAAACGCTCTTGGGAAAATCGCTCGGCAGCGGGGCCGTGGTGAAGTTCAGCGGCTGGCGGGCGGTAACCGCGTTTTGAAAACGATCCCGCACCGTGACCGTGATGGTGTTCTTACGGTTCGATTTGAAGCCCAGCAAGGGTACAGAATGGGTCGTGCTATAATCATAAAAATAGCGCTGCCAGGTGTTCGTTCCGTCGTTGACCAACACGCTGACTCGCGAAGCCACATCGGTTGCGAGTTGGAGCACCCCCGCCAGCGGCGCATTCACCGCCGGGGTAAAGCTCGGAGCGACCGTGATCGTCAAGGCGGGGCAGTTCAAGGAAACGCCTGCGGCCATCGTGAACGCCGCGGAGAGACTCGCGGCGCGGAGGAGTGAACGGCGGCGCAGGGTCGTTGACCGCAAGCGTGGCCGGCCACAGGAATCACCGCCCGGCTGGGTCGTGGGTTGGTTCATTTTCATCGCGCGTAATTTGGGGATTAGACGGCCTGAGAGAGCAAAAAGTTTCGGGAATGTTAAGGATAAAGAAGAAAATGTCTTCAAGGCGTTGTTGGTTGAGAGGAATAGCGACCCTCGCCCTTAAGGAACACGCAGGCAATAGAAGCGCATGGCGGAGCCTGGAGCGGCGTTATCGGTGAAAACGCCTTTATCCCCGGTGAGCGGGATTACCTCCAGCGCTTGCCAGACGGATAAATTGGTGGAACCCAGGACGGTAACCTGAGTCGCGCCCGGAGCCGTGAGCGTAAACCGCGCGCTCCCGTCGGGCAGGCGGAGCAGAGAGTTGGCGTTGATTACGGGAGCATCAACGAGGCTGAACGGGAGGTCGCTTAGGCCCGACACGGAGGCATTAGTTACGCTTCGGATTCTGATGGAGTAATCCCTTGCTGGAGGGAGATCGAGCCCAACCAGCCATGGGTAGCTGACCGTGCTCGGCGTATTTGTGGCAATGGTCTTGACCAGGGCCCCGGCCTGGTACAAATCGATGGCCACATTTTCCTGGAGGTTCGCGTCCCATTGGATGAAGTAAGGCATCCCTCGCCGCCAGTTCTCGCCTCCATTGGGTGCGGTGACTTGGATCATGGGGGGAACGGTCGCGAAGGCATTGGTGGACCATTCGCTCACGCCCGCGGTATTCGCCGCATTCACGCGCCAGAAGTAGGTCGTGTTGGACAAGGCGTTCGAAAAGGCATAGCGAGCCTCCGTCAAGGTGCTCTGGTCCACGTCGGGCGCGGAAAAATCCGCATTCCGCGAAACCTGCAGGTAGTAGTTGGTTGCGAAACCGTTTGGGGTCCAACTCAGGGAAATGGGCAGGGACTGGTTCACGGTGTACCGTTCGCCCGGCGCAACCACCGGAGGCGTCCGAGTCGCAAAGGCCGCAGAGGGGAGGCTCTGCGGCGCAATCAACGATGGCGGGATAACCACATCAGCGACGTCGGCGACCCCAAAGGCGTACTCGCCGAACCCGTTCTGGGTCATCTCCGCGACCAACTGATGAGTTACCCAGTTGTACGACGAGGCGACGGGAGCGAACACGCCCGCCTGGTTCGGTGTGGGGCGGTAATAGACCGTGGTGTTGGTCGCGTCGGCCAACCCAAAGCTGGTGGCGTCGAAAGAGATTTCGCCTGTGAGGATCTGGGCCCCGGCAAGCGGCGCCATATTGATTCGCACCGGAAGCAGACTTGGGGCTTTGGCCGCGAAGAAGGGGTAGAGGGGAGCGTAAGGCTCGCGGGTGAGCGTGGCGGAACCGTAAGAGTCTCCACCAATCTCAGTTGCCACGTCGATCGTCACGCCCGTGTTGGCGAAGGAGTAGGTGTTGCGACCCGTCAAGTCGAACGCCGCCGCCCCGATGACCTGGGCGTCGGGCGGGTAAACGAAGCGGAAGGCCCGGTACGAATCCATCAGCGCGTTGGTGAAGGACAGATCAAAAACGACTTGTCCGCTGGAGGTCACCTCGGTGCAGGCGGGGTGATTGCCGCCATTGGAGGCGCCCCAGCCGATGAAGGTGTTCCCGTTGGGCAAGCGTTGGGCGTTGCCCATAGCGCAGGTCGGGACTGTGGTCGCCGGAACATACTGCCACACGTGGGTGGCCACTTTGTTCACCTCGTCGAGTTGGTATTCATGGACCTGGGAGGTGCGGGATCCGTCCGCGGCGCCATTATTGAAAAGGAGGACGTTGCCGTTGGGCAGGCGGTGGAAATCGTGTCCGGCGAGCTGGAGCAGGGCCTCCTGGGGAGCGACGCCCGCGAACGTGAATTGGTTGCGCGCGCCGCCCAGCCGCCACATCACGCGCCCCGTTTGGCGGTTAATTTTCATGGCTTCGCCGGTGGTGGCCACCAGGAGATTCTGATCCATCGGGTCGAGCCGCACCGCATCGACATGCCAGCCGGCGATCAGGCTTCCGGTGGATCCAGAGCCCCAGTCAGAAAAATCCGTCCAGTTGAAATGGTCCCAAGTTCGCCATTGCCAAACGACCTTCCGATTGCCATCCAGCTCCTGGATAACCGCGCCGGAGACTTCCGTCCTCGGATAGGCGGCAGGCGCCGCCGACCGAATGTCCGCCAGCGTCGTGTAGTAACCCATCATCAAGACGTGGCCGTTGGGCAGCAGTTCGAAGTCGTGGCCTTCCGCCTGATACCCGTTTCCCATCTGGAGGGTCTCCACGAGGTTCAGGTTCTCGTCCAGGAGTTGGTCGATCACCGTGCCGCCGCTGATATAACTGAACCAGCCGGTGTATTGCGCGTTCAGCAGGAGCCCGTTCGCGAGCACTTTAAAATCACGAGGATAATAATTGTCCCCGGGCTGCAAATACCCTGCCAGCTTGTAGGCGTATGGCAGACCGGCGTTATTCATGATCTGCAGGAAATAGGGCCCTTTATCCCCTTTCTTGCCACTGGAAGCGAGGAATACGTACCCGGGCGCGATCGAATTCGAGACGTAAATGTGGGTCGTCACCGCTGTGAAGTTCGTCGGTAATTGGGCTCTGGCCCCGGCGCGGGCGAAGCCTACGGCTGCCATACCCAGAACCCAGACCGGCAAAAGCGTTCTCCGATTCATGACGAACATTCTTTCTTCTTTCGGGCGGCTCTCAGGGCGCGCTCAGGCGGTAGAAGCGCGTGGGGAAGTTGGTGGCGGTGGGGTCCGTGAAAACCGCCGAACCATTGGTCAAAGGCAGCACCTGGAGCACCTGCCAGGTGCTCAGGTTGGTCGAGGTCAGGACGGTGATTTGAGCCGCGCCATTGGCGGAGCAACCGAATTGAACGGTTCCGCCCGGGAGGACTGAGACGGAGCTGGCATTGAAGACCGGGGCGTCGATGATGCTGAAGGGCAGGGCGCTGGTCCCAAACACCGCCGCGTTGGTCGAGCTTAGAATCTTGATCGTATAATCGCTGCCGGGAACCGTGGACACGGGGATCGACCACTGGTAAGCGCCGATGTTTGGAGCATTAGTGGTGATGGTGGCGACCCGCGCGCCCGCTTTGTGGAGCTCGATGGCGACCGTTTCAGCGAGGTTGTTGCTCCACTGGATGAAGGCCGGCAGACCTCGCTGCCAAGCCTCACTGCCCTTGGGGGCCTTCACCTGAATCATGGGCGGAGCCGTTAGAAAGGAGGCGGTGGCCCAGTCGCTGGCGCCGCCGGCGTTTGACACGTTCACGCGCCAATAATAGTTCGTCCCGGCCCGTGCGCTCGGAAGGGTATAGGTCATGTTCGTCAGACTGGGTTGGTCGGCAACCAACGTGTTGAATGCGGCATCCAGGGCCACCTGCAAGTGGTACGAGCGGGCAAAGCCCTTTGGCGTCCACTGAAACACGACGGGTTCCGCCTGGTCAACGGAACCTTGAGTGGCCGGCCCGTACAAAATGGGCGGCAGGGGAACCTCGGGCAGGTCGGGATAGGCAAAAATGAACTCCCCCAGTTGGGTGGTGGAGGTTTTCAACGTCTGGGTGGCCGGATCATAGACCGTATTGGTCAAGGGAACAAACACCCCGCTGCCGATCGCGGCGCGCTGATAAATAGTCAATGCGGCTGGGTCATGATACAGGGGGGTATCGAAGCAGTAGTCATTCGGCGGCAGAATGAAGCTCAGATCGGCCGCCCAGGCATCGATGCCGGTGCCCGCGAGGGTTACGCGTTGAACGAGGACCTGAGGCTCTTTCCCGGAAAACAAGGGGAATCGCACGGCATCGTCGTGCCGGCTGACAACCAGTTGATCGCCCGAACCGCTCAGACTATTCACCGTCACCGAGACGCCGGCGTTGGTGGCGTTATAAACCTGGCCCGCGCCAAGAGCTTGATTGGTGTCCGAATGAACCAGGTCCGGGCTGTTCCACACGAGTTTGGACAGAATGGACTGGGCCTTGAAGCCTGGGATGGACAGCTCAAACATGACTTGGTTCTCGGCATTGACCTCGGTTAGAACCGGGCCCGTGCCCTGCTGGGCGGCGGACACCCAGCCGACATAAGTGTCCCCGTTGGCAAATCGTTTGACCACCCCCTCGGTGGGCGTCAGGACGTCGGGCGTATGCCGATATTCCCATACCAAGGTCGCCGTCATGTTCGTCTCGTCCAAACGATATTCGACGGCTCGCGAGTAGGCTCGCCCCGGCAGCGCACCCTGATTCTGAAGGCTGCCGTTGTCGAAAAACAGGAGGTCGCCATTGGCCAGACGGTGAAGGTTATGCTGGCCGATGAAGTAGTACGGGGCGTTTTCCGCGTGCTCGCCGACAAACGCGAAGTCGCCGGAGTTGCCGCCCAGGCGCCAGATGACGTCCCCCGTGGCGCGGCTGATTTTCAAAATCTGGCAAAAGCCGCGCAGGGAGATCAGATAATTGTTATCCAGCGGGTCCATCGTAATCCCATTGACGTGCGTCCAGTCCACGCTCGCCAAGGTCAGAAAATCAAGCGAGTCAGTGATGGCCAGGTGGTCCCGGGCCCGCCATTGAAAGAGGATCTGCTTATGGGCGTCAATTTCCCAAAAAACCAGGCTCTTGAGCACCGCATCGGGCCTTCCTCCCGCGACATATTGGCTCATGTCCACTGGCCAATTCTCGTTCGACAAAATGAGGGCGCGTCCGTTGGGGAGCAGCTTAAAATCGTGACCGTCGCCACCGGGGAAGGTATCCACCACCGCGAACGTTTCATCCCGGAGTTCCCAATTGGCGTCGTTTTCCCCAGCTATCAAGAACGACGTTGTAATTATTGGTCGTCGAGCCCTTGACGCCCAAGGTGCCAATCAGATCCCCCGGCGCCACCGGTCCATTGCTGACGATCACCAGGGGGGGGAAGTTCGGTGGCAGGGCGGCATTGGCCGCGGCGCAGGTAAAACCGATGATCGTTGTGATCAGCGCCCGATGGCGTCGCGTTTTCGTAATGTTCATTTGACGTTAGGTTATCCGTCGTGAGGTGTTGAGTTATGGTGTGGTTAAGGCGAATCAATCGCCAGTATGGCTACCGGTTGCCGGCTTATAATGGAACTCCGCGCGCTTGCCGGCCAACCGAGCCAAGCGTTGCTCCGCTGGCTCAGATAGAAGCGTTGCCATGGTTCGCAACAGCGTTGGAATGTCCATTGGTTTCTCCAGCAGGGCGCCGGCGCCGGCTCTCAAAGCCGTAAATAATTGGTTTGGGCGGGCCGTTATTATGATGATGGGAATAAGCGGGTGCTCGCGGGTGATTTGCTCAAACGTGTCCCATCCATCCTTGACTGGCATGTTGAGGTCGAGCAAAGCCAGGTCAAACGGTAACTGGTTGGCGAAATCCACGGCTTGCTGGCCATTCTCGCTGGGTGTTACGGTGTAACCTTCGGCTACCAGCACGTCATTGAGGGAATCGCGTACGGTTGGATCATCGTCCACCAGCAGGATGCGCTTTGATTTCATGGTTTTGAACAGCACTGCGGCTACCGTTATTGTCCTCGCCTAAGCCCAGGGTCTTAGCAGAGGAATGAGCATGCGCCGTGCCACCCCATGCGTAGGATGTTTCGTGGGGGGCGAGGGCAAGAAGTCGGATAAACAAACACCTTGCTGGTAAGCGTCTGACCATCCGAGTGGAAACTGACTGGCCACTTTAGCGGCTTCCGCGAGCGCTCGGCGACCCAGCATCAGTCTCTCAGAAGTCTTTGCAGCCCAGGGTCAGTCATGCAATGTATTTGTATGAAGGTGAAATTGCCGTTCGGGCTTCGGCTGTGGAGTTTGGTCGCCGGTCTGCTTCTTGTGGGTGGCGGGATCATTTACGGGCTTTCCGCCTCGTGGCGCTATGTGGTGCAGATTGAAGCCACGCTCAGCAGTTCCCAGGTCGAGCGATTCCAGATCGCAAGCGAAGTGCGACGCGAGTTGCTGAACTTGAACAATTCCATGATTAGTTACGTCCTGGCGAGGGATCCTCAGGAGTGGGCGCAATTCGAGCGGGCCAGCAGTGATCTCGATCATTGGATTGATGCTCGCGATCCAAGTCTGAACCCGCGCTCGCCGCTCAGCACGGAAGCCGAGCGCCAGGTTTTTAGAAAATTGAATGCCGCCTATGATGATTACCTCAGTTCTGCCTGGTCGGTGCATTCCAACGGGCTTCCCGCCATGGTAGATGCCGGACAACTTTCGCAGTTGAGCGGCTTCAATCTCCAGGCGGAGCGAATGCGGCGTCTGGTCCGGCAGTTGGGCGACGCCCATCGAGCGGCGGAGGCGGCGTTTCTTGCTGGCGCAAGCGCCTCTTTGGGCAGTCTCCGGCAAGTACTGATCGCGGGCGTCGTGATCCTCCTGGCCTTGGTGGGAGCGATGGGCTGGGTGATCTACCGCGAAACCATCGCGCCGTTGCGAATCAAATTGGTCCAGAGCCAAACCTTGCTCGAGCGCCAGCAGAACCTCGCTACGCTCGGCACGTTGGCCGCTGGCATCGCCCACGAAATTCGCAACCCGCTCACCTCTCTCAAAGCCCGGCTCTATACCCTGCAAAAGCATCTCAAAACCTTGCCTGCCGCGCGAAAGGATACGGATATGATTGGCGCCGAGATTTCCCGCTTGGAGCGAATTTTGCAGGACATGTTGAGTTTTGCCCGGCCCTCGGAGCCCAGGCCGGAAACCATAGCCACGGAGACGCTTCTGGCCGAAGTGCATGGGTTGATGTCGCCCTACCTGGAAAGTCGAGAAGCGCGGTTGGTGGTGGAACCCGGTCCCGCCTTGTTCATTCGCGCCGACAGCGGGCATTTAAAGCAGGTGCTCATCAACCTCATTCGGAACGCCGCCGAAGCCGTTGACGCGAAAGGCACGGTCACGTTGCGCGCGCGGGTCGCGAGCCTCCTCTTGGACGGGCGCGAGTCTCAGGCCGCGGTTCTTGAAGTGGCCGACGACGGCGAGGGCATCCTTCCAGAAGTCGAGAAGCGGCTTTTCGACCCGTTTTTTAGCACCAAGGACACAGGCACCGGCCTGGGCTTGCCGATCGCCGCCCGGCTCGTTGAACAGCAAGGCGGCCTGCTCCAATATCAAACCCGGCCCGGCCACGGGACGACCTTTGGAGTTGTATTGCCCCGCGAAATCAAGGACAGTTCGGTCATTGCAGACGGCGACGCGAACATCCAAGCGGGAGGTGGTTAATCCAGCCGGTGAGTTTGATTCGTTTCAACGGATGGCGCGCGCGGTCTTGCTCGCGTTGCTGGGGCCCGGTTTAGATCGATCTTCACCACCTTCAGGGTTACCTGAGGGTCTATCCCAGGAGCGCAAGGCCCTTCGCCCGTCGTGGCGAACCTGCTGATGCCCACTGTTGCTCACATCCTCCTCGTGGAAGACGACCGCAGCCTGGCTGCAAACCTGTGCGAAGTGCTCAAGCAGGACGGCTTCAAAGTCACCGTGTGCTACCGCGGCGACGAGGGGTTGCGCCGCGCCGGAAGCGAAGAGTGCGATGGGGTCTTGACCGACCTGCGGCTGCCGGGGCTTGGCGGCCTGGAACTCGTGCGGCAACTTCACGAAATGCAGCCGCGCCTGCCAGTAGTTTTGATGACCGCTCACGGCACGATTGAGACCGCCATCGAGGCCACCAAGCTCGGCGCTTACGATTATCTGCAAAAACCTTTCGAGATGCGGGGGATGCTCAACATGTTGCATCGCGCCGTGGAGGCTGGGCGCCTGATGCGCGAGCCGGTGACTCTGCCTGACGCTCCGGTCGAGAGCCGCGCGGCGCTCGTCGGCGCCAGCCGCGTGATGCAAGAGGTATGCAAGAATATTGGTCGCGTCGCCGCCAAGCCCGTCACCGTCCTCATTCGCGGTGAAACGGGCACGGGCAAGGAGCTGATTGCCCGCGCTCTCTACCAGCATAGTCTTCGAGCCGAGGCGCCGTTTGTGGCGATCAATTGCGCCTCCATCCCCGAGAATCTGTTGGAGAGCGAGCTCTTCGGCCATGAGCGCGGCGCCTTCACCGGGGCCGACCAGCGGCGCATTGGCCGTTTCGAGCAGGCGAACAAAGGCACGCTCTTCCTTGACGAAATCGGCGATCTACCGCCCAGCGCGCAGGTTAAACTGCTGCGCGTTCTACAGCACCAATCAATCCAACGAGTGGGGGGATCGGAGGAGATTTCCGTGGATGTGCGCGTCCTCGCCGCTACCCACCGGAATCTGGAAGCGATGATCCGCGAGGGGGGGTTCCGCGCAGATCTTTTCCATCGACTCAACGTGGTGTGTCTTCAGCTTCCCCCTCTGCGCGAGCGCCGTGAGGATATTCCGGTATTGGCGCGGCATTTTCTCCGCAAGTACTCCGCTGACTTTGGAGTTGAAATTCCGCCCATGTCAGCCGACGCGGTGGACGTGCTCCAAGCACACTCGTGGCCGGGGAACGTTCGCGAGTTGGAGAATATGACTCGCCGACTGTTGCTCGGCGCCCGCGGACTCGCGATCCACGCCGACGCGGCGCGCCAACTCCTGGCCGTCCATTCGGAGAGCGCCCCGGCCGGCCAATCCTTGACTGCTTTTGCGAGTGATTTGTTGGCAGGCGCCCAGAAGGGGGAAGTGGAGGATTCTCATGCCCGCATGCTTGCCGAAGCCGAACGCGAAATCATCACGCAAGCCATTACCCTGGCTGCGGGCAATCAATCGAAAGCGGCGCGCTGGCTTGGAGTGTCGCGGCTTACCTTGCGCGAGAAACTCAAACTGCTCCGTCTGCATCCCCGCTCCAACTCAGTCGAGTCGGAAATGGACGGCTGAACTTATCCCTGTGGCCAGACGCTGCCCCTTTCGCCGGCAAACCGTTGACCACCCGGCAAATCGACAGGCCAACGACCCTGATCCAACGGTCTGAAACTCAGCTAACGACTA